>Ga0209363_1001644_pt1 | contig 10956 bp, 6 predicted proteins | sample WorMetexBAHAMAS3_FD_187385 | JGI IMG/M metagenome (GOLD analysis project Ga0209363, IMG submission 187385) | Marine gutless worms symbiont microbial communities from Max Planck institute for Marine Microbiology, Germany - Inanidrilus exumae... | ecosystem: Host-associated > Annelida > Digestive... | reverse complement strand
ACGTAAGTCAAGCAGCTGCTGCGCGATTCGTGTTGTGAGGCGGTTGACGAGCTTCAACGGACGATGAAAAATCGGGGTCGAGTGGGCAAGAGTATCGCATACAACTTCAAGCTCCGAACGACTGAGAAGTCTTCCCAAATGAATGGATGGATGGGTTACGACCTTTGTTCACGCCTATGTATTCAGAAGCAATTTCCAGAATAAACAAAAAATAATGAAAATTAGGGATGCACCAGACACAGACATCAAGTCTGTCCGTAGACCTGGCCACACTTTTCAACTCAAATACGGCCACGGCTGGGGCCAGAATGCCAGATTTCCAAACTCCGTGTGTAGAATTTATCCGTTTGTATTTTGATACACACGACATTATTTCATTTAAATATGGCAAAAACGTCAGTTACATAGCAAGTCAGTCAAATGGCCTTTATGAAAATACACAATTACAAAAGTCTTCAATTGAAATATTCAAAAAATAACTGAAATTTGGAGATGCACTGAATACCAACGAAATGGAGAAAGTCAACATTCAATAGTTACATGTAAACTAAAAGATGAGGCCCCTCCCATTTGTACCAAAAGTGGAAACCCCACAACCGAATGTGGTGCACCAATTGTCATACGTGGCTCAAAGCTCAGATGGCGTTAAACCAACAAAAGTTAAACATTGGAAAATAATAACTGAACTTTCACAAAGTGGAAACATACAGGGTGGGCCAAAATAAGTGATACTGCTCGTACATTACATTACATTGTAAGAGAGGTATCACTTTTTTTGGCCCACCCTTTATTAAACTGTCTGTTAATGAGGAGACAGTAGTTTCCACTTTGCTGAAAAATCAAGAAAAATTAACAGTGCAGCAAACACGACGTCACACAAATGATATAGGCAGCGTAAACATTTTGCAGTAAAAGGTGCTGATGCCACACAGAAATTATCGACATACATACATAAATTAGCGGCTCGAAAACAGGGCGATTTAATGGCTTGAGTGAAGCTACGTTGACTATCAGCTCAAAACGTTCAGACTGATTGACATAAAAAACACCTTCAGCATTTCACAGCTGGAATAACTGGAATGGCTTGATAAGTGGAGCAACGTCTCCTCTAAGCTCTTCCAGACAGCCACCAAATGAATGCTTCTGAGATATTATTAAGTCTAAAAACCATAATTCCTGTTTTTAACCATAGAACAAGACGGTTGGAGTTTAACGACGCTTTCAACACAATTAAGGTCATATCGCCGCTCCTTTAAGGTAGAACTACAAATTTGCTTTACTACAGATTTACTGTTCAGTATGTCGGTAAAACAATTTTGAAAATTGATCAGTATTGGCCACAGTTTGTGGCAAAAATACTTTTACCGGACACAGTGTAGAAAAAGAGGCCAACGACTCAAAAACTCAACTGTATTTAAGCAGTCACGTCTGTCTACTGCACGTAACTACTGAACACAGATCTGTCAGTTTTTGGTCAATAACTTTTCAGAACTTTTCAAAGGGTCTTCAGTGCAAGGTCGATGTATGTAAATGCACTTATATACATGCTGTTTCAGCTTTGCAGCCACTTTAAAAAAATCAGGGACTTTGCCCCCTCCCGGCCTACCATGTGACCGAGTGGTCAGCGCACTCGGCCGCCGTGTGCAGTAGAGAGTGACACGCTCAGTGGCCGAGGTCCGCCCACCAAAGAATTCATAATCTCTATGCACATGCTGAACAGGGAGTTAGTTCCGGGAGGTAAGAGGGTTCGACGGTGTCCTCTATAAATTGTGACCGTTGCTGATGCCTTGATTAGCATCGTCAAGGTGTCAGCCGCGCTGACGTGAGAGCTGAAGCCGACACATGTGGCTAAGCTCCCTGGCCAGGCGCTGAAAAAGTGCCAGTCATGGCTGGCACTGAATAAGTGCCAGTCTGGGGCTTAGCCAGACAATAGGCCACGCCTAGAGAGGGAGCTCTTAGAAATACCTGACAAGCTGCTCACACCTACTGTTCCTTCCTCCACCCTACACAACGCGCACAGACACCGCACACACCTACCAATTCCCCTCCTCTCCCTGGGCTGGCGCATTGGACCAATGTAAAGGTCTCAGCGCTGGGGTCCAGAGTAGGCTGGACCCCTGCCCGCAAAGAACGAACGAACGAACCAACGAACGCCCCGCCTCCCATTCCCTCTATAATACGCGAGAAAGACATTTGTGTACACATATACCTTCTACTTAAAAGTGACAGTCAATGCATTGTATTCGGTTGGTTGGTTAATTTGTTATGACTTAACGGCACTTTCAACACTATTTTGATTATATTGTGCCCAATGGATTATGATTTATCATATAAGCTCAGATTTTTAATGCAGTCTATACAGATGGTGGGTCCTTGGATAGAGGTTGGTGATACCATGTTTTCACATAAGCACTTAAAAACTTCTAACAACTAGATGGAAAGTACTCTGAGAGTACAACTCCCCGCAAAAGCGAAATTTGGGGTTTTTTTGTCGCCAACACTTGGCAACACTTGCCACACCTACTATTAGAAGTATAAAATGTAAACAATGACCGGTTTACAGAGTTTTTTGACCGCTACTTCCACATCCCTCTACCGATCGTAACGAAACACAAACTTGGTCTTCCCTTTCTCCCTAGGAACCTTCCCATAAAATTTGGTACAAATCCAATCTTATTAGTTATCGTGGTCACAGACAGACACACAGACCAACGCCAGTAAAACTTACTCCCTCGCTTTTGCGGGGAGAATAATTAATAATAATAATAATATTAATTATTAAATTATAACAATAATCTGAAACAATACAATATGACATAAGGAAACAATAGACAGCGTCACCCCTTAGACATCCGGCAACCAATGAATTTTAAGAACTTCACAGAAACTTAATTCAAAGAAACCAGGTGAGTTACGGTAACATCGCAGCAACATATTCTGTGAACAATCATCTCCAACCAAAATCAGTGCAACAGTTTAGTATCATTTCACCCAAATACCTGGGGCACCATAGGTAACATATTATACCGTATTTCCTCTAATAGAAGCCAGGTCTCAAATACAAGCCGTGGGTCAGACTTCATTTGTTCTAATAGAAGCCGGGTCTCTAATACAAGCCGGGTCTCTAACAGAAGCCGTGGGGTCTAAAGGCTAATATCATATAGCTAATTGGACATCCCCCTGTAGCACTGTGGTGCATTGCGTCATTCGTGTGTATTGCGTGATTAGCAGAACGGCAGTATGGCCTATCGGGTATTTCGCTTTGCAGTAATAAATATAAAACCAAGAATCTTGTTTAAATAATATCATGTTCATCGGTGAACCGGGTGGTTTTAATAGAAGCCGGGTCTCTAATAGAAGCCGGGGGTCTGACATTATTGTTCTAATAGAAGCCAGGGGCTTCTATTAGAGGAAATACGGTAATCACATAAACAAGCTAGAACCTGCAATTAAACATATTAACAGAAAAAGCCAATTAAAACCGGTACTAATTGTTACATTTTTTATTGCATGGGGTTGATATCCTACTTGAAATTGACAGATTCATGTACCATCTGTATACACAATTACCCCTAAGCTCCATAGCGGCAAACAAAAATATATTAACATAAATTACAATATACTGTTATTTCGTCTTCAGAGAAATAGAATGTTCAAAAATTCACAAAATATACAAACAGCCATGTCTATGGATACTCCACATCTCAGTGCTAAAACATGACGGATCAATCAAAACAGTGAATGGCTAAGTAGTTTTTGCGCATACAAATTACTCACCAAAAATGACCAAATTACTGTCGCAGCAAAAGTGACTCCGACACCAATGAACCAAATAAAGACATCAACATTAACGTTAACCTTACAAACTCCAAAGTGCTCAGAGCCGTGCAAAGGCTAAAACGAACTCCTGCATTTGGAAAAAGTTACCGATCTATATGTATAGATTACTTCCACCAGGAGTCCAGCCCTGGATAAAGAGAAGTGACGTCGGTCTGTGATTTTTCCATTGGTGGAGGTAAGTGTTCGTAACTCCTTTCACTGTCTTGATATTGATCAAAACGATGCAAAACATGTTCAACAGCTTCGACTCTGACTGGGAGATAAACACTGAAAACGGGACGCAGAACCCCAAATTTTGGGGAACCAGCGGCAAAATCTAACAGCTGTTCCTAGTAGCAAGATGAAAATCTCCCTAACTTCACAACCATTCACCGATAACGTTTCTCCGGAAATTCTACGACCAGAAAAAGAAATGTACAAAAAGACCGCATTACAAATTCTCCTAACCCCCTTCCCTTGTGGCAGCGGTCACACATGGATATGAAGCACTGTGTACCATTCCACTGCCGCATAACTATTACTATGCGTGATCGGCAAAAATGCATATGCATTAAACGGCGCCTGCAAATTATGTGGCTCAGAGGCCGCAGTCAGGACACACATCTTGTCCACAAAACAACTAAACTATGCCAATGATACATCAGAATTTAGTCATCAGTAACTGGTGTTAGCGGCAGAGAGTATAAAATTAGTCTCCGGGAATGCATCGACGTAATACGACAAACGAAAAAAAATGTCATGAAATTCTCTATTTCGTACGCAAACTGCCACCTAAATTCAAAACTCACTGGCTGAGTTCATTGCGGCCTATAATAATGCGGCAGGATACTTTTGTCACAAACTCATCAAATTTTGCTTGACATCACTATCATTACGTAATATCCCACTCACTAACAGCGTCTAACGAAAGCCGAGGAAAAAGACAGCACTGAAATGCAGCAATCCCGTGATGCACGGCACCCCAGAGTTCACTGTCATCGACAAACCGTCAAAAGCTTCACGGCCTACGATGACACGTTGAGTAAAGAACAACAGTCGAGAATGCTATATTACCATCACCCAGCAAACAGAACATTATATTTCAGTGTTTGATCAATGTAACGGTACACTGCTATCAAGTAACATGATAACATGTGGCTTAGCACTAGCCATGCCACAGTACCTGGCCTGTTAGCTGCCAGCCTTCCATTTCAGCCTAGAATATTTAATAATTCATCGGTTACAACTATCTATATCTTACTGCACTCATTAACTGCATATGGTTTCCAAGACGGTATCAGTTTCCCATTTTAACCCAGCAATGCGAACATGCAAATCAAGTGAGCTGGCGTATTTTACAATAAACAGTTCTTCCGACGACAATCAGAAGTGCAAAAATTTAATCGTAGAATCATCTACTACTTTACGGAGTCATCCGAGTCATTACCTGCATCAAAAGTACACTAACACCTTTTCATGGAGTACATGCGGTTTTCGTGAAATGTTCAACGCATTACCAGCTACATTAATCCTAAAATGTACAAATATACATGACACAAACATCATTAAATACCTTAATTTATTATAAAGATTGTGACTAAAATCAACAGTAGTAGGTTGAATCCAAGAGACAGAAATAACGATATTCCCCCAAAAGCAACTTTTTCAGTCACGCTTGCGTGAAAAAAGTTAGGTATTTTTTGGACATTTTATCATTTGCGGAGATAATTGCTTGCTACCAGAAAGCATCAACAGAGACATTACCTGCACAATACACTGGACATGTGCAACAGCTGTCTAAAATGGACATTGCAGTGTCGCAGTGGCCTAATGGTAACATGCCTGACTGCGGTGTGAGAGGACCCAGGTTCGAATCTCACCGCCGGCAGTTGTGTTTATCATGACAGCCACTGCGATATACAGCCTTGGGCACGGGCTGCACACCCTTACTGCAGTGCCTAGGTCGACTCAGCCTTCCACCCTCCGTGGGAGGGCAAAATGAGTATCAGCTCTCGGTCTGAGTAATAATAAAATGGCGATGGTGGATGTGGACGGTAGCTGCCATTTCTTTCTGGTGGACTCGCAGTCCAAGTCAGTTGGCTTGGTCCAAGGATTGGCGGCCACCTCCGCGCTGAGTCTGCATTCATCAAATGAACCGGGTGAACTCTCGCGATGGTTTTGCCATGATAACAGCACCATAAATATCATCTCGGTTATTATTATTATTATTATTCTTTCTGCCTCACTTAACAAAAAGACAACAGTAAAAACCTAGTAGCAATTAATAAATACAAACGGCTGTCAACAACTGCACACGTATGTTGTGCAACAACTTATCTCAGGAATTCCCACACACATCGAAAACCCAGCCAGCAACTGTAACACTCTGCTGATGCAGGAAAAAACACAACGCAACTATAAAGATAGAAATATAAAACGATCGCCAGCGACTGCCGCAATAGCGGCAGCAGACCAAGCATCGTACATCATGTACATGATCAGATATAAAAAAATCAACCAATCAAAAACAAATTTATATAGTGCCACATCGCTTGCAAGCCAGTCAGAGGTAATTATTATTACACACTTAAGCACAATAAACGCAACTGACGACTGATCGTCCGGACTGTAAGCGGCGTGTGCACGTGATAACGGTATGTATCAAAAGTAGCACTGTGCAAACGATGCACATATCAGAGGCACTGAAACTACGGGAATATAAAACAGAGGAATGGACAGACTTGAGGGACTGAAAAATGACCTAATAAAAATTACAGGACAGTCCGACAGGCCGGTTTCCGTGTAAGAAAGCCCACACCCCACTGTGTAATGCATACTACCACCACCAACACTGTCGTTCTCGGCTTCTTAAGACACTGCACGTTTGGCTGAATGGAAGAAGGTTACCATAAAGCCATCTCACGAACTTGTGGTTAGGTAGATGGCAAAGAATACGGTGTCTCAGGCAACAGCTAGCAAGATCATCTTGCTACATAATAACTCCGATTATTCACTGATGCTGTTAGACACTCATCGGTATCAAGCCAAAAAAAAATCCGACTGCAAACAATTCCTTCCGGCACATCTCCGCGAGTCCTGCACCAACCCAGGTCGTTCCAAATAAACAACGGCCGAGATAGGACAAACGCATGGTGATTCCGACGTCGGACTGTCGTGCAATTTTTACTGGCACATTTTTCATTCGTGCGCGTCCCCGGGAACGTTTCCGTCGACTGGTACTACCGTCGTGCCATGGAATGCACAGAGCTCAGTGTCTCGTGTTAGGAAGATCATAGATCACGACACCGTCAAGTTCGTCTAAGAAGCTATCATCGTTTCGGCCAGAGGGTATGATTCAGCGTCCGCGTCGGTATGACTCACTGTCCGAGCTACCGCGTCGTCTTCTTCTTGGCCAGTTTCTCGCGTTCTTTCTGCTCCCTGGCGCGTAGTTTCCTCTCGTTCTCAATGCTCGTCTTGAAGCTTTTTATGAGTTTCTTGAGTGCATCTCGATCCTGCGTACTGCTGATGCCCATGGCCTGCATGCACCGAACAGTTTACACAACACCAGAGATACACAACACACACACATACAACAGCTTATCACCATCACCACTACCACCACCATGGATTTGCACCAGGCTGTTACCAGTATAGCACAATTAAAATATTCCAGTTTACATCTAAGTATGGGGGAACTGTAGAGAGCAAAATATGAGGAAATTTAGCTTCTCAAAAGCAAACTAAATAGAGCTGTATGGGCTTGCGCAGCAAACCTTTTTGAGAACATCCGTGTTAGAACTTGGCAATAGTATTTTATTGTGGCTATTATATGTACCGAATTCATAATGAAACTACGTGCAGTATATTACTAAATAAGTTCATAAGTTCATAAAAATACCAACGCTTACAGCTAATAGCGCGATCAGCACGTTAAAATGTTAAAAACTATAAAACTATAAATAAAAACTTTAAAACTATAAAAAAATTAAAAAGAAAACTAATTAAAACGAGGTACTGCAGCAATAACATCACTGAAAAAGAACAGTTTTGAGGTGGCATTTGAAACTTTCAGTGTCAGACAGTTCTTGAACGAATGACGGAAGAGTGTTCCAGACCGCCGGTCTAGCGAACGCGAAGCTGCGCTCGCCGATGTGTTTCAGCCTTGTTCTTGGTTGCTCGTAGCGGAGGCTGCTGGCGGACCAAAGTCGTGTACGACGGCTGAGGTTGGCTGTGGCGGTAACACTGTCGGCCAGATAGGACGGCGCACGATTGTTGTGGACAAGATGCATGAGTAAGCAGAGCTTGTATGTTATACGTCCTTGTACAGGCTGCCAATGCAAACTGCATAGAGCATTGCTGACGTGGTGTGTATTGTAGGGTTTAACGTCCCACTCGACACATTATAGGTCATTTCGGAGACGATTTTACAGGTCAGATGACCCAACCAACAGTGTAATAGCACTGAAGGATGATAGTCTTCCAGGTCAAGGGCCAATCCCGCAGGCTCAGCACACTAAAATGTAAAGAAAAGGATATAATAATTTTTCTAATTATAGCACCAAGTAACCAAAGACACATAGGCGCTCGGAAGACAGCTAAGCCAAGCAAGATCAAAGCCCGATGCTGATGGTCCTAGCTGAGTGACCAGTCTGTGGTTTCATACGTGTGATCAGGCTTCTAACACCATGTTTGAAACAGCTAAAAGATGCAGTAAGTAAAGCGTACCTTCATCTGTGAAGAGTCGAGCTGCAGCAGGCGACTGCCTGTAATGTTCCGAGAGATGAACACTGCGGCGTAGTCTTTCATCTGAACTGATGTCAGCCACTGTCCTACTTGCTCCGCAGTCCACTGCGCCACACTGCAGCCCTCCGCCTACAGACCCCGCCCACACCAGCCTCACAACCAATCAGCTCACTCCAGTGTGTTGCACAGGAACGTGAGTGGTAAAATCCCACGGGATAACCGCGAGAATACCAACGAGTGGTAACAATTTCTACTTTTTTGTCCCATAAAAATGCCGGAAGCAAAACTGACTACTGTGGTAATCCTGCAGGACTGAGAGAAGGACATATACCATTTCATGGGACTGGGAATATAGAATACTCCTGCAGTAATTCCTGCACAGACGAAATGGCGCCAACTCATTCGCATGCAGTAAGTAAGTAGTTTATATAGCACGATATCATCCCTAATGCCGCACTGATCGTCGGAAGAAGTCGTCACTCACAATTTACTACTTACAATAAAAACAATGCATCTGACATCATTAACACTCAGCTAAACATAAAATTTATAATTAAGAGGAAAGAAGCGGCAAAAATGGGTAAGAGCTTCTGCAGAAACGGAATGGAAATGGGATCCAGAGTTCCAACCATGGGACTGAGAGCTGTGGGAGCAGGAAGGGAACTGGAAAACAGCAGCAGGAACGCGACGGGACCCGTAAATAAATACTCGAGCCACACAAAACAACAGTTCACTGCAACTCTAGTGGCCTGCCGTCTGGTCTTCTTTAACAGCTACTGTTAACCTCCGTAACTGACTCTGTTCCATTAGCAGTGTTTTCTCGGTTTCAGGAAGAGTACCCAGCCTGAACCAGTTACGTCAAACCGCGGTAGGAGTGGAAAAGAAAAACATTTAACATAAACTGAAAAGTAGTAACTTGTCAGTGACTGTCCGTCTCGACTCGTCACTCTGATCAAAGATAAGGTAAGATCTGCCAACACTCGATGTAGGCATTGACGGTGAGCCTTATCTCAACCATGTAATGTTAACCAGTCAAACCTAGCGGTGGGCTGCCAGTACTTGCCATCAGGCCTACGGTAACCTTCCCATTCGCAGCACATCTCTGATGGTATCTCATTATACAGGTGCACCCTCGTTAATCCGCCACCCGTTAATCCGCCAAATTCGCTAATCCGCCAAAACTGCACAGAACGAATTCATTCCCATGTTAAAACCACTCGTTAATCCGCCAATTCACCAACCACCATCTGCCAAAACGTTTTCAATAGTAACCTATTGATTTACCACTCGTTAATCCGCCAAACTACACTACAGCCATAATTATTTCCTGCTAAACTTCTGTTGAAACCCAAAAGGGCCAAAAAATTTTGTCAGAGCAAGATAACTGGCTATTTTAATGCTCAGTAAATTGACAAAACTGATAAATGAATTTTATTCGAACTGGGCATGCACTGATTTTTTTAGCAAGATCATTCAGCACTGTTTTACAACATTAATATGATGTTGTGTGGTGCATATAGGCTTACTCTGTACGGACACGAACACAATACATACTCACCCCACACAAAAGGCCTGTTTTTGTTAATCCGCCAAATTTTCAGAAAACGAATTATGGCGGATTAACGAGGGTGGACCTGTACTGCTCGGTGACACAGGCACTGGTGTCCCATGCTATATGCATCACTAATATCTCATCGGACAAACTGCAACAAAAGCTCCATGAATGTTGTAAAAACATGAGCATTAACTCTCCATAGCAGAACTCATTGTTAAATTCTGCCGATATCTGACAAGTCGACGCTCCGTTCGTTCAAATTATAGTATTCACGGCTGTGCAGAGTGGTGTGCAGTAAACCTAGAAAGATCTACTCGACCATAAATCTAGAAACCGATAAGAGCACTAAACGGCTGCAGCGACGGTACATACATTTGCCGAGTGTGCCGATGAACCGCTTGATGAGGTCGACTGCTCCAGTGAATCTAAAATTAAGAACATCATCACCGGTCTCTCGATTTGCCGTTCAGCATGAATTATAAGGCTTCATCTGCCAAATATTGAAATACCATTTTCACTTTCAGTTCAACTGGCCTGCTTTCACTGAGCTGTTTTAGGTTTTCCATGTGCCCCCAAAAAAACCGTTGGAATTTGTGGAACAAAAACAGCGACTACATGTAGAATAATAATAATAAGGTGCCGCCCTAACGGGACGTAACATGACTGGCCCGCCGTGCAACCGTGGAGCTATACTTAGACTGGAGGCGGCATGATGTCATCGCCTGGCCTGCGTGGTGGCTGAAGCTGCCTGCAGGCCAGCCGTGGAGCGTTACAAACGACGACGCCGACAGACAACAGACACCACCGACCGTTACTAGTCTGGCCCCCCTTACACTAGA
>Ga0209363_1001641_pt1 | contig 10962 bp, 4 predicted proteins | sample WorMetexBAHAMAS3_FD_187385 | JGI IMG/M metagenome (GOLD analysis project Ga0209363, IMG submission 187385) | Marine gutless worms symbiont microbial communities from Max Planck institute for Marine Microbiology, Germany - Inanidrilus exumae... | ecosystem: Host-associated > Annelida > Digestive... | reverse complement strand
TTACTATGGACGGCTAATAGGACAGCTACCTACGCTGTCTGATATTTGCTAAATGTTGAACTTATTCTGACTGTACTGTACATATTTTTTGTTTCGTTTCTTGGCTACCGTTTTTTGACGGTGAAATAAAGTTATATAATAAGAACTCCTATGCGCTCTGTCGAATAGCGCTATTTCCACTGACCTTGGGTGACCCCTAACTACCCGAAACAGTCAGAATTTTTCACGTTTTTTATTGCCTTTCATATTTTCGTAATGTGTGGAGATAGAGACTTTAAATTCGGTGGGCAGATTGGTCGCAGCTACTTAGCAAATCCACGGATGACAAACCGCCCCTGACCTTCATCCCTGTTGATGATTTTCTTCAGCAACTGTACCGCACTGGTTCTGCTGAACGTCTTATGCACAAATGTACGAAGCAAGCGCGCGATCGTCTTTTTTATTTCAATAATTTCCAATAAAAACATCTCAAATAAAAATACTTTTAGGCTTCTCGATCTAATTAGGCTACAACGAGTGGAATCATTATAACGTTAACGTCAGTGAAGGCAACGGGGAGAAAAGTCACCAAGCTGTTTGGCTATTTATTCTAAGAAAAAAAGGGGGTATTGACTTTCACCAGGTGATGCCATTTCGTGTTACAAGTTACAACAACTAATAAAATAGGCGTAAAATAGACGTGTTTAGAACGAAACGGCATTAAGCATGTCAAGAATCGTACTTTTGTTTCGAATTACCTAGTGTACTTCATGACAGAAAATTCGATATAAAATATAGGAATCATTCAAATGAATTTTGTCCGATGATTAGCCATTTATGAATATTCTTGTATGATACTCTTGTCTCTCAGCCTTCAGTCATTGTCGATATACATTACGGTTGTTGTTATATATTCGTGATATAGTTAAGCTGTCGCTTTCTTTTTGTTCTTGTTGTGCTACCATTTATGGTGAATAAAGATGAATATAAAATTGGATGAGTAGTTTAAAAGATGAGCGCATGCTGTGAAACGCAGTGGACCGGTGATTTTGGTCCACCCTGTCTACGATGCTGCCTAAATTCTCGCACGGCAAGACACGGTCAACTAACTGACCGGCGAATGAGGTCATTTCCTCATAACGTGTCGGCCATTACGACCTTACCTACTACTACTACTATCACTGTTATCATTGCGATTCCGTCAGCGGGCTTATGTTTACCGACGATCGGCTACGATTTTCTTTTCTTCGCCCCAGTTATTCGACAACGGGTGGACGGATCTCTACGCGGATTGTTGCATTAACACCGCCGATGAAAAATTTTCTACGGCTACAAATTTGGTGAACTTCGGTCAAGGGATGTTGCCATAGCAACCAATTTTGTGGCGTGAAACGGCCGACAAGTTGCCATGAAACCTTCATTGTTTGTGCTGGCAGTTCGGAAGTGGTGTATTCCCACTAGGCACTGGCAATATAGGCCTACGTCAACGTGACGAGTATGACCGACTTGCAGACAAGTTGCACGTAGAGCGTTGTCGTCCGACCCGCGATTTCTCAAAACCCTGATGGCGTGGAGCGACTGCGCGCACCTGCTGACAACATGTCGAACGTTCTCGCTGACTGACCGCTTGCTACTGACTGTTACTACGGAAATTTTCGGACTAGTCACACGCTCGATAGCTGATAACGACAAGGATGGCTAGTCTAAGTTTTTGTTGACGGTAATAATGACTTTCTGCGTCTTGGCGTGGTTTAGCTTCAGATTATTCATTCTGGTACTCAGTTCCTTCATTTCCGACTCACCTATTCCTTCACCCATCATAGTCATAAGCACATTTCTATAGCGCCAGTACGTGGAGGCTTCGGAATCGCTGAATAACTTCTTCCTCTTCTGATTCACCACTCTGCTCATCCATAACTCCCTCGTTCTTTCACTCCTGGCTTAATACCTGTTTCACAAATCCTACCTCCGTAGTTTCACTTATTCCTCCCGGACTGCTTTCACGGACTATTGTCTGTACCGTTTCTTCTGAGCTACTCGGTTATTGTTTTATTTTTCTTTATTGTTTAGTTTCTGTGCCGTACGCTAAATTAAGCTGGCCATCTCGTCAGCTTTTGAGCGCACGTTAACCTACCGTATCGTATCGTATCGTAGGCCCATACTCACTGTTCAGCGTTTTGTCTCTTGACCGGATATTCTTGCAGGAATAATCAGCTACGATGTACCGTCCGCGCATTTGAGGATTAGGTTGCCGGCATAAACTGTGCGTAGATCTGCTGCATTAGCAACGCATATGAGGCAGTCCTCATCGCAGAGGCCTGAATGATAGACCTACTGCTGATGGCTGTTGTTGAATGCATACTGGATCTAGTGCATCCGAATGTCATGCGGTGCATAATATCGCCGCCAAAATGTCAACAAGCCAACTGCACAGGTACAAAGCGTCAGGAATTTGGAGTTGGGCGATAAGTGTATGTTAAACCACTGTCTGGAGTGGTATAAGCATGGTGTAAGATAAGAATACATCTTATATTACCCCGAAAGATACCTCGGCCACGGCTGAAGCGATCTCGACAAAATTTGACAAAGTGATGCAGTTCAACCCTCTTAACCGTTCTTACCATTGAAAAATTGAAATTTTGTAAATCCAACCTGAAATTTGGTATGTGAATAGATATGCATGGTAGCTTTACTACTGTAGAAAATTTTGTCCGCTGGTGGGCGTATTTGCGCCACCCCGTAATGTTAAAACAATGGAAAATAGAGGAGTCCATAGTTATTAGTAGGTAGCCTAAACAAGTAACAAGGCAGGTTTTGGTGTGCCGCATGCAACTCAGTTAATCGGACATGCAGCACGTCTACTTTATTATTAGGCCTATACATATTTAGTGTAATTATTCCTATGCTCGGCCGTCTGTCGGTCAAGAGTGCACTTGAATGTGTCATAGAGTTACATGGACGTACGAAGCTTGGCGAATAACGAAGGATCTATCTCAATTACACGTTACTCTCTCAGACGTCCTTACAGTTACAGGCTTTTACAGTGCGCGTGACGTGCATAAAAACCGCCTTTCATCTTCGCTGGTCATTGCTGACTAGACTATAAATTTGCGTATATCTTCTACGTAATGACCTATAGTTGCAGCCCTTCCAGCCTCGTCTAGCATCCGTCTATCCATCCAATATTTTTTCGCCCGGAGTAGCACAGGGCTATAGCGGACGATCACGATCAACGATCCGAAAACCGTGCGTCGTATAATGACTATTTTACTCAACAATCCGAAAACGTCTTTACTTTCCTTCTCGCACCTTGCAATCATCCTCCTCCGCTAACTTGTACGTCCGTCGCACTGATCTTCATTTCGGTTCACGCTCGTTTCATATTGCAGCTCCAACAGTCTGGAATTCTCTCCCTTCTACTCTTCGTTCGTCTCATACCTTAAACACTTTTCGAAAACATCTTAAAACCCATCCTTACAATGAATGACATCAGCGCCAGCGCCTCTGATTCGTTTCCACGATTTTGGCGTTATATAAATTTGTTTGTATGTATGTATTTAATAGCTTCTAGCGACTTGTCCAGCGCCTCTGATTCATTCTACAGAATGATTATGGCGCTTAATCAAATTTATTACTTACTTACTTACTGACAATTTCTATATGCGTTATCATAATGCAAAAGATGCATTACAATCGTTCTTATTTTAGCCACATTTCGGTTGGTTGCGCTGCATGTGAAACTACTTGTGCCATGGCATGCTACAATGCCGCAGTACGCCGCACTATGACGCAACATGCCGCACGAAGACCGAAGAGCCAATGGGTCATATCGCATTATTCCACCGTCGCACTCGTAGTGCCTATCTCTCCAATGGATGCCTGGCGTGGTATAACGTAGTGTTAACCGCACGATCACTCAAGCGTGAATTACAGACAACTGGTGCAAAGTGCTAACATCTGTGACGTCAGCAATCAACCATTCTACGCTTGCGTGATACGTGGGTTTAACAATACGTCATACCACGCCAGACATCCGTTGTAGACATAGACGCTACGACTACGACAGTGAAATAAGTAACAGCTGCAGTGAGCTGTATCACTTTCATCATCACATATATCAGATACTTTATAACCGATATCATAACAAGCAGTAGCACACATAACTATGACTTCTGTCAGCTACGAACAACCTGCTTCCACTGGCAGTCTTGCAGCCTTGCACTTGCAATAGGCTGAAGCTGCGACAAACAAAATGCACTACTGGTGACTCGTGCGACGGTCGAATAAGTCTGTTAAAACAAAGCCTGTCGTGGTCTAAGTTCGTTAACACTCACTTATACCACTCCAGACAGTTGTTTAACATACACGTAGACAACGGTACATGTGCAACGGCAGCAAATTGAGTCACTTATGTTGTCGTCATAAGTCATTTTAGTTTCGTTATGGGGACTACCTTAGTTGAGCTATCGAAATTATCACTTAAAATTTACTTCGTAATAAGTTTCGGATGACATATTTGGTCAATCGTTAGTACGCGACGTGCTGTGCTCAATCCACATTTTCGTAAAAATAAAACAATTTTGGCCTGGACACTGCTTCGATCGCACCCCTCAGAACCATTGGTCGGTCGCGGTTGGGGAAGAACACAAATTACGTAACTGAGTATTAAACATGTACACCCACAGGGTGGCTCAAAATAAAATATCCCACCAGACAATATGCAATATCTCCACAACCAGTGGTCTGATTTTAATAGTAGTATTTACACGGTAGTGTGGTTGCATAAATAAGGTTCAGTGGATAAACAGTTAGATTCAGACAAGTGTCGGGATTAAGCAGCTTCAAGAATTTTTAAAATCAGGCCACTGGTTGCGGAGATATTGCATATTGTCTGGTGGGATATTTTATTTTGAGCCACCCTGTAGAGCGATCGCGCCTATCACCTTCGTAAAGTAAGCGATGAAAAGACGTTAATTTGGGAAGCATAGAACCCAGCTGGCATAAATAAGCCTACTGTTCTCAACGGACACGCTTGATCGCTGATAGAGATGCGGCATTTTTATCAGAGATCGAGCGTATTTGTTGAAAACAGTAAGCTTATTTCATTATGATTTAATTTTCTCACACAGGAGAACAGCATTTTTACATTATCTGCCTTTAGCACGAATAATCTACGCCGCACTGCTTATGATGCAAACATACCGCCCACTGTAACAAATCACGTGACCCTGTAGACCTACCGAATAAGCTCCGAATTCGTCGTAAGCTCCGCCTAGCGTCTGGCCAATTAGCATCGCATAATATTATTCTCCGTTCTGCCGGAGATGCTGTTGATTGCTTCAATCTGTTCTTACGAGGATGCTGAATGAAACAGACCCTCGTCATAATGTCAAGTGTGCCTTCAGAAACCACAACCATATATATGCGATTATAACGCTATCGCATATTATGGTTTCTGCGACGGAGAAATAAACAACCGACCACGCGGAAACGGCACCAAATTAATGATTAACACCATTGCAGCGGGAAACCTTGTCAGAGAAAGCCAGAAAAGGCTGAATGTCGGAAAACATACTGCGACAATCTTCGGAATCACTGAAAAGTCTCCTCCAGCCATTGGCGTCGCTAAATCAGGGCGCGTCAGGTCAAAATAATGACCTTGCACGTAGTATGCCTGCAGGGATATACGCCGGTATTTACTAGGAGGATTGTCTACGACTGCCTTTCCGTACGACGATATAAGCATGGAAACCAGTCTAAGAGCGCAGATATTTTTGGTTGTTGTTATAATATGCATTCTTATTTTTTGATGGCATGTTTCTACTGTGTATTTGGTGAATGGAGATGATTATACAACATCAATTTGATGTCTTGTTTGTTCCGGATAGTTAGTTTGCGTCCATCTCCCACAGAAAATAGAGACAATGCGCACGTACGGCAGCGTTAAGTATGATGAACTGACCACGTTTTCGCGGTCGATGTGTCAACTAGAGCATTAAACGAAACACGGACGCGAACCCGCCTGAGTGGCATTTTTACCGCACGGCGCACTATATGCAAGCGCGATTTATGATGTCCAAATTCAGCCTGTGTTTCTCTCAGCCACATTCGTGGCCGTGTCAAAATGAATTAACGTAACCTTGAACTGTTTACCGAAAACTTTAGTGATCCAGACAAAGCACCAGGTTGGTTGTGTGTGTTTCTGTGTGTCCAAAGAAAAACTTTCGAATGCAATGGCCCTTGACCTCGACATTTGTTGGTTCGTCTTGATGCTAGGAAAAGTTCGCAGGCCAAGGAAATAGGTTGAAGTTTACGGTCGCTTGGTAAAGAAAATTCAGTCGAATGAGTGCAAAGCACAGTTAAGTTGACACAAAGCCAGCTACGACACCGCGGAAACTGTACATAACAGCTGGCTGAATATTCACGGTGAGCTGAAATGTTATTAAAGTGGTAGGTGCGACGGCGAATGGGGGGGGGGCTGTTTATAGTTTCATTTAGCTTCTGGCAACCCCGTCATTCTGGTTTTCCCCGCATAATACACTCGAGAAAAATTTCCCAACTCAGTGATATATTCATTAACGGTAATTGAAACTGTAAGTAAAATTATTAATTCCAGTTGACTTTAATTAGAACGAAAACGGAAATTACGTGTTGTCGCCACGTGCATTGTCAAAATTTACTTATAGCCTACAAAACATTTACGATCTCGTTACATATGCCTGATGGGTAGTGCATTTAGTTTTCGGGTGTTTGGTAGTAACCTCAGATTTTCATTTTTTTCATTTCCTGTTTGGCATTTTCATGTTTACTGCTGATGCGTATAAAATGGCAAAGCCGCAAAGCGGTGTTGTAAAATATTATAACAAACAACAGCTAAAACGTTTGCGGCAGAAAACGGGAAAGTTTCATTGGGAACACTCAATTGTATAGAAGACTTCGCCCCGGTGCGTTCTGCCCCTGGTGAGTCACGTTGAGTATGCGCCGCGCGCTCTATTATGGTTAGAAAGACAGACACACGGACGGATACCAGACCGTTACATTACGCTTACCGCTAAACCTGGCCAGTGTAATATCCCGGTTTTGGGACCGGTTGACCAATTTTCCAACCGGGTAGGGCTTACCCGTACAGGGTTCCGGCAACGAATCACTATACTACTCATGCAATAGACGCTACCCATGTGTATATTCAGTTACTGTCTCACCACCTGTGAGAATTTGCCTACAAACGACCACATGTTGCCGAGTTACAACCTGGAAACGCAGGCCTGTTAGCCGAAAACTAATGAACGTTCATCAGGACATTTGCGTTCAATTTACATTGCATTTGGTCCAGTTAAAGTAATCAGCGCAGCTTCGCCGGCGTCCAAGAACGTGAAACCGATTGCCCGCAGCACTTCGTCGGAATCTGTTGCACGCAATAAAACGTCAGCTGAAGGCAAACCAGTTCCTTCAATAATCTGCCGCTAACGATAGTGTGGCGTGCCATCGTCCGACGCCGTTGTGACTATTTAGCGAGTTTGCCGCTGACTACAAACGCTCAAATTTACTTATTTACATCCTAAAGTGACATGCCTCCACAACTAGAGAGACCGCTAGCTTAGTTTATCGGATATTGCGGCGGGCACAGCGCAGAAATAATCGGATCATGAACCAATTGGAACATGCAAATGTAATGCTAATGTCATTTAGCTAACACAGACGGACGAAACTTCATACACAGAATGGTTTTTAAAGATATGTACTAGTCTTACAGTAATATTATTCATTCTATTATTGTACTTGGTTGCGGTTTAACAGCCTATAGGCCTATAATAAAGATTTTGATGATGATGATGATGATGATGATGCAAAGTCCACAAAGATGGATACACCGTGGCATTTATTTAAACTTATTACGACAATTTTGCTTCGCTTCAGCAGAGTTTTGGCGTACAACACAATATACGCTTTCACGTATTGTGTAGCATAGTATTCTATTCAATTCGCGCGAAATGACAAAATTGACAGGGAACAATCCATTTATTTCAGTAGCAGGCACATGGCCAATGATAAAACCAGTAACATAAACATGATTACAGATTAGAAATTAAAAAGAATTGTATACCATCTCCTAACAAGTATGTCCGTCCTCGTAATTCTCGGACGGCTATATACGCTGGAAGCGTAGCGTGCTGCCCCCTGGCGAGTCACGCTGAGTATGCGCCGCCCAGTCTATTAAGGTTAGAAAAACGCGGGACAGACACACGGATGGGCCGACGCCAGACGGTTACATTACGCTTACCGCTAGACGCGGCCAGCGTTATAATCTTCGAGCCATTATCGTGTAGGCCCGATATCGTGCGAAATGATGAAATTGACAGTGATCGATCGATCAAGTGCGCGGCAGAAGAGGATTATCTGTCGACTGAATGTGGATGCTGCCTGGCAACATATTGAATGTGTTGAGAATGAATTAGAGTGACGCATCAGTTAATATGATATTGCGCTCATGTTGTCATAGGACAGGATAGTCATATCGACGTGTATAAAAATAGGGGCTTGGCATTAAGAGCTCAAACAAGTGAATGCTGCAGAGAGGCTCGAAGGCATACAAGGCGTGTCCCAGCAGTGCACGATGGTTTTGAACCAGCTGTTGATCAGTATATCACCGCGTGCTTTACTTTAACGGTCGTAAAACATGCTCCGTAGACACTTACCTCATAGATATAATGTCCCTCTTTCAGTTGCTGTACGTTACGCTGTCTAACCGTCACTCTGAATAAGTTTATCACCATGCACTGTCGGAATGGTCCCAACTTCAAGCAATAGCAACTTCGAGGCTAATGATTAACAATCCAAATCTTTTCCGCTCTATAGTTTGGCAATCTGTACATTTTCATGAACGTTTTAGGCTTCTTGTGGAGAGCGCTTGTATATGACAAAGCGACTGTAATAACTGATCCTAAAGCCCCGTCCACACCAGCAACAATATCGAAGCAACGTTCGACTTTGTCGAAGCAACACTGGACTTTGTTGCCAAAAACGGCAACAATGTCGAACGATTTTATCAAAAAATTCGTCCTTTAGACAAAGTCGAATGTTGTATCGACTCTTTTTCGACAAAGTCGAAACAAATTAAACATGTTCAATTTATTTCGACTTTGTCAAAAGAATCGTTTGACTTGAAGCATTCGACAAAGTTGCTACGACATTGTTGCTGGTGTGGACTGGGCTTAAGTGCAATTACAATTTGGCTGTCTATACGTCGGCACGGAACGGTTTGAACGCCGTCGCTGTAAGCGCGAACCGTGCAAGACATGTCACTACAAGTATGTAACGCGCCGCTTTACTGCTCTGTGGCTGCCTTGATTGGATTCTATCGCAATGATAGCAATGTAAACTGCATCGCAGAGTGTAGGGCTGGGATTCGTTGGGAAAAATGGATTCGAATATTCGGTCACGGAATTATTCGAATATTCATAAAACAACTCCCCCGTGTTATTACCGCTAGGCCTAACTATAGCCTAAATTGAGAAATGGGTGTCCGATTTGAGCAATTTTGTCGTCAGCATTTCTCAGATTATATCCGGTGGGCTATTGTGCGGCAGTTTGGTCTGGTTGTCGTCGCCCTCAAACTGTACAGTATTGATTATTCAGTATTGAATATTCAAATATTCGAATAATTTGTGGTATTCGAATACTGTTAACGGGATTCGAATACTATTTTTGTATTCGAATATTCGATCATTTGAATATTCGACTGCAGCCCTAGTAGAGTGCATGTCTCTGTCGCGCCACATTACATTCGGCACAGTGTCGTTACCAGCGAGCAGTAGGTACACTGGCCTACATTTGCGGCACTGCGTTGTCGCTGGTTTCCTCAATTTTACAGCCACTTTTCATGTCAATCGACTACTGTACTGCCATCCTTAACCCTAACCGTAAACCCTGACCATATAAACTATCAAGCTAATGCGTTGGCTGCGACACATAATCATGCAATGTCAATATCATACGGTCATACGGGTACTGTCGTGGGCTCAATTTGCTCTATTTATTACTATTCTTCGTTCTGTGCTTATTGCTGTTATCGTAAATAGCGCAATAACTGGTTGACATGTAATAAAGAAGAACTGTTATTAGCAGAATATTGCTGAATGGGCCCAAGAGACAACGACAACAACAACCACAGTACCCGGTACTATACTACTATTACTACATGGAATAGGCCTACTATGTCGGGCTAAAGCTAGCAATACGGCAGCGGCTAATATCACGTGTTTTATGAATAACAATGAACGAGATTTAATGCTGCATCCAGGCGACCGAATATGAGACAGAGACTAAATTGAACGGATGAGTGTACGGTGACAACATTGGGTGATTCATGCAACCAATTTCCCATCACGGCAACGAATCAGGCCAGTGTACATGGAAATCCAGGAAAACCTCAGCGAGGACGTCACCTATATGGCAAAATAATTTCGAAATATTACATCCACAATCCGGGCTCTGGTGCTGCTCAAATAAAGAGTAGCTTGTGGCGGCATTTTGTTGATACAGTGTTTTAAATGCATTCCTTTGTCTATTTGAGTATTTTCGTATGTAACTGTTAATTTTCATGATTTATCTTGTGTACGTTCCAGGATTTTATTAGTTATAATTTGTATGTTTTGCTAAATCTTTTTTTGTCTATGTTTTTATGCTGTATATATTTTATTTTTTTGGTATGTGCTGCCTACGGGCGTAATAATGAATAATAGTAACTGCGTGGTCAGGTCATGTGACCCATTAAAAATTTTGGGGGCTCCACTCATATCACTGGCTAAACCTAAAGTCGTCAAATTTTGTACACAGGTAGGCTATATCAATTATAGCAACATATGACATATCACATGACATGAATAATAGTAACTGCGTGGTCAGGTCATGTGACCCATTAAAAATTTTGGGGGCTCCACTCATATCACTGGCTAAACCTAAAGTCGTCAAATTTTGTACACA
>Ga0209363_1001640_pt1 | contig 10964 bp, 6 predicted proteins | sample WorMetexBAHAMAS3_FD_187385 | JGI IMG/M metagenome (GOLD analysis project Ga0209363, IMG submission 187385) | Marine gutless worms symbiont microbial communities from Max Planck institute for Marine Microbiology, Germany - Inanidrilus exumae... | ecosystem: Host-associated > Annelida > Digestive... | reverse complement strand
GTTCTATTATTTTATTTAACAGTATAAAGGTATTTCTAATACTCGGTTTGACCCAAGAGGTGGCAATGTATTAAGAGGAATTGCTTATCTGCTTCACGACTACTCTAAACCAGAACTAACAATTCCAGAACCGCTGGTGTATAATTCCAGGACTTTCCAGGATTTTCCAGGACCTATGCCTTTTTCCAGGACTTTCCAGGGCCTGGAATTCTGAACAATAAAATTCCAGGACTTTCCATGACTTTCCTGGATCTGTACGAACCCTGTGCCCGGTGTGATAGCATCGGCTTTCATGTGGTTGTGTCACCTTCTGCCCTAAGTAAATAAAACGGTCACTGCCAGGGTGCGGGTATAGGCAATTGTGTCCGTCTTCAAATGTCTGGCAGCCGGTGTAGATAAACACACATTTCAAGGTCCTGTACATAAACGCTGGTTTGGATATAATGGACTTCGGATATAACGGACCTTTTAGTGTGGTCCCGAGAAGTCCGTTATTACGAAGTTTTACTGTATTTCACATGACGTATTCTAATGCACATTTGAACTGATTTATCTCTTTTTTGACTGGGCACTATAACTTTTCACTGTACTGTACTGTTACAATATTGGACACACTTGACAAGTGTTTTACCATTATATGCAAGAATGCTTGCCACTGAGAGAGCCCACAATTCCAAACATCAACGCATCCACATGTAAGACTAAGACGGCAATGTTCAGAAATTGCATATACCTCTGCAAAATTATTATGTTAACTGTAATCTTTAATAATTTTGAATTAAAGAAACTGAGCAGCACTCTGGGACAGACAGATATTCATTTCCTACCAAATGCAGGATTCAACCATCCCGCACCTGAAATCGCCATATCGGAGTTTTCACCAAAGCAAAGTTCCATTGAAGTAGCACAGTTCATTAAGTGTGACTTGAGGATCTCAGTCACAGATACCATCAACACAACCAAAAACATTGTTTACTCTTGTTTTGCATCAGCATCTTCTGATTGCTTACTGTCTGTCTGCCAATAACTAAATTGTCAAAACTGGCTCATGTATGTGAAAGTTACAGCAAGCCAAGGGTGCATGGTTTTTAGACTCAGTGTAATGTGCAACCTGTCAGTGCTACAACTACAACAAAATATACAAACAGTTTGCAAGCACAGGCTGGTCAGTGTTATGCCATAACATCAATAATACCAAACACATATTTTACAGTGCTGTCACCATGGTAACAGTCATTGCAAGAGTTCATTCGATGAATGAAAACTCAGCAACAAGCAGCCGCCAACCCTCAGACCGAACCAACCGAATTGGCTCCCACTTTAAGCTGCTTCCATCTATGCCAAACATCACCACTTATTATTATATTACTTAGCCTAAAAGCTTATACTTATTTTACAACAATAAAACTATAGCTAACAAAAACTGTAGTTACTGGCATGGTTTAATCGTATGAGAAAACAATGCTGTCCAGCTGAAATAATACAGATGCAATTTCACAGACACAAATCAGCAGTGTAGCAGTCTGATCTTGCTACAGTTTAACACGAAATAAACAGAGCACAAGAACCGGGCACTGGCCATTGTGAGTGAAAAAAGTGCCACTACAGTCTAAGCCTGTAACTTTGCCAAATGCTGACAACCATTAAAATTCTATTTTGACAAGACTCTGCAATCAATTTGTAACAAAATCATTGCTAAAGATCCAATGCCACATCTTAAATGAGCCACTACACTGCCTTGCGAGACCCTTTTAACTCCGACTGGCCAATGGCCCGATTTTCCCACCACCACCCTGCATATCGACACATTCGTTCTATGGTACGAGTACGAAGATTCAACTGTTTACAGTACACATAACCACCAGCTCAATATCCACACAGGACTAGCCTCCACAGTGACGACAGCAAACAATGCAACTACCCTCAAACAAAGTATCAAAGGTCTTGGTATCAGAAAACAAATAATCATTCCAACTAAAATACTCAATATCTTGAGGAATTCCACTATGCAAAAATGATGACAATGGTAATACAGAATAACTAATGAAGTTGTCACAAATGCAGATTAATGCCTTGTTCACATTGGGGTCGGCACCATAACTCAACGCATGGCACCGCGTGTTACCTTGTGTGTTGTAATCATAGGCTATTCTATGCTAAATACATGCAAAAAATTCTGACAACATGTTTGATGCGACTGCTACTGTTGCCTTCTATTTCAATACTGCAGAAGGTGAAGAACTTGAATAAACTGTCTGGTGGAAAAAGCGCTTTTTGCTGGATGACGTACTAAAATGTCACAGCGAACTGGGGGAGATCCAATGGCTCATTCAAGAGCTACAGATTACATGCCCACAAATGTCACCAATAATTTTGAATGTTAATTGAGCAGACTGATTACTTGCTGACAGTGACTGGACTGCACATTGCTCAACAAACTACACACTACCTGGACTCAATCTCTGCTTAACTGTAGATATTACTGGTTCATCACTTCTCTTGTCACGTGTTAATCTGACCATGTGGTGCCATTCCACTGGCTCTATGGTCGGCAGTGAAGTGACGTCTCAAGCGGCATTCACATCGGTTACAGCATGCCGTGGCAAAAAAATGCAATACGCCACAGAAAACAAGATAAGATGGATGATTTCTGTGCAAGATGATGCCTCATGCAGGATTTGGTGTCAACACTTGTAGCTTATTCAGCTTGTTTGATTATGGCGATGCCCTACAGTGCCAAATCCAGTGTGAACCATGCTTAAGACTCCTGCTTTATGACCAGAAATTAAGAAAATACTCTTAGATGACTTAACTTCTGAATAAACTCACTACAAACCATCACTATAGATACAACTGTATTCACAGAGAATTATTCCAGACACCATAAGACCTTGTACGCAGACTATGCCTAAATTTCGCATTTGCATACTCAATATTAAAATTCATACGGTCGACATCAGTGCCCTCAAATTTCGCAATTTCAGTCATCTTGTCATGAAACCGATGTAATAACGGTTCACAGCAAATAACTACATTTCATATACACAAAACATGGTTCCAAGTGAATATATCCGGTAAAACGTTAACATTGTGTATGGAACCATTGTCCAATGTCCATTAACAAATGGTCATAGTGCAAATGAAGAAGTTATGTATCAGAAAGTTATCGTATTAAATAATCAAGTGAGCGATGTTTCACTTTAGAACATTAAATATGCAATCAATAAACAGAAATGCAAATCAACCATCAACAGCCGGTGCATCAGAAACAGTAAGCAAGCAAGCAAACACTCATTCATTCATTCAACACGGTTTTTAACTTCCAAAACACTAACAAACTACAAAATTGACGACGCAAACAAAAACGCCTAGTGTGCACACATGGCTGGCATCAGTTTTTGTGCTGACTGCAGTCACGTCGTCAGTTCATACCCATCCTCGATCCTCTACGCCATTGAATAATCAATCAGTCAGACAAGTAACCTCTTCACTGCGTGTCGCCCCCAGCACTACAAACAATCAACAACATCCTCATCATCATCATGGTGGTGGTTTGCTGTAGCGGCAACAGAGATGGGTGTATCAACAAAGTTAATCTTCAGGTGGGCATACCACCTCAGTATGTCACCAGGCACCCAGGCCAACTCAGCCTCCTACCCTTAGCGGGATGGGAAATGAGTACCTGGACGAAGTGTGATGATGCTCTGTGGCTGGGGAATAAAGGCAGAATGGCTCATTCCATTCGTGGATAAACGTGTGGCTACCGTGGATCCCTCGTTAACACGTGCCATACCTGAACGCTTCAGAGATGAGTATCGCATTCATTACAAGGTGCTATACAAATGTCCCGTTTACTTACTTACTTTATCCTATATGTGCAATGGCAGATACAATAAACTTGTTTAACAGCCTTTATTCCAGAAACTCCAGGCGAAGCACAGCCACAGTCATCCGAAGATCACTCATTCACTGCGGCCTTTTCACATTTTCCACAAATTACTGAGGATACATTCACAGGTGGCATAGACACACAGTAACGTGGGCATCGGACTTGCAATTAACAGGTTGTAGGTTCAATACCTCGTTGACATGCAACTGTGTAACAATTTTGGGTAAGGTGTTCACAGTAACATGCACAACTATTTTAATAGCAGTCACACTATTATACTTAACTGTTCAATAAAAAAGTAGTTATTACATGTAACCACTTTTAACTACATGCTGTTATTACTGCATTAATCTTCAAGTCGTCAACAACAAGTATTAAAGATCTTATAGCGCCAATTTCACACCATTCAACGGCTTAAATACCATTCATATTTAATCTGCATTAATCACCGCCATAAGAGAAGAGCGGTTATTGGCATTATTAACGTAAGTCCACCAGTACAATACCATGGTATAGATGGTAACAAGTTATTTTTGTTAAGAATTAGTGACAAAATGTAGTTAACTACAAGTAGTTACTGACTACTCTTCAAAGTAGTTTGCTAACTACTTTTGCAAAAGTAGTTAGTAACTACATTTTAGTCCGTCTGGTACTGGCAGGCAAAGCCATGCCGCTGGCGGGCTACATGTTCTTCTTTAAATGTTGCCCCTCTTATTCGACAATGGTGGACGGATTGCAATATAATAATTTTTGACTCATATATTCCTGAAGAAATTTAAGATACATAATTATAAACATGTCCACCACAGCTGAATAATGCACTACCCTGTAAAATGCCGAGCTCTTTTATCTGACTGAATTACGTTGCTTTCCTCAATAGGCTGTTTTGATAACAGCTGGTGGTTATGTTGTACAGCAACAACTATATTCCAGGCAAGCAACATCACCATATCTGCTGAAAATAACCATTTTCAGCGTTCAGATACTATACACACATGTAGGCCGCTCAAATCGACCCTCTTTAATACAATTACTCAGCATCAGAGTGTGAAAGTTACCCAGGATCAGCAGAAGTATCTTCTGTGGTGGCTGCGGCAGCTGCATCATCTTCTTTCACCTGCAACCAGCATTGCAACCAGGACTGTACTTTTTACATCAACCTCAGGCAAGTTGTTTACACATGTACCTCTGTCACTGAACCGTATAAACTGGTACCAGCCGACGGCAGTGGCGCACTATGAATGCAAAGTTAATTGCAGGTCTGGTGTCTCACTGGCCATGATAGTGTTTTATCCACCTACAGGCTTAAGTAATGGAGATCAGCACCACGCCTATACTCCTCTAAAAAGTATGTCCACCTTTACTTTTATGCAGTAGTTACAGTTAACAGAACAAATAAATTAGCCCTGTACAGGACTGACAGTCGACTCTTCACAACTGACGTTTCTGCCTAGTTCAAATCCACGTGACACAAAAACTAGGACAAATATCAAAACATCCGGCCCAATGAAATTTAGATATTGTGCCTTAGTTTAAGAATCTGTGGTCGATTGCCAGCTCCCATTGTAAATGCTGGAGGAGATAGCTTTTGAAAATGGCCAGATTTCCAACTGTGAAGGGCTCGTGACCTTGACCTTGAATCAGGTCATACTGCATCACTCATAAACATGTCCACCCATCGACCTCTAACTACATGCCAAATTTCATTGAAATCAAAGAAACTTTTTATGGATGTAAGGATGGACATTCAAGACAGGCTTTATTAGGTCGACTCTGTCGAAGAATCGACCTAAAAATCCAGCCCGATCAAATTTAGATAATGTGCCCTAGTTTAAGAATCCGTGGTCAGTTGCCAGCTCCCTTTGTAAATGGCGAAGGAGACAGCATTTGAAAATGGAAGCATTTACAACTTTCAAGGGCTTGTGACCTTGACCTTGGATCGGGTCATACTGCATACCGTCATGCATCACTCACCTACATGCCAAATTTCGTTGAAATTGAAGAAGCGTTTTGTGGACAGACGGATTATGTACACACAGACAGACGGACATTTGAGACCCACTTTATTAGGTCGACTCAGAATAGTTGACCTAAAAAGGCAACTACAGAATAACATATACAGCTGCAGAAACGTTTTCAGCTACAAACGGTTAATAATCCTCATCAAACATGATCCTAAAGCATCAGTTTCTTGGATCCTTCTGATTACTTACTTACATCACACACCAATTAGATATTGTATACCATTCGTCATTCCATAATCGATACTGGTTTGGACACCGATGTCATTTCTTTCAAGACTCAATTAGTGGCTAAAGGAAGTAATTAAGTAAGCAATTCTTCCGAATGGCATTAGGAAGGGCACACAGCTACACAAAAATTTTGCACCAGCCACTCTTAAGGATCAAGCAGCAGCTGTCTAATTCAGTTCACCTTGATGGAAAGTGGCTGTTAGATTATGCACCGACTACAACACCACCATTAGCACTGCTTTTGTTTAACTGGCATAGTTTTTCACAGTCACTCTAGGTCCGGCCATCTGGACCTTCCTCTGGAATCTCCAACGCATTTCTGACTTCCAATGTCTGGTTACGAAGTTTCACTTGGAAAATGGCCTTTTTAACCTGCACGTTCTGGACATCAATAATGACTCACATAGCAAAATCGCACCAAGAAAAAAACAGTGGCACACAGTTGTCAAATTACTTAACTGACATGCCAAATCCTCACTTTCCTAAACATCCTGCCATCCCCTTCCCTCTCTTTTCTCTCCCTTCCACCACATTCACAGTGCACTATCAGCTAATCCTAGTGAGGTTTTTCTTGGAAAACCCAATCAAAATCAATTTTGGTGCATTTTGAGTCGCAAAACACTTCCAGTGGCATTTTCATAGCATTTTTCTACTGGAAAAAACTGACAATATAATATGATTTTGGAGGTGGATGGTCTCTCAAATTAATGCCGGTGGCAACGACACTAACTTCTAAATCAGCCTTGGTTCGTTTCTTGGGACTGGACTGGTTTGCCTGCTGGATGTTCGGTTCAGGTTGATCGACAGAGTCCGTAGGTTCGACATCCTGCTCTGTGGCTGATGATTCCTCTTGGTCATCCGCGTCGACGTCTGCTGTTGGCTCATCAGTCTTTTTCCGCTGTGCCGCCTCATCATCCTGCACCATACACCAGTCTTATACTCAAGACCAGCAGTGCCGAGACCAAGACTGCCAAATTCCAATCTCTAGTTGTCTCGAGACCAAGACCACAGTCTCAAGGATTACATCTCTGTCACACACCACTTGCCATCAGTTCAGTGACCTATCACTCAGCCAGTGTGATCTAAGTTAATGGTAATGGAAAGGGATTCATTCCGTTAAGGAATAAAATTTAATTCCGTTAACAACAACGGAAAAATTGGAAGAAAAAACGAGAACGAAACGAAAACGTAAAATTAACAACAGAAACTGAATAAATATTAGTTAATTTTCGTTGTACTACTGTCGCCAACACTATACAACATGACGCTGTGTACATAACATAGACAGACGCAAGCCTACACATACACAGTGCTTTGACACTGCTGGTCGAAGGGCATATGGCTCGGAAAAACACGTGCCAGGTATTTCCAAAAGATTCTCTTCCACAACAAGTGGAGAAAAACACAGAAGGTAACTAACCTAACCAGCCAAATCATATTCACCGGGAAATGGACATTGAAACGAAGATGCTGGTGAGTACATCATAGTAAGTTGCAAAGCAATTAATCTCAATTATGAACTGAAGCAAGATTTTTAGATAGGTTATCATGTTGTGTCTGAGAAAGCACATGCTTTTATGGAGTCAGTTTTCTCTTCTAACATAATAAACCAAATGACTATCAACCAACACCCACAGACCCTTCTGACATCAGTCCACATCTCCTATGGTTCTTGGCACTCGTCATTATACAAACTTGACTCTGTGGATTACCACACAGTGCAAGGAGGTTCAACTATTCTGCAATCATAGTGGCATTATCAGACAGACAGATCTCAGCATACGATGCACTATGCATGTGTGTCGTGTGGTAAAAAATAACAAATATATATACATCACAATGTTGTTATTCGAGAGATTACTCACTTTGCTAGTGGACATGCAGCAGTAGACGATGATCAGAACCAATGGCAAGACAACAACAATTATGAGGACGGCCCAAAGCCATGGGCGCTCATGAGTAGCATCAATCACAGACTGCACGAAGCCGCCCTACAACCAACACAACAACCAACTGAACAATCCTCAACAACTACCATACCCTACTTCTCCATCTTAAAGGTCATATTCGAGGTCAATCTATAACTGGTTCCTCTTAGTTTCCTTTCTCCACCTGTTCCAAAGAGAACGTTTGAGGTTAAATGGTAGAGGTGTAGCATAGTGGTAATGGCACTGTTCACTGTACGTCGAGGCTGGTAAGTATTGACATGGGTGAACATTCACAGGTATACCATCTCATTATATAACCAGTCACTCAAGCCAACTCAGCCTCTTAGCTTCTGTGACCATAGGTCTGGCATCACACTGGCCATGCATCACAGACTCTGTGGTATATCCATCCATCTATGGCTTAATGGCCTAAGGAAGGGTGAGGAGCACCTGCCTACAGTCCTGTATGGCACTCCTCAATCAATCAATCAATCAATCACTAGCCTTGTTTTCTTAATTAACTAAACCACTGGACAGCTGTACGAAGGGCAATGGCTCCCTCTATGCTAAAAAGGTTGATCACTCCAGCATATCTACTTCACAATACCAATGTGGCAGAGGCAGACATTCCATAAATGTTAGTAATCTGACACACTTCAAGGTTACTGCACAGCTTGTTAAAATAGAGAAAAATGCAAGCAATCTACTCAATTGTTGTCCATCTCAAATTCTGTAGAAAACACTGTTTAGTGCCCAGTCACAGTTTTTTCTTAGGCATTTCAACCGTGCCCATTCTAATATTACCTTCAACTCACAAACTGTAGGACCAACAGGAGTAAAATCCAGCACATCTGGTGACAGTCCATTGTATTTATCCTGCTACTAATAAAAACCAATTCAATCATTGGTGATCTGCACTACTTCACAACACAAAAACATGACAGACTAAAATCTCTACAAAAAGACCATCAACACTTCATTTTCACATGCGCACAATACATTTTAACAATTTAAGTACAGTGAAAGCCATGTTATGGCTCACAATAAGTCAACAAAAAGCACATGATGGCAGCCTTCAAGCTCAATATGTAAATTGTTACTGACAGAGGAGGCGTTCTCTTCGCTCTGCTTCAGCCGCCAGCTGTCAGCGGCCCACTGATCTACCACTCGCTTGCTGTCGGCTATAATGAAGTTGTCGAACACGATGTCGTTTGACATCGACCATAGCTCCAAACCAATAGCCGCCTGCGAGACAATCACAGCATACAGCTCACTACAACCCACAAGCCATGTACGTGCACAAGTTCATGATATGATACCAGTGTCATGAGTCATGCATTATTATTTTAAATAATATTTGAAATGTATTGATTACAGTGACACTTTTGCGCTAAAGCTGCATGGGCACTTTACAGTCCCGATTTTTAACAGTTCTCCAGGAACGCCCATATGTCCCGTTTTTAGCTTGGTGTCCTGGATTTGCCTCGATTTGCCCATCTCTGCAGCCGCATGCTTATGCATCGGTGGCCGAAAATCAGCTCAAAGTTTATCTGTATATACAAAAAATCGCTGGCGGCTCCGCCCCAGACCCGCAGGGGGAGCGTGGGGAGCTCAAGCTCCCCAGACCCCTAAGTCAGACTCCCGACGGCTCGTGCCAGGCACTTGCACCCTACGATTCGCGCTCGTCCTGGACTGTGGTGCCCAAATTATGGTCACCTTAGTCAGAGACGTATTGCAGAAGACAGTCAATGCAGCGACTGACGAAGCTCAATCGAGTAGTCGTTGGAAGGTGGACTTGTTAGAGTTGTAATGCTATAAACCTCGTTTGCCATACTTCAAAACTTCATTGTTTCAGCGTTAGCAACATGGAATCCTCTCCCTTCCATCTACTCATTCATTCTAAACCCTAGGATTCATTCCAAAAGTATCTCAAAACCCGTCCGTTTCAATGTGCTTTTGACAACCCATAGTGGCTAATCCATTGCTACTAATGTGAAAATACTTAACTGATTACAGCACTTTATAAATGTTTTATGTAACTTACCTACTAAATGCCACAGTGCTGCACTGCAACGACCCTTTAGGAGTCACTCAAATACCACCAATGGTGCCAATCAATGAAGGTCATGACTTCCTATTAGTGGTCTTAAGTACCTGTGTTTTTTGTACCACTTTCAAGATATTACACTTGTTTAGATATGATGTAAAATGCAGTAGCAGAAACTGTGAAAGAGTAAGAAGTGGGCATGCTTTTTCTTACTTTTTAAGGCCACTCTATGCAGGACGAACAAAACATGTAAGATGTTGCAACTGTATACAAAGTAAACCAAAACTGTACTATTTTGTAGCACATTTTTCGCTGCAACCCTCTTCATTTCACTAGAGATGACACACAAAACAGACAGGAGTTGACTTACTATCGGTGTCATTTTGTATGGCTCCAGGTCTTCATAGTAGTTGGGGTTTGGTATCTTTCGTGCAGTCCATTTGCCCTGTACAACAGACAATTCATATACATCACTGATTCAGCAACAACAGCTGTGGATCTGCACCAGTGCCACTTAAATTCAAGACTCATCCAAATAAGACATGCATTCCAGGATATGTTGCCAAATAACAAGCAAAAGAACAGATGTAAGTAGTCACTTTAATTTAACCAGTGGGTCACTTCATCTTTCGCTAAAACCAAAGTCTAAAACCTTAGTCTTAAGACCAAAAGTTCGGTTTAAAACCTAATTAATGCAAAACATGAATAACAATAATAATGAAGTGACGCTAAACTTTGGTCTGAGACCAAAGTCTAAAATCAAACTTAATCTGAGCAATTCTGTCTCAAACCAAACTGTCATATGTATTTAGATAGGCAATAATCACTAATCTCTTAAGAGTTAAGAC
>Ga0209363_1001639_pt1 | contig 10968 bp, 10 predicted proteins | sample WorMetexBAHAMAS3_FD_187385 | JGI IMG/M metagenome (GOLD analysis project Ga0209363, IMG submission 187385) | Marine gutless worms symbiont microbial communities from Max Planck institute for Marine Microbiology, Germany - Inanidrilus exumae... | ecosystem: Host-associated > Annelida > Digestive... | reverse complement strand
GCCTTTTCTAGTATGTTGTAATCCATCTAAATAACAATCTAATTTATATGTGCACAGTGTTGAGTTGATTTGGAATCAGAAGCGCGGAGGTAGGTACAAGCTAAGTACATAGACCCCTTCATGGTTTGAAACTGGTGGATGTGCAACAAGATGGGAAACTGTGGCTTATCTCCATATAAACTTATGTGCCAACTCATCACCTGCAAAAACTCTGTCCCAACAATCCTCAAAGGTTGGATATTGAGAAACCATTTGTGGCACTGGGCCAAACTAAAATAACACCGATAAGCAGGCTTACAGAATTGAAATAAGGGCTTGTGGTATGCTGTAATCATCACATAGTTTAGTAAGTTTTAGTCCAGCATATATGATGTTACAGCAATCCACATTGTTCGTGCACTTTTCGCTCAGTTCAGCTGCCAAACTTTTCATTTACATCACTTGGGTCTTGAGATCCTCGTTGGTCAGAGGCTGAGTTTGTTGAACCACCAACCCCAAATAGCTACATTACTGAGAGCTCTCACAGCCTGTGTACGTGGAGTTTGGCAGCATAATGAAGACAACCAAGGACCACCAACAGAGCTTGTTGATGTCAAGTAAAAAGTAAAAAAAGCCTGCAGATTTGTACAGTGCTTTATACACGATAGTCATCTCTCAGGCAATGAGGTGTGGCATGCATTAACAAGGGATCGTACAGTTTCATCTGCCACCCATAAGTTTAATTCAAATGTAGAATGACCCAAACCTGCCTCTACTTCCCAGTCACAGGCCCCGTATGGATTCCGGGGTGGTAATGCACCCTGATTCAAATGCTGATTTAAATGCTATATACATAGCTTGATTGTGTACTTAACTTCCTTCCTTACTCATTTACTTCTCGACTTATCTACACGTCTACAATAGACCTGTTCCGTTTCCAGGCCGGAGGTCGTAAGAGGCAACCAAAACCTGGCTTTAGTTTTTTAATGTTAATTTTATGTTGTTGTATATTTTGTTACAGATGCATGTTTGCTTTTGTTGTGTTTGATGTAGTTTTTCAGTACTAAGCCAAGAGATTGGCTGGGAAGAACGTCTCCAAAATTACCTATTTTGTGTCGGGTGGGACGTAAAACGTTAATGAATCCCAGCCACAGAGCATGTACTCATTTCCATCCTGCAAAGGGTAGGAGGCTGAGGTTTCATGGGCGGCAAGTTACACACCAAGACGTTATATCTGTGAATGGTCATATATCTCAGCAGTAACCAGACTTGATGTAGAGTAATTCTGTTGACACTGCAATGTTATTACCACTATAGCAAACCAACAACGGATCTACATTCGTGTGGCAACACTACGCCAGTATCAGTGATAAGATCAGAATGTAAATGCACCAACATCTGCACAGCAATAACTGTGCAGGCTGAACACGAGTGGCTGAGAATCACAGACTATCATGGACGCAAATACACAACAACCAACAGTTGACATCACACCAGCTGTACAGAATTGGCCTCCTACACTCGTTGATACTTCATCTGACACAGATTCAACGTCAACCAGAAACCAGGATCTCCAGCAATTAACAGACAAACACAGGCACGTGACAACGCACGGTGTTAACGTGCAAGTCTTGACTGATCATACTCGAGGACAACATGCTTTATATGACTCAGTTTCCGATGCAGATATTCACAGAGTCGACGATCATCGGCGTAGTTTGAGTCCAGTCTCAGCTTCTTGTACTCGGCATAGATCTGAGTCTTCACTCTCTGTCCACAGCAGCAACCAATGATAAATTCAGCACCACATCAATAACGATGCATTCTGGTACTACTACGACTCCTCCAGCAATTATGCAGCAATTTTCAGGGGTCCCAGCAACATAAAGGTAAATTTAAGAAACAAGTTTTTAGCAAATTTCAGGACAATCTCAGGATATTTGTAGGTCTCAAAGAGATTCAACACATAGAATAGTAAATGTATACTTTTTCTTGATCCCAAATCAGTCAAGATCAGTAATGCAGTCAAGACAGTGATACCAAGGTAAGTTACACACGGAACAATTGTCAGTAATAAACAAGCAATGCCGCAACTAAAACAGTAAACTGACACATTATAACACAACAGAGGCCAATATCAGAACATTCTTGCCAAATGACTAAGATTTCAGGACAATTTTAAATTTCAGAAGAATTTCAGGACAACTTTTAAATTTCATTTCAGGACAACTGGGACCCCTGAATTTTGGTTCTTCGGCACTATTGGCTGGGTGTTAGGAAGGTCACTGGGCCACTTACACTACCTTTTGGGTGAGCTGCACAGTGCTGAGTTTGACATGGTGCACATAACCTGTGCCACTTATACGCAGTGGTTCTACACAGGAGCAAGTGACGAAAGAAAACGGAGGGACAACCAGCGAATCCAGGATTATCTGGCAAAATACCATAAAAAGACTGGCAATAGTGGTGGTGACCCTTCCGGAGGGCACCAATAATTCCCACAGGTTTCCGTGGGTATCAAAAATTGGTGAGATTCCAGAGGTTATACAAATCAGTGACATATACTGGTACAACTGTGGCAAGTAAGGTGCAGTAAATCAGCACACTAAGCATGCAAAACGGCAACCATGCCACCAGAATGAACCTCATAGTCCGACGAATGTTGAGCAGCCTGTTTGAGTTTCTCGCTCAGCGCACTGAAGGTCTTCATACGCTGAGAGATGTTGTCGTGAAGTCGCAGATATTCCGAGTACTCGCTCGTAAAGTCCGCCTTGTAGCGGTGTCGCTCCGAGTCGGACATCACCGGCGGGTAACGGCTGCAACGATGCAAACACCGGGATAATCGCATGGTCAGTAATACACAGGCAGTCAGATGAACATCCACGGAGACAAAGACATGAACAGACATGCCATTTAATGACACCATCTTTGTGGCGGTGGACCCTTTATTCATTTACAGTTTTCTTTATACCGTTTTACCTTAAACATAAATAAATAAATCATAAACGTGGGTTACAAGGACTAAAGATGGAGTTTGTTTAAAGCTGAGATTAAACCCTTGATAACAGTAACAAACACTCGGCAGACGTGGCTGTATCTCTCTCTCTCTCTGCACTGCAGGCGATTACTCACTAGGTTGGCTAGGGACCTCCTATGAAAACGAAATACTGATTATTCTCTCTCTCTCTCTCAGGTGGGGCTGAGTGGGTGTCACTGGGTTCAGCTGAATGGAGTGGAACTGCAGCTGGACAACAACCATGATAACAATTGGTAAAATTACTGTACTAACAGGTCGGTATCAACCGCAGTCTGTTGGAGTATCTTTTCACTTCAGTCTTCATGCAGAGGACATGATCTTAGGGACCACTTCTAGGTGCCCCTCAATTTTTGCAGTGCTTTCAGCAATAGAAAGTTAGCCTCCATATGGATGCCGGCTTCTGTAATACCAATATTTCACAGACAAGGGCATATACTAAAGTACAGTCAGAAGTCGGCCATTGCTTGTTATGCGATCAGAAATTTCTGGACAGCAATGAACATCCAGTTCGACTACTAGTTCATGAAGACAGCGGGAAAACAGCGGTCAGTGGTGGGGATGATTTGTGAGTCGGGTTAGATTGAAAGAATAAAGGATGAGAGTGATGACTCAGTCATAACACAAGGCGAAAGCAACGTACGGGGTAAAGTCGTCAAGTTCAGGAGTCTGCCGCAGTTTCTCTCGCAGTCCATCCACACCTAACACACGGCAGATAGATTTCAATTGACAATCACTGCAAATGACACTTCAATAGCACCATAACACACACCATTATCACTATTCTAATGAACACTTACCAACTGAACCCGGGTTAGCTGGAATCACAATCAAACCTCGGGGGATAAAGTAAAGGTAAAGGCTTCCCATACTCGTTTCCGAGCATTGGGTCCAGAGCTGATCCTGATGTACAGGCAGTCAGCCAGCAGTTGACTTAAGTCATCCACCTGGCGGTAGGCTGCCATTACTTTCAGCCAGGCCTGCAGTTACCTTCCCAGCCGCAGAGCATCACCGCCCTTTGGCTGGTACTCATTTTACCATCCCACGGAGGGTAGAATGCTGAGTCAACCTGGGATGGGGATAAGTGGCATAGTTTTTATTCACTAGCTCCCTCTCCTGCCTCTCAACTAACACTGACGAAGCACTGAAGCCGACCTGAGCATCACCCACCAGCCTTTCGTCATCCAGCACCAGCCTCGAGGTGGAAGGGTGTTGCTCTCTCCGACGGCTTACCATATTTGGTTGTTTTCTTTATTATCATCATCATCTGTTATCATTATATGGCTTCTACTGCCAACATTGCGATAATGACACTTTAAAATTACTACTGACAATTATCAGTACTCGCCAGATGACACGCTGTTGCTGGCAGCTGCAGACAGTCGTCGTTGACGTGTGTTGACAACTGCTGCCATGGCAACACTGCTGTTGCTGCTGCTGACTGTTGCCATGGAGCCGTTGCAGGTAGACGACAAAGCAGCTGACGGCTTTGACTGACTTCGTCGTTTCTTACTCACTGGACTTGAACTGTGCCTTGCTGCGGAAGATGAACGCTTCTGTACACAACAATGACAGAGACATTACAAATCATCATCCTGTACATTTCTGTCTGTAGCCTGGTCACTCGAAATTCAGCCACTCCATGACTGAGACGACATTCTGTTTCCACAACCGACGTGTTTATTCCTTCAGCATTGGTAACTGAAATGATACACAATAGCCACTGCATCAACACGGTCCACTACAAACTGGATTATATGTGTTCACAGAACAAGCCTGTCCCCTCCCTCCAATGGCACTGACCACTCAGAGTGAAGGATCCCGCGCTGTACAGTTAATCATACATCACAATTCACTGCCTTGCTAACATGTTCAGTTTTATCCATGCGGTTATGACCCATTTCACCGAATCTCTGTTTCGCCGAATCCCAATTCGCCGAAAACCCGTGTAATTTACTTATTTTCCTAAAAAGGAAATGCCAATGACGTCAAACTAAACTGACCCTAACCGTAACACTAACCCTAACCGACACAGTAACAGTAATATTTTTACGCACATTTCGTTGACACCCATAAAAAGGTTGTATCGCATTAATGAAAGGAATTTAAAATGAAAATGATGGAAAGAAAAGCTTACACGCCATACGGCGAAAACAGGATTTGGCAAAACGGGATTCGGCGAAACGGGAAGACACCATCTATGCACATCTTGGTCATTTCCACAAACACTGACATGCTGTCAACCGACACGATATCTTAGTTTCCAACAAAGCCAAATGCATAATGCACTGGTCTAGTGGTAAAATGCTCGGCTGCAGTGCAAGATCCCAGTTGTGAATCTCACCATAGGCAGTTGTGTTTTGATCGCGACAACCACTGTGATATGCAGGTGCAAACTAGACAACTTTACTGCAGTGCCTAGGTCGACTCAGCTTTCCACCATCCATGAGATGGTAAAATGAGTATCAGCTTTTAGGCTGAGTAATAGCACCGTGATGAATCAAGTGTAAATGAATCAGACATTGAATAAATGGTGACGGTGGATGTGGATGGTAGTAGCCTTTACCGACACCTTAACAGTCCTAGTTGGTTGGCTTGGTCTGAGATTTTGCAGCCACCTGTGACTCAGCTGTCATTCATCAAACTGAACCAGGTCAACTCTCGCAATGGCTTTACTACGACGATATCACCATAAGCATTATCATGGTATTATTAGTATTAATGGACGGTAATCACCAGAGCATGTCAATGACACAGAGTAACACAATCATGCCAAGCACAAGGGAAATGATGAGACGTTCTTCCCGACCAATCACTTAATTTGATACCGCAGAAACACAAACTAAATCTCACACAACAAAACCAGGCATGCATCAGTAAACCTAGCACAAAATAAATATGAAAACCGAACCCAGGCTCGACCACGTTTCACCGCATCCGACTTGAATATGAAATGAGCCTATTGTTGCAACCGGACGGCCAACACTAGGCTGGAAAATGACACAATGATGTTGTGGCTCTGAACAGCTTCCAAAAGACAGAACAGCACGAGTACAAACATGTGACGTATGATCGGCAGGACTTTCCAGACCAGCGACACTGACACAAGGTGACAACGCTGGAGACTCCGTCACCGGCAGTTCATGCAACTGACTGAGCTTTCTACAGAAATCACACACACGCACACACCCACACATACAGCGTGGCTCAGCAACACGAGCTATTGGCACTGTTATACAAAAACACACCACATATTTCATATCGGAATGCAGGACGGTGGATTTTTTGACGATGGCCTTATCACAAATTTCCTGCTGAGACTAAGGGTAAAAAATTTAGAAAATCGGGGTCATAAACAGCATAGTTTCACCTCTTCACAGGCACAGTGTCTACCAGCACAGTTTTGGTGCACCCTGTACACTGAAATACACTGACTCTCAGAGATATGTACATGAACAGTGACAAACACACATCGTCAAACACCATTATTAATTGCCAACTTCCGTTCAACTGGCCATGTATCCACAGTTACTCAGTGCTAGGCTGGGCTTCCCACGAGCAAACCTTCAAGATTCATGGAGCAAGTTTTACAGGCAAGATCGCCTTCCTGTCACCAACCAACAGTGTAAATATACTGGAGGAACACTTCACATAAAACAAACACAAATAAATAACTTTGCAGATGTCGTGGAACAGAAAATCACCAAACCAAAATCACCTGGTGAGGACTCGTCGATCGTTGTCGGAGTACAACGGCCAGTCCTGTCGCACGTCGGTAGCATACAGATGTCGATGTAGTGTGAATGAGTCACGCATCTGTTGAGCAACAACATGCAGAACTCCACCGAGTGTGTTCTTGTCCGGCCTCACTCCATCTACATACATACATGCATAATGTAAATATCTACAGACATTTTTTCCAGGTCGACTAAGCCTCCTACCCTCCATGGGACGGTAAAATGAGTACCAGCCAAACTGCGCTGATGCTCTGCAGCTGGGAACGTAACTGCAGGCCTGGCGGAAAGTAATGGCAGCCTACCTACCTTAAGTCACCTGAGGGCTGACTGCCTATACACTGGGATCAGCTCCGGGTCCAATGTTCGGTAACGAGCATGGGAAGCCTTTACCTTTTTAGAGACATCTGATTATACAATACACATGTGGTTATTCGTGAAAGCCTCAGGAAGTCATCAGGTGAACAAGATGCAGTTAACCAGAAAAGAATGATACAAAGTAAAAGTTCTGAGGTTACATCTAAAGGACTCAAGAACAAATGGATAAAAAGACTTGAAAATTGAAACAAATGGAGAAGGAAGTAAAGTGTGCAACCGGTGAACCCTGTCTCCTGCAGAATGGTCAGTAGAATTGCACGTGTTTGCATGCACACACATCTGTTATTAGGTTAACTGTGTACACATCACAGGTTCAGTATTTTGACACTGTTCATTGGGTGAAACCCCACTGGTTGGGGGACTAGAAGGACATATGGCCTGCAAAACAACCTGTTCTAATGTCAGTACATGATCTCTTTTTGGAAACCCAGACCAAGCTGGATTAACTCCAATCAAGGAAATGAAAACAGAGTGAGAGGGAGAGTTCAGACTGTCAGTGATGACGGGCAGAAAAGCAGTACAGCAAGACGTCTACAACCGTGTCTTCAGTGCCTTGATGCAGTTGTGTGACAGTTAGGGTAACCTGCCTGTGAAAGAAATCCACTACAATTACTCCGAGAGGTTCTACTGTGAGGGACAGTGACAGCCAATCTAAAGTTACTGCAGACAAGTAAAGTAAGCCAGTTAAACAAAAAGTGACAACGAATGACAGCATGACAAGGTTTTCTCCGACTGAATAATTCATCTCCATTAAAAAGTATTTACAAATTTGTAAACTACCTATCATGGAAAGAAATATTCAGTACAACAAGCAATGACAGGCATTTGATGTGCAACTCAACTCTTCTGAGGTGACCAGTGACGCGCAAAATACAATTACACTTTAACTGAGAGATAGTATAAATCACCATGCACAAAGCCAAGATGGTACAGATGCAAACATGAATCAAACACACAACGGAACACAGCACCTCTCTGAAGCCGCAGTATTAACTCTGGTTCCTTATAAGCTCTCACAGCTAGCAGATGAATCACACGATCTCTACAACAGCACATGTCAACAATGCATGCTATGGTTCTGGAAACTACAGGGTGTAGCATTAAAAAACGGGCCAAGGACTATTGTCAGTTAAACAGGTGACAATACACTCTCGCCAAAAAACTTCGTCAATTACTGATCAATTTTCAAAATATCCCGACTCGGATTAAAACCACATTTTAATTGTCTAGATTATATCGTTATGCTCACTTGTACTATCTTGGCTACACATAAGCCGACTTACCTTTGCTTCTATATGGACAAGCTCAGACTCACTGCTCATTGGACCACAACTTCTTCAAATCACATGAATGCCGAGATTGGTCAGTGTTCCTTCTACTGTTCACCCAAAATATGGAATGAAATCTCTGCCACTATGAAAGCTTCTGCTACAGTAGCGACCTTTAAACATCAGCCTAAATCTTACTTCCTTAGTCAGTTGGCCACTCACTGACCTAATACGTCTTTGTCCACATGGCAACAAACTGCACCACCAATTCGAGATACACATCGTGCAATACATAATGCACATAGTGCAACTCACAAATTAGATTATTAACATTATGATTATTGTTAAAAATTAGTGTTGTTACAGTGGCAGGAATTTGCAACTCAGTCGGTGGCACCACGGTGCTGGTTGCAGTGGCAAACATTGGTCAGTATCAAAGTTGGGGTTGTTAATCGATATCCGGTGAGTCACTAGCCACTGGTCGTTTCTGTTGTGCCTTAAACTTGGGACATGTAGTTCATTTATCTAGATGTGATATGCTGGCTGGCCTTTATGGGCATGCAGTATGCACCATGCATTGCAGGTCAATCTGTCCTGTTCCCTTCCTCTCATTCCTCATCACAATGCACACGTCAAACATCGCCAACATTGCTAATAAGTCAATCAATCGAACTAGTAGTCTCATGTACAAAATTATGTTGCCGCTGCTCTGCTATAGCTTAAAACTGTGAGCAAAGAAAATAAGTAATTTATAAGTTATCATAACTTACTTCACAGCTTGACAACCATAGTTCTAAGCTTACAAAGCTTCATAATTAATGCAGGTTATGACTGATGCACAAGATGCACTTCTTCTTACACTATATGTTGTATGGGCTGCAAGCAAAGCGGTCTGTGATGCGACAGAGAATGGAAGCGGTCGGGTCGTTTGCGAGTGGGGAAGTGGAAGCACAGGGAAAGGGCAGGCTGTGTCGCTGACTCACCGTGCATGCAAGCGGGATCAAATGACACGGCATTTAGATGACTATCGCTGCTTTGCGGAATAGTGAGGGGCAGTTTTCAAGAAACAGTGCCCAGAAAGACCGCCGAGAACACTGTAAAACAGTGCGGTGGGGGTGTTGGTTCGGTGGTAGCCAAACACAGCAATGGCGGTGAAAATTCTGTGGTCCCAACAACACTTATTAAAAATTACAATTACACTTTGATGCCATCAAAAGACAAAGTAACCCACTATCTCTATTATCACTGTATCTACATATTCTAAAATGTGACAAACTAAGAAGAATGAGTAAAGGAATGGAGGCTCTAAATAGTGCCAGAACACCACCAATAGTTACCTGAGTTGAAAGTTATCAGCTGGTAATGGTGACGGTAATGGAGTACTGTCTGAACTCAGTACATCACTTTTCCGTTTCACAGAATTGACAACATCTGTTGACGGTTTCTGTGGATAACCGTTCTTTGGAGGACGACCACGAGGCCGCTGCTGTGGGACTGGTGATGATGGCTTTGTGGAATGATTTACGACAGAAGACTTCTTCACGACCTTTTTTCCGATCTTTGGTCCGCTGTGTTTTATCTCCTTTGCTCTGTAACATGTCACATACACGGACACAATCAAGCCACACTAACAGCACGACCAGCACGCCCATACTCTGCCATATATCCACATATGCCGTCGATGACGTTCCAACGCGCCAACTTATAAAGCAAGTCCTCCTTGCTCACAAAATCAAACAAAAAAGGTAATGAAAAAGAACTAAAAGTAGTAAAAATTAACAATGTCGAGCTTTAAAAAAATCCCGCTTCAGTAACCTTCAAATGCCAAGCCCCTCTCCAGAATACCTGCCACGCTGCAGCAAATCTAGAAAAACAGACTGGTTAAACAAACACCAGTAGTAACAGTAGTATTGGCTGCTTACCTATTTTGACCAGCAGACAGACTGTAGATGGCCCATAATAATGACTAACATTGCTGCAATTATGATAACGACGAACATGATGTCAGCACGACTCACCGGACTTTTTTCACTTCATTGTCAACGAGCGTCATCTTCTCCTTCGTGGTCTTGTAAACCTCGTCAGTTGCTTGAACTCGTAACGTGTGTGACATAACACCGACACTCACCACCGACCTACTGTGTACCCACACCACACAAACATACACACATACCGCATTCATCTCACTCATTCTCCTCACCTTTCATTTCCAGAATGACTCTATACCCCACAAAAGGACCTACAGAGACCACTGGAGCACAGTTTTTACAGGTAAGATACTGTTCACGTCACACAACAAACAGTGTCAAAGTACTGAAAAAAACACAATGCATTATTTCCACATACGAAAAATCAATCAACGGATTTTATCCTTCTTTAAACCACCAAACAACTCTCGAGGGAAGCAATACCACAACTTTCATGCCAGCTATCCGACACCAGTGTCTTCATATACACTTAATAATGCTACTACTAATAAAATTAATAACAAAAACTGATCATCAGTTTAACACTAAAGTGTAAGGGTCTAGTCACTTATCACACGTAGGAAACAGCAAAAATCATTTTGTTATGA
>Ga0209363_1001637_pt1 | contig 10972 bp, 4 predicted proteins | sample WorMetexBAHAMAS3_FD_187385 | JGI IMG/M metagenome (GOLD analysis project Ga0209363, IMG submission 187385) | Marine gutless worms symbiont microbial communities from Max Planck institute for Marine Microbiology, Germany - Inanidrilus exumae... | ecosystem: Host-associated > Annelida > Digestive... | reverse complement strand
GATATTGTTGCCGTTCTTGGCAACAACGTCGAACGACATATTATATATCGTTCTTTTGATAAGTCGAAACAAATTGAACGTGTGCAATTTTTCGAAAAAACGAAATTTCACGAAAAACGTTCCTCCAAACAATCCCAGTTTCTTCACTGGGGGTGCCGTCTAACACCAGCAGCCCTGTATAATGGATGTAAAACAGCTGTTGCAGGGTTCAATGGCTTGATACTACTAATAAAGCCAAACTGCCATCTAACTGATATTATAATTGACTACGAGCTCGGCTAATGGTGCTTTGACGCTGTCGGTTACGTGACAAAAAGGACATCAAAATAACTTGCTCCATAAATCACAAAAGTTCGCTTCCAGGAGACACAAGTGATCTGCGTTAATTGTACAAAACTGGTTGATATAAACAAAGTATATAATAAAGACATTTTAGAATGTGACAAGAGACTCCACCGAATGAAATACTAAGCAGAAATAAGGCTTTGGTCAGATAGTATAAGTGGAGAGAATGGTCCTGGACAACATCAGAAGAGAACCGGTCTTAAACCTGTAACTCCGCAAAAAACTAAAATAGTCGACCAGGACTCTAACATTAAACTAGCCACGGGCTTCTATAATCCTCAGGACCATTTCCAGGAACTACTACGTGGACCATTACTTCACAGCAAATAGGTTTCATTTTAAACTCTTTTCTAGTTTTTGGTGCTATGCAGTAGATAAATATAGCTATCACAGTTTTGGGAGCATGTAAATATATCTAATCATATCATATCACATTGCACGAAATATCCGTCTTTTGTTACTATTGTGATTAAAACTAACTGCACTATTATAACACAGTAACAAATTACCTCATGATGTTTCCACAATGACTTGCGATGTGAAACTGTGAACAGTGTGATGCCAACCTAAGTATACAAATAAGTCATGTTCACATTCAGTAGCTTTACAGCCAACATACATGCATGCAGACACATGAATTATCAATGGCTCTGCTTTAAGACCCGGCTGCAAGGTACAGCATACATTTCAGTTCATTCATGTACTTCCACCATTGCAAGCTCAATCTCCGTCATGTCATTCTGTTGGGGAAGACACGATCGATAAAAAATCGGCCGATACTGCTGGCCAAGATAAATCTGCTGAGAAAAGCTGACCAACTTTTCTAAGATGCATGATTGATTTTTGTCGTCCGATAACGTCGACCAATTTTTGCCAATCATCTGTCATCGGCTTAACTAATCCTTTCCAAACATTATCATGGTACAGCCTGCAATCATTTACAAACCACTATGGTATAATTACACATCTTGTCCAACATTCCCTTGTTTTGTGCCCCTAGACAAACTCAATTACTTCAATACGAGTACTTCATTTGCATCCTTTTTCTGTTCTGCATGCCTCATCGTTAACGTGCATATAAAAACCTCAGAATTAGTAAAATAACCACTAACAAATACATCACACATATCAGTCATGCAGTAGAATGCATATCTCTGCTACAGTGACCTTATCAGCGAGCATCAGGTGCACTAACCCTAACCCTGACCTCCCAACATTCAACATTTTCCAAATATCATAAAAATTCACCCCTAACTTTTTATGTTATCCTGCTGACAAACAGAAAAACAGACAAGCAAACAAACGGTGTTGAAAATAGTACACCTGTCTAAATGATGGACGTAACCATGGCTCATAAAATGATCGTTAAGTAAGCTTCAACTGCCAACTGAATACTAACATGCGACCACATCTGACAACTGAATCTCACCTGTCGGCAATGCTGATACATGAAGCCTTCCACATCAACGCTACAAGCACTGGTGCATTCATCAAGGATAGCAAACTGTGGCTTGTGATAGAACAGTCTCGCCATCTGTCAACAGAAATGTACTACAACTTCATTTCCCACTCAACAGGTTGGTTGATTGGAGTTTAACGGCACTTTCAACACAATGTAGGTCATATCGCACCTTTAAGGTAAGATTATATTAGAAATATTTTAATGAGTATTATTCCCACTCAACAGCTATGCCGAGTAAGTTATATCTCAAGTATTCGTCACGTACCTAAACGAGTACTGCCGTACTCGTCTGAAATTGGACGTCTATTTATTATTAAAACAAAAAAATGCAAACTTAATATGGGATCATAATACTGGTAGCTATTCTAGTTTTTAGTCTGCACTGCATGCATAGCACAGACGTGGCCTATTACGACAGGTGTCACCAGTAGTATGGTCTGTGTTGGTGTTGGACACACGGATGTGCCGAACTGATCAAGATGCTGTTTGACAGGCTGACTCATGTGGGTCCAAGGAACTATGCATAAGATGGGTCAAGATTGTACGAATCCATTTGCAGCCACAACGGGTGACAAGTCTGCAATGCGGCCTTTAGCCAAACTACTATAGTCACTTGTTTAACTAATGCTATGTAGAACAATACAAAAATTGTCATCCTCTTTCACTCACAAGCATAGTATCATTAATGCACTAGCTTTGTACTGTCACAGACGCTGACCATGCAAAAGGCACCAAGCCAAATTTTTACCTCGTCGCCGTAAGGGATGCGCAAGTATTGTGATGAGTATGTCTGTGCATGTGTGTCTGTCTGTGAGGAAGCACGATTTCCTATTAGTCTTCCATTACGACTATGTCTCTATCTTGCACCGTTAACGAGATATTATCACTTATTTCCCAAAATTCAAAGGTCACGTGACTCTGAACACATACCTTTTGGAGATAATATATTATGCATGCACTAGTACTCCTGTGCATCAATCAGCATACTGTATTTGAAGCTTTACGAATTGCAAAGATATGACTGGGCCAAATTTTTGTTAAAATGGGTTACATGACCCTGACCACGCCAATTAGGGAGTAGTCTGTCATCCGAAAGATAGCACTTGATACATTCCAACCACACATAATTTGGCATTCTCGCTTCAGCCATTCCGGAGATATGGTTGGTGCCCTCCAAAATTTAAATGGCTCGTGACCTGACCATGCATCTTTCAGGAATGGTTTGCCATCCATGGGCTAGCACTTGCTACAATCAGCTTATCTATCAAATTTAAATTCTCTATCTCCACCCACCATACAGATATGACAGGCGATACAAAATGTCAAAAATAGAGTGGTTTGGGGTAGCTAGGGGTCACTAAAGGTCACTGGAAATAGCGCCAATCGACAGAGCATATACTAGTTCTTATTAGCATTCCATTGTCCCTATCTCGCACTGTTTTTAAGATATAGCGAGATATTGGTAAAAAAATTGCCGATCTGAACCTCCTCTATCTGTTGCCCCCGTTGTGAGTGACCCCGCCGGAATTTTGCTGAGATTTTTGGCATCAGAAAAGTAGTCCCGTATGAGGTTGTTTGTGTGATCTTAAGTTTAGCCATTTTGGTACAATACCGGCATGTGATGGACAGAGGGACACACGATGACAGCATATACCATGCTAGCAGAGTGTCGTGCGCTATCATAACCCCAAACAAACAGCATGAACTGATAAATATCACTTGACTCATTCTTCAAAGATGATAAATTTGTACTTGAGATTATCATAACCCCAAACCCCAAATAAAAGTTAACAGGATACACGTGATGGCAACACAAACGTGGCAGTATCACCTACCGCTATGCGTTGTTTCTCTCCACCGCTGAGTACATCCATCCAGTCCGACACAACATCCCAGCCTCCTTCACGCTCAAGAATGTACGACAGCTGAACCTGCAGCAGCCACATATTCACTAAACAATAGCATTTCACCGCATATAAAACTAGCATCATGGAAATACTAGAATCATGGAAATTAGCAATTACTCGATTGACTAATAACTAACACTTTAAGGACTGAAATTACTTAAGATGTAATTCCAGGTTTCCTGTTTTGCAAGGTAATGCAGAAGCACTAGTTAGGAGGTGTAAAAATAAAGCATCTTTTGATCGCTTACTTTCTCAGTAATGTCTGCCAAAGTTCATCAAAATTGGTTCACGCATGTCAAAGTTACAGCAAGCCAAAAGTGAGACGTTTTTTCGGCACATAGTGTATTAAATAACTGAATAACTGTTGGCCAGTCCGACTTCGGGTTTTCTTTCTCTACTCTGGGGACAAGTACCGGGGTTTTGAGGGCTGGACGGAGTGGACGCCCTTACTATCGTTCAACTCACAGCAGGCAAACACCAAAGGAAAATGAAGACCAAAGAAAGAAATATTCTATCAGTAAACAGATTCAATACAGAATTCAAGAAAACGAAAATACAGTACAGCTTGTAATATTCAAGCACAGTAAAAACAATTATGGCTAAAAACTCTCGGAATTGATACTGTCTCATGGTACCACAATACGAACGGCGGCACAGAAGAATAGGCCACTGGCCAATGTCAGTTAAAATGTGCCAAATATTTCACAAACAGTCACTTATTTAAGGTGTGGTAGAATCACTAACCACCAATTTCTCACAAATTCATTGCCGAGTTAGAAGTGGAAATAGAAGATGTACTCAGATGCCCCAGCATCGAGGTCGATGCCTTCATCATGGCCTGCTGTAACCTCGACCTTTGACCTCTAAAATATTATCGGGTCATCAGTAAGTGCTTGTAGTTATTCCTGCAAGTTTCATCATGACTGTTAAAGCTGTTCACGAGATATCACGGTAACGAAATCTGTCCGAACAAACAAACAAACAAATAAATGGATGAAAGAACGAGCATGGTGGACAGACAGCCCAAGAACGTGATAAGTGGGGTAGGCATTAAAATTTTGAAAAATGGTCAGCACGTGGAAAGTTACTGGCAAGAGCATGACAGCACCTTGTTTTGACTCAGAGTGGAAAATGGCACTAATACATTCATAGCACAAGACAAACACATACTTTGCTGAGAATGTCTTCTAAATCACTATCTCTCGAACCACGTCGTCGGAAGTCTTCTGCCATATGTGGATAAATAACCTGATCTCGAAGTGTACCTACTGTCATGTAAGGCCTCTGTCACAGCCAAAACCAGCATGATTTATCCATTAGGGCTGCAGATTTTCACGATTAAGTAATGGATTATCCACTAAGAATTGTAATCAATCACCAACATTATCAGCTACTTTTGATTTAGTTTTATATTATCGTAACAGCAACAACGACTGTTGTTAAGTGATACTGTCAATGATTTTATCCTGCACTGTAAAGATCTCGTCTAAGAAATGATCTGGGAAGAACAATGGACGATGGAAACACAATGGCCAGATACATTTAGACAGAATTAAAAAACATCTGATCTAATATACAGAAGTGAGGTCAGCATCACACAGAATCACTTTTAAGCAATACTGATTTCAAACACACAACTGAGAAATGACAGCCATGCATGACCCACTGCAAGTTGGCCATCCAGACACTACAAGTTACAGACATATGAGCATCAGTTAGAAGTGATGCTATAAACTTTAACAATTTTCACTAAATTAGTAAATTGAACAGTCATCAGACAACAAACAAAAACTGATACAAAGAAGATAATATCTTTTCACTGGTGTTACCAACATCAATTTGTACATCATCTACACGAAAATTGTTACATTAGAATAAAATTTTTATTCGATTAACTTTTTTCGGCCAAATTTACTCCTAGTTCTGGTGCATTACAGCTTTAGTCATACTATCCTGAAAATACTCTGAATATGACACCTGAAAAAAAAAATTAATGAACCCTTAGACAGGTGACATGCAATCTGAAATAAATACTTTTAATAAGTAATCTTCTGAATCTCGTCTGCCAGGGTTGTATTAAATTTCTCTCCACGGGTTCCCGTAAACTGACATTTACACAGAATCTGTAAGAACTTAAATATAGTCCCTCACACTGGGACTATGGGGGCCACTAGGAAACAGACTTATCAATCACAACTACGACAAGCAATAACAACCATTGCTTTGTATACCTGTGGAATGTAGAAAAGCTGCCTTCCATCTGGCTTTGTCATTTTGCCACCGAACATTGGCCACAGCTGCAAAAAGACAAACTCACCGTCTTACTACTATATACTTCCATTTAAATGCCATTTTTCCTGGAAACCTGGGTTATAGTTCCTCCTCCACCCGTGCTGTAACAGAACCTTCAGGGATTAGTGACAAAGGGTTTTTATGGGCCAGTCCTCAATGTGAACGCACCGAAAGACACATAAAGCGTGACCTAATCCTTACTTTATCAACTGCCAGACTCCTGATGGAACAGGCATCGCTCCCTTTATGCCGGCTCTCAAAAGCCAATACCTGATACACTCACCATCTTGTTATCATGAAAACACACTCAGCTTTTGTTAAACTGGCATTCGTTTTCTGAAGTCATTCCAGGTTGGACTGGGTTTCTAAAAGAGATAATTAGGGCAGATTTTTATAAGTTAAATGAAACTCAAACCAACCAGTGAAAATAACCGAGTGATATTATTCCATCAACTTCCATCGTTATACTATATTTGATTCAATCAACTTCATCTTTCCCTTTTTCTTCCACACATCCAAACCATCTACCATCTCGAAACTGACATAAACGAGCTGCAGCAACACGTGGCCAGTCAACCATCACGCACTAACAACAGGCACAGAAAACTGAAATAACAAGAAATATACAGCTATCAGAAAATATTACTTACCCCTCCAAGTATCCGAAACAATGAACTCTTTCCACAGCCATTTGGTCCACACACAAGCACATTTACACCAGACTTCACCTGGTAAATCACAAGATAAGATAAGTAGATCCCAAAACTAAAAAAATATATAATGTTCCTAGGAAATAATACCCCCATTAAATGTTGTCGAAATAGATAAATAATTAATAAATAAAAAACTGTACATTCTTATTACTGTTTTTTTGCTATTAATGCTGTCATATCAAACTGCCTAACAGCCATGCACCACTATACAAATGTGTCTGGTTTAGAAAATAATTGTATAAACACACAACTGCTTGACAATTAGCAGAAGTAAGTCAACTACAATACAGGACAATACAATCATGAATACAGGACTAAACTCCACACAGTCAGTGAAATAAATTAGCCCCGTGCGGGACTAATGGTCTACTTTTCGCAAGTGACATTCCTGTCAACTTCAAAGTCACGTGACACAAAAACTAAGCCAGATATAAAAAATCTGACCACAAATTTAGACACTGTTCCCTAGTTTAAGAATCTGTGGTCAGTTGCCAGATCCCACTGTAAATGGTGGAGGAGATAGCTATTGAAAATGGTCGGCTTTCCAACTATGAATGGCTCCCGACCTTGACCTTGGATTGGGTCATACTGCATACAGTCGTGCAGCACTCATCGACCTCTACCTACATGCCAAATTTCAATGAAATCGTAGAAACGTTTTGTGGACAGACGGATGTACGCACGCACGTACATACGCATGCACATATGCCCAGACAGACGAATGGACATTTGAGACCGCCTTTATTAGGTCGACTTTGTCGAAGAGTCGACCTAAAAATGACAATGGAACTGCACCACAGCAAAGAATACATACTTCAAAGTTGAGCTCATTCACCAAAACGTCACCATTTGGAGTTACCAGTGGCACATGCTCAAACCTACACAAACCAAGACAATTTTCCACATAAATGCATAAGGTGACGAATGACCTCAACCCACATAATATGCAGACTCAACGCTGCACAAAACGCTCATTACATGGTACAGCTTAGCAGCACAACATCTCTGTGGCTACAGTCTAAGAAGTCATTAGTTATTAATATTTAAGTTAGATACTATGATTAACACGCAATTTATAATAATTCAGAAGATGGAGTTCGACCCTCAGTGCCAACATGGATGTCTGCCTTCTCCACCACTTTGTGACCTCCAAAATCTAACCAGGTTATCAGTAGAGGCTAATAAATATTCCCTATCAGTGCTATCAAAACTGACCAAGCCATTCGTGAGGTATTGTGTACGAACTAATAAAAGAACGGGACAGCCTAAAAACACAATGTCAGGTGGTGATGACATAAAAGTGTTAGAAAATAAAAACTATTTTAAGAATCTTCTAACCTCGCACAAGCTATTAATACAACACAGATATGATTCAGTACAGTTCAACACATCAATACAGTTCAATATACATGTGTAATGTGCATGTTCCTTCTGCTAGAGTTTGCCAATCACATCAATCTATTCACTGACAATAGTTACTGAACAGACACTACTGAATAACAGACTGTAAGTTATCAAAATTCAAACGAAAACTTTACCTAATGAGACGATCCTGTATAACAATTTCACCACTTCCCGGTGAAAGAGTCGTCATTTCTTTTCCTACATTGTATACACACATATATCACTGACGTCACATCAGACATAGCCATCACTGGCGACTCTACTAAAAACTCTGGAGGCTCAAAGGACATGACCCCCCGAAAATTGTGCACAAAAATTAGAAACTTGTGCAGAATCTATTACCGGAAATGCACCATAATTCACGATAACTGCGCCAAAATTATGCCTATGTTTTGCAGTACAAGTTTGATCACAAAAAATAACAAATGTTTGTCTTTAACAAGATTCGGCCAAACACACATTACTGATCTACTAGATAAATGTTTTAATTGAATTTGTTTGCTGAATTTTTAATAACATGCAATTTTTAAAGGGACAGCCCTACTCAGGGTTCCTACAGATCTTTCAAAACAAAATTCCCTGACTTTTCCAGCCAATGCGGCAACATTTCCCGGACTTCAACTGCCAAAAGTTTAAGTACTGAAAACACATCTTAATCTGCAACAGCTGCAAAAAATTCATGTTAATCTGCAGCCCTTATTGCAGTATTAAAGTCAAGCAACTGAACATACCAATAGTCAAGGTACAACATCTTTAGGAGCATCAATTCAGCTTGGCATTTTAACTTAACTGATAATGGAACGCATCGGAACGGTATAACGACACACTGACGACAGAACAGCTGTACAGTTGGTGCACTAATAACTATTTACACTATTTACACGGGCGATCAACAGATGTTCGTTGTGACTGTATAATTACTGCTTTATGGCAAGGAGACGCTCTGCTATCTCCTTGTCAAGTGCTTCCACCTCCTTCTGTTTGTCGTCAGCTGTTCTACGTAAAGCATTAGCTTTCGTAACAAATGTCACATTTCCAGTTTTCTCACACTTGTCATACAATTCCGTGGATGCCGAGAGAAGAGAGGAAACATCTGTCTTCAACCGTTTGCGCTTGCTTTCAAGTTCATTTACTGCTTCAGTTTCTGCTTTCCGCCTTTTGTTTTCTTTGTCTGTCTGCTCCTGTTCCTTCTTCTGAGCCAAGTAATGTCCATACTTTGCTCTAGCACTTCGAGCTGCCAGCACCATGTCTCGAGTAATATCAACATTCGTGACACCATTTACATGCAAGATGTGATCTTTGATGATCCTTCGTGCAACCAGTGTTTGTTCTGTTTGATTTTCCACTACCAGTTCTTTGTTCACAGAGAAGCCTCTTTCGACTGAAGCCTGTCCATGTGACAACAACAATGCCATCTCACACACTGACCATGCTTTCGGATAACTAATAGCCATCCTGCTGCGAAGGAAGGTATCAAGGCGGTCATTTTCAACACTGAAGTTTTCTAATTCACTCTTGGCAACTGTGTGAATGAAGTCAGCAAACTGCTGCAGGATGTCATCACAGTCAGTTTCCTTAACAAAAGTGCCTTCAACACATGCTGACAAGAAAGGTTTCATCATCGTCTTACAGTGCTCTGGAGCAGCAGTCATGTTGCGAGGATCCAAGCATGACCATGATCGAGCTACTGGATACTTGATTGGTGTTTTCTGAATGAGCTTCTTACACAGTGCTTTAAGTACAGATTTGGCATCAACTCTGAAGCCCAGCAGGTCTCGGTCACTTACTTTCTTCTTCTTGAAGCTTTCACTTTTCATGATTTTGTCGGCTGAGAACCCTAACTCAACAGCAGGACAGTGCTTGTCTCTGTCGCTGGTGTCAAAGCCAATCACATCATTACATGTTACAAGTGAGTCCACAACACCCCGTTTAACAAAACGTGCCAACAAGTCCTTCACCAACTTCAATAAATCAGGTACCAAGAAAGGCATCATAGGCTTATCCACCTGATAAAGCTTCAAGAATGGCTGTAAGCGCTTAGCAACTGACAGGATGAAGTGCAGTTTCACCTCTATCAAAGGATCCCGGCATGCTGCTCTTACCGTCTCGAACGACTTGGTACCAGGGCTCTTCAGTTTCTTGTCATCTACGCACTGCACGTACTGCTTCAGACTTGCCAAAACATCAATAACTCTTTCAATCACTGGCACGTTCTCCACCCATCGATGTGCAACAAACTTCAACGGAAAATTGGATGAGGAAGTGACAGTTGTATAGTCTTCCCTTCTGGCTGGTGTGTCTTTGAATAGCTGATATGCACTTCTAAGAAATGATTCAATGTCCCATGAAACATCGGAAATGCCATCACGAAATGCACCGTGAATGGTATGAAGCCCACAGGAACCGACATTAAACATCCTGTTGCCCGTCTCATGCTGAACATCTGCTTGGAGATCCTGAAACAGCTTCCAGTTGACAGTTGGTCCATCCATTCCCAGTTGGACAAGATTACACTTGCGTAGCTTCACTATACATTCGTCAATCTTAGCCTTCAAGTCACTTGCAGTTGCATGGCCCATAAATACAGACGTATAATATCTTGTATGCACTTCCGGACCAGACCAAAATCGAATGTGAATGTCCAGCTGTTTGTGTTGTGTCTTCGTGTTCAGAGCTTCATCAAACAGCAAGACGTACTGTATGTCTTTAACTTTGTTAGCCAGAAGCTGCTGGAAGTATGGTGCCAGACCAAAGACAGCCACATACCTTGCCCTGTCGTCGCCCATGTGAAATGACTTGGCCGTTTCACTGTCCGCAAACATCTGTTGGAAGATGGCTGTGATGTCAGA
>Ga0209363_1001636_pt1 | contig 10973 bp, 13 predicted proteins | sample WorMetexBAHAMAS3_FD_187385 | JGI IMG/M metagenome (GOLD analysis project Ga0209363, IMG submission 187385) | Marine gutless worms symbiont microbial communities from Max Planck institute for Marine Microbiology, Germany - Inanidrilus exumae... | ecosystem: Host-associated > Annelida > Digestive... | reverse complement strand
GTAGATTGGAGCGGTGGTGTGTTGTAGCTGCAGCATTGCGCTCCAGCACCATTGGCTCTTGCCAATCAACTTCCACTTCCTGCGATTGTGCAGCGTGGCTGGTCGCGGCATCGCCGCGTAAGTAGCGCTATAGAAGAATCCGACCTTTACATTTACATTTACTTTTACCTTTACCTTTTTTAAATTGTGTATGTTTTGCTGACTGTGTTTGTCTCATGATTGTGTGTTTTTATGCTATGTATATATAATTTTTATATGTGCTGCCTACGGGGCGTAGTAATAAACGAAATGATAGCGCATTAACGTTTTCTGTAAGTAAGTAAGTAAACGAACAAATTTTTAGAGTGGCCTAAATAACAACGTTACTACAAAAACCACTGTAACGATGCCAGACAGAGTCAGAGAATCAGGTGTAGATACGAAAGTTGAAAAGGATAAGTCTTTAACCGACGCCGGAAAGTCTGCAATGATGACAATGAGATGAAGGCCTCTGGCAGACCGTTCCAAACTTGAGCTACAGCAACCGGAAAGGCACGGCTGCCAACAGCAGACAGTTTGATGGGCGGTATGACCAGGCGGCTGGTACTTGCTGACCACAGAGCACGCCGACCAGGTAGGTCAGCGACGGCGACAAGAGGTCCCAGATATCGTGGCGCGCTGTCGTGCAGAACTTTGAACGTTAGCACTGCGATCTTGTACTGCACGCGTTCTAGAACGCGCAGCCAGTGTAGTGTCACTGTCGCTAACGCATCGGTGATGTGGTCGTGCGGTCGCAGGTGGTAGATGAGTCGTGCTGCCGCGTTGAGCACCGACTGCAATCGGCGCACCAGGTAGGTTGGGATGCCTACCACCGCATTACCGTAGTCAAGTAGCAAGTGCACTAGAGCTACTACGAGCATCTGGAATGTGGCTGTCCGTAACAGATACAAGTCGTATAAATCAGAAAACAACGACGCCGCTATGTCGTTAACTGTACGAGATAAGATACTACAGTACACCAATAGGATGTCATATCCGCCATTCTCAGCGGTATACATCTCCAATGACCGCCAGTGACTCCTGTTCACACGCAGTTTCACGACCATGCAACGGGTATGAGATTTTGAAAGGTTTTTAATCACTGAAGTGACCAAGGTCATTCAAGGTCATTGACATTGGTGCAATTCGATAGGCCACTATGTTTTCCTATTAGTCTTTCATTGTCCCATCTTGTACAATTTCCGAAATATTATTAGTAAGTTAGCTAGAGTTTAACATCTCTTTTCATCACAAATATGGCTATATCAGAGACAAAAGGTCTCGGGTGGAGATCTATCCCTACCCAGTGAAGAAAGGCCTGCGATATAATAACCTCAAGCCTGGCCGCCGTTTTGTTCAGCAGCCTCCCAAAAAGGGAAAGGGATCGAGAGGCTCATTTAAAATATTACGCTAGCGCCTATACAAGAGAGGGAGACAATTATTATCACACCACAAGACAAAACTAAGTCAAATAAGACAAAGAGAGCATGCATCCTTAACTAAAAATATATAACACAAAAATCAACACAAAAAACTAAAGCCAGGTTTAGTCGCCTCCTACGACATCCGGCCCGGAAACGGAGTGGGAGTATTCTGGCCTGATTTAAATGCATAAATGAAATAAAAACGAAATGATACGGCAGGTTCTAAGCGGAAGATCAGCGACGACGGAGCTGGTCAGAGACCTTGCGGCGAAGGTCAGCGCAGCACTGGCGATACAGTTCAAACTGTTGTCGCGTGTCGACGTCGAAGTAGCTGGCGCGGTACTTGTCGCTCCACAGCAGTCTGTTGCACTCTTCGAGGCGCTCCGGCGTACGCTCGCCGAACCGCCGGCCGCAGTGTAGCAGCGTGTGTTCGAAGCACGGCTGCGTCGTCAGGTTGTGACGTCGTAGACATCGCACGTAGTTGGCGCTGTTGTTGTGATGCACGCTGAACATGTGCCAGTAGCGATGAGCCAGGCTCTCCACCGGCAGTGAGTCGATATCACACGTGTAAATCGTGCGAAGAAACGACGCCACGACTGAGATCTCGTTCTTCGGCAACAATCTGTAACAATACAGTATGCAAAGGACGTTAATATTGTTCCGACTGTCTTTTTAGGTGGTCTAATAAACATAGGTATCTGGAAATGTTTGGATTTCTCAAGAAATGATTGACAGAAAGTCACAAGTTTGTCTGTGTAAACGAGAAAGCACTTCCCGAGTTGGACATCATCGCTAAATGAATGAATATAACAGTCGGGTGTAAATCTTACCCATTAACAGTACATTACACTACATGCATTTCTCCTTTATTCTTTTCTAGCTTTTATTGGTACACTCGTAATTACTGCAAGCGACTTCCTAAGCCAGTCGAAGGAAATCTGAATTGTATCTGCAGCATTTTGAGTACAAGTAATTAATGCACTTTCACAGTCACGTTTTGGTGTGACAGAAATTTTAGCAAAATAACTAGCTCGAGTTTCAGTGAGTGGAATATTCACGTCAGTAGACCCTACTGCTGAGTGCTGACTGCTGAGTTGTGATCGATTGTCTCATATTGTAGAGAATCGAAACGTCATGGAGGCAAACGAGAGCGTACTGAATGTTTGCAGCGATGTGACAGTTTTTACTCGTCAGTTTAATAGAAACTGCCGATTTTTTTACCGCGCGACGTATATGTGGTGTATAGCTATTGAGGTAGCCAGACTGAAGTTAGACTGAAGAACACTTGACAATATAAATCGGATTACACAAACGGTTAGGTTATCGCTAGAATTGCGTGTGTTGACAGCTTAAACAATAAATGAGTTTGTACGAATGCAGAAAGACATAAACACAGTCATTCTTACGTCAGCGGAACTCAGGCTAGTGGCCCGAGTGACGTCAATGTTCCTTATGTAAGACTGAGCCGATGGCCCGATACCACGTTTACATAATGAAGTGTATAAAAACATATTTTTATATTCCCTACTGCAAGGCCTTTTACGTGTGAGTTATCCTACAGCTGTGCTACAGTTGACAAGATTTCAACTAACATTGCGCGTCTCGCGGTCCCTCTGCGGTAACGGAGCTATTTGTCAGTATTCATCAAAACTGAATACACCGTTAGAAAACATTTGTCAGTTACTATACGTCAGTCGTTCGTTAGCCGTTGTCGATGCTGGCACAGTCAGTAGTGACTACTGCCAGTAGTCACTGCCAGCTGGCGAATAACATATCTGACGACTTCTGTGTCGAAGATCATTCGCCAAAATGTGGGTGATTCACAGGTACATGAAAGGCCAGGTTAGATTCAAATCATCAGAATACGAGTAAAAATGCCAAATTGTAATCATGAAACACATATGCTAGGAAAAATCATAAGTAGGCCTATCTCAACCCTGACTGTCAGTATCAGTAACAGTAACAGCTGCATTTGTAGTGCGCTTCCTACAATTAGTCCGATGGCGCATTCTATAGTCAGTGGGAGGAGTGTGCGGAGTTGAACGGAAATCTTTTTAGGGCGCATGAGTTTCAGTTCTGTCGGCAACCGATTCCACGCACGGGGTGCAGCGACAGAGAACGCACGGTCTCCGAATCGCCGCTCCGTCCGTGGAAGAAAGGTTGCCGTTGCTGGAGGCGCGCAGCGACGAGCGTGTTGGTATGTCGGCGACCGGTGTGAGCAGGTCGAAGATGCAGCCTGGTGAGTGGCCGGCGAATGTCAATGACAAAATGAAAACAAGAAGCTCTGCTATGGCCGAGAGACCCGCGCGATGCTCTGTATCAGTTAAAATGTTTTTCTACTGTTGTTCGAATTACGCAAACAGATCGCCTGTTAGCCTGAGGAGCACCTTCAGCAACCGTAACAGTAAACCTAAGCTAAAAGTTAAACGCTTAGGCCTATAATGACGACAGTCCTTAGCTATAACGATCTTAAATATAACGGGCGGTCGCCATTTTTAAATTATAAAATCAATGATTGGCTTTATGCAGTTTTTCTTCCCTGTAAAAGCCGCTGCTTTAAAACAGCAAATATCCAAATTTTGTCCGCAAATTCAACGCACACAAGCTAGACAACACATCCTTTTAGTCAGCCAGCGGACGGCCAATATGCATCAACGTGCCAAATTTCGTGTTGATTGTGTGAACCGTTGCGGAGATATGGCCGTTTTCCGATTTTTCAAAATGGCGGCCGTCCGCCATCTTGGATTTTTAAAACTTCGAAATTTTAACTGCCCGTCCTGTTCGGAGGGCCAATATGCGTCACCAAGCCAAATTTCGTGCCGATCGGTCGAACCATTGCGGAGACATGGCTGTTTTTCGGAGTCCGCGATCTTGGGAGGAGTCCGCCATCTTGGATTCTTAAAAGTTCGAAATTTTATCTACAGGTCCGATCGGGAAGGCCAATATTCGTCTCCATGCCAAATTTTGTGCCGATCGGTCGAACTTTTGCGGAGATATGGCTGATTTTCGATTTTTCAGGATGGCGGCCGTCCGCCATCTTGGATTTGTTTACGTGTATTTGGACCACTCACGAAGAGCATTTGTTGTTCTTTGTCACTGTGCAAAATTTGGTTGGAATCGGTACCGTAATTTCGATAATATGCCAGTTTTAATGCTTTGCGAGTTTGGCGTGAAAATGCCTATTCACGCCCCTTTTGGGTGGTTTTTGGGGGATTTGACCCCATAGATGGGAAATAATATCAACCAATCACACAAAATTAAATCTACGGGTCATAGCGGTTCCAGCGGTATATTACTTATGCTGATGTCTATAGTAGTTCCAGAGAAACTGCCTGGACAAAAAGGTGTGACGAAGAAGTTGATTATGATGAAGATAATGATGAATTTTTTTGGCGTTTTTGACGTCTTTTTAAAGTAACTCCGACATGACTATTTGCAACTTTTTGATGTCTGTGTGTTCATTCTGTGGAAGACAGCACATTGATACTAATATTTGATCCATTGTGCCTTTCCTTGTTTCTCAGGGTTCGCAAAAATTCAGCCTTAATCGCTATACTTAAGACTAGTGCTGGTAGCATCTCCTTTAATTCTTGGCTACGATGCTACCGCATCGTCTAACGTTGAACGTGATAGTACATAAAATAACATTTTATTGTCGAAATCAGGGGAAAAAAGCAGAATAGTAGGATGTATCTGGGGTTCTAGCACGTCCTCATCAAATTTCATATTTTTGACCCTATATAGTCACTACATCACTCAATAAGCGACCAACTATGACTCATTAGCATATTAGGCCACGCCCACTACCAGTCAAGCATGACTAATGGTGTGTTAACATGCCGCGCGGCGCTGCAACGCAACGCAACGCATTCGGTGTAAACGAACCTTAAGAGTGAAGACTGACCGCTGCGATCCGTTGCGAAAGGTGGTGATGTCCGAAGGCACGTTCCAACCCTGACTGGTGCCGTACACCGCCGAGTACAGCGCGTCCAGTGGCTCGAACATATAGAACACGGACGGGTTGGAATTCAACATCTGACCGAAGAACGACGAACCGCTGCGCTGGTAGGTTAAAATAATCACCGACTTCGGTTGGTCATCCACAAACGGGTGAAACGGCACCTGGCGATATACAACCGAATACAGAAGCGACTTCTTTCTACCTCTTAGCGCGTTCGCACATCGCTTTTTATTACGAGGGCAGCGTCTAGCAGAAAGCGTAATGTAACGGTCTGGAACCTGTCCGTCCGTCCGCCCGTTCGTCTTTCTGTCCCGTCGGCGCATACTCAATGTGGCTCACCAGGGACAGAGTGCGACGCGGCCATGTTTTCCGTCCGAATATTCCGAGGACGAACGTACTTGTTGATTTTGTCGCTTTGATCATCATTGTTCAGCACTAAATATAAAGGATGTTCACCGGCGTCATTTAGTATACTGTAGGCAAATACGTATTTTAATCTGCTACTAATGACTGATGATGTCTACATCGATGATGACGGTCGTCGTTATCATCGCCATCATCGTTATTATCAACGAAAATAAAGGCAAAGTAGAAAACATAAGCAGCGACCTCAGTCGCTGCAACACCGGCAGCATGACCAGCCACACCCATGCACCACTAAACTGCTACACGCTTCCATGCCAAATTTCAGCCTGACCGGTAAAGGAAGGACAGGGAAAGGAAAGGGAGGGAAAAGGAAAGGGAATGGAAGAAAAAAGAGGGGAAATGAAACGAAGTGGATAGATGGGAAAGGGCGGGGGAAGAAAAGGACCAAAAAGGTAAGGGAAGAGAAAGGAAGGAAAAGGATGAGAGGGAAGTGAGGTGAGGGGAAAAGGGAGTGGCATGAAAAGGGACGGAAATGGAAAGGAAGAGGAAGGAAAAAAGGAGGAAAAAGAAGGAAAGAGGAAGGTGAGAAAAGTAAAAGGGGAAGAGGAGGAAGCCCCAAAAACCGCCGAAAACCGCGATTTTTTTACCAAATTCTCAAATTTAGGGGCTCTTTTGCCCGCCCTCGCCCTGATCTGGGCCAAATTTAGCATGCGAGTACGGGACAATGGTCTACTCTCCTATGCTAAATTTCACCGTGATTGTCATAAACTGTTACGTATACTGTTGCTTTTTTGCACCGTTTACAAATATTCTTACTTACTTACTTACTTACTTACACAACCACGCAAATATGGCGATTTGAGATTTTTGGAATCATTTGTACCCACACCCCATAGACCGATCCAGGCCAAATTTGGCATGCTAGAGTAGGCCTATAGTCTACGCTTACGTGCCAAATTTCATGGTGTCGCTATTGAGGGGCGAAAATTCCCAAATTTTAGCGTATTTTAGCATATTTCAAGCAGTCGTTCCGTTCTGCGGTGGCTCCTCCCAGCGCTGTAGAGACAATGTTGAACGCGGATTCACAACCACAAATCTTCCCCCTATTCAATTGGTACCAAAATCATCTCTATACTGGCGAAGTCGTGCGCACAACCTGTCATCAGAGACTTTGTTTTCGTTTGTTTGCCCGTCACGCTTTGAAGTGACAAACACCCATTTTTCCTACTCCCAACGGCGCATGAAGTCCGAGACCTACCAAACTTTGCATGATAATAGAGGTCCGCATAATCCTTGTACCTCTAAAACACGTAACGTGTTCGCATCCGACGCAATGAACCGCATACAGCGCAACCGAACTTTTACACTGCACTTTGCCTTAATGGGGCGCTGAAAATTCGGGGAAATGCACCCCCTAACTTTAAACGCAGGTAACTCTGCAACCCCAGAATGAAGTTTCCCACAGATCTTTAAGTTAGATAAAATAAACGCCAAGGGAGACACCCACGTGGGGCGTTTATATTCCGAAATTGCGTAAAATTTTCAGTTTGAGGGGCCCACGCCAATCCCTGCACCGCTGAAATGGGCTTAATTTGGCGCCAAATTTCACCCTCATCGGTGCAACGTATCGCCCCTGCGGGGCAAAAAAATCTCAAACCGAGTAACTAAAATACAGGCACTGCGTGAAATTTTGCTAGTAATTACCATTTACCAAATCAAGAGGGTATAGCCGCCGGCGTGGGGTATGGCGCTCAGTCGCGTTTGTCTGTCTGTCTGTCTGTCTGTCTGTATGCTTGTTTGCGCTTTAAAAGGAAAACGGCTTGAGCTATCAGCCTATCAGCACCAAAGTCGGTAGATTTTATATAGACCATGGCAGGACCTCGGTATGCACTGACCCTGAGTTCAAAAGATCAAAGGTCAAATCCTTTTATCCTAACCCTAACCCTAAAGGGTTACGTCTTTAACCTTTACGGTAAGGATGGGTCGGGATTTGCCCGGCGTGGGTCTGCATGTCGATACGACTGCATATTTTTGTAGTTATTAACTGTTTCATCGATTTCCATTTATTAGCAACCTGGCCAGCGGAGGCAGACGGACAATGCGGAACGCACTTATGCGTAGATACATTGCAATAGGCCGGCACATGCCCCCTCAAAAGTTCTCCTTCCTAAGGGGAATCTGAACCCCCGTCTAATATATGGTTCCCTGGGCTCACACGAGTCTGACCTCCAAACGGCGTCTCGATCGGTTCAGCCGTTTTTTTTCACAGCTCACCTCTGTGCCCCCCCCACACACACCCTTACACACACACAGCGCAGACACACAGACCACGCTACGTGCGACATCTACAAGCAATAGGCCGCATCTATGCACTGCGTGCTGGCGATGCGAACGCGTTATGACGCATGTTGTTCAAGATTCACAAGCTATTTGTAAGCCTTTTCACATGTGTTTAGCCTACAGTACTGTTACTTGTGCAGCCTTTGAATTCAACCGACTGAAACCACCGCGTGGTTTCTCTGTGACAGCGGAGCCTCTTGTTGTTAATAGATACAGTAGCACCTGGAAGAAGCCAGCACTCACAAGAGTGCAAAGACCCACGTCGGCACTGTTTTCGTGCTTCAGGACCTTGACCTTTGACCGTTTGATGCAAAAATAAATGGGTTTCCAGGACTCGTGGTGTACCATTTCTATGTCAAGACTTGTGATGATAGCTATAGCGGTTTCTAAGATATCGTGCGGGTAAACAGACAGACAGACAGACAGACAGACAGATAAACGCCGGTGACAACCCTACCCTGCGACTGCCGTCCGCACGGGTAACCAGAGAGCACTCAGTGGAGCAAATATTTCCAACACAGTGTCGTTAACGGCGAGCAGCATAAGCAGGTGTATTTACCCCAACTCTAACCCTAACCTTCCAAAATTTAATCAACTCTTTTCTCGTCCATAAAGTACCTCTTCCCAAAATTTCGTGGAAATTCACCCATAACTTGTGAGTTATCGTGATCACAAGCAGATAAGCTAGGCACACAAACAGACACGGTTCGTTATCCTAACGTGTGCGAAGGTAATAACAGCTGCTGCATGCAGGACAATGACAGTACGTACGACTATGCTGCACGCGTCATTGTGGTGCACGAGTTTGTTGTTAAATTTGTCTTTTCACTTCGATCTCGGCTGGCGGTCGTCGCAAACGTGCACCGTCAAACCCCGTGTATAGACGCGCAGAGACTATGAGGCCTAAAGGCCCATTCACACCGCCGCGACTGAACTAAACTCGCAGTTCAAGTTCAGAACCAGTTTAGTCGCGGCGATGTAAACGGGCCTTAACGTAGCTCCTTCACTCCATTGTTTATACTTTGCACCGCCAGCTATCAACACATGGGTTGAGTTGGCTTAGCTTGGGTCCGGTTGTGTCTGACTTTACCGCGCGACGCTGTGCTAGCGCGGAATTTTGCTGCGGTCATGTGTCCGTCTGTGTGTCCGTCTGTCACAAGTCGGAGTCCTATCAAACCAGCTAAATATATCATCATGCAAACAAGGTCGCAAGATAGCTCAGGGACTCTGGTTTTCACGCGGCCCCTCTGAGATACCTGAGCTTCTGGTTAACTCTCTCACGGGTTGGGTTGGGTTCGATTTTTGTGCCAAAATTGACGCAACAAGCGAGCTGCTACCGAATTGTTAAATAGCAATCCACAGTCACTTATGAGAATTTCGCAGAATTTCGCATACATTCTTCGTATTATCGAAGAGGAATTTAATAATAACATTGACGATGTAGTACAATTTTCCATCGAGTCACATCAAGTTGCTTCGAAAGTTAAAGTGGATCCTATATTTTCGAAAACAGACAAATTGGTCTGGCTGTCCGTTGTATATTAGTAGTTTTCAAAATTCTGGGGTCTGGCCCATAAACAAACCAGCTAACAGCTATGGTTATCAGCAATAATTCATTGTACGAGACAGTATACTCACCAAGTGATGAAACCATAACACGCTGTTAGTGCTCTTACGCGCTGAGTCTGTCGGGATATCATCTACCGGAATATCACCTAAGTCGTCTTTGTCACCAGGCCGGTAAGTCATCGAAATATCTATATATACACAGCAACCGTCGCCATTACCAGCCAGCAATGATTAGTGAGCTAATCAGACGCTCATGTGCAGCCGGTCATGCCCCGACGAATGGCCGGCTTAGCTACGTAGTAAAACTTTTTACAACTCAAGTAGTTGTGTGAGATCCGTGTATGGCAATAGTACTTTTCAGGAAATCAAACTAAAAAAGTAAACAAAAAGCTTCGTTAGATGCCCAGTATGTTAAAGAATGTGCAAAAAATTTGAATCAACAGTTAAATTTAGCATATCAGCCAAGAAGCAAAATGTTTGACAATTTTTCATGCGAAAAGTTCAATTAAAATTTAATAAAAACATAAACGTAAGTAGGCCTAAGCCTAAATCTATAGTAGATATTAACTTAGTGTAATATGTAACGTTTCCACCGCGCGGTAGACTTATATGCTATGGTCTTGTGTCTTACCGTCTGTCTGCCCGTCCGTCACACACCAAAACGGCTTGACATATTATAACGAAAACAACACCACGTCTTATAGGCTAGGTAGCCTACTCTAGTTTTCTGTTGCCAAACATCTTGGTGAAATTCCAGTGGAGTCACCCCCATCGGGGGGCAGATGAACTTGTGGTGCGGAAAATGTGCGAATTTCGACAAATAACTATATCTCTAAAACAGCACAACACAGACACGTTGCTTCTAGTGTGCTGAAGTGTTTAACGTCCACCTTTTTGATGAATAAAAACTGTCATACAGGCTAACGAATGGGCGTAGTCTCGAAATTGCAAGGATGGGTCCTTATCGTGCCAGCTATCGGGACAGCATATTTTGTCAATGTCAGATGATGAACAGACTGCGTAGTAGCGTAACGATTGACGTCAACGACGGCACTGACCTGAATTGACCACAATAAGTATGACGACAGATGCGGACAGAGAGGCCACCAGTGTCCACCGAAAAATCAACCGTGTTTGCATTATCTTCAGCAGCCGTCAGACGAGCAGCAGGTCGGCTTCTTCTCGTGGCGTTCGTTCAAAACAAAGACGCTTATCATCGTCGACGAATCGCCAAAAAATGTTTAGAATGTGACCGGCTGCGTGGATGCAGGAGATCGGACAGTTCAATGAACCGG
>Ga0209363_1001635_pt1 | contig 10975 bp, 4 predicted proteins | sample WorMetexBAHAMAS3_FD_187385 | JGI IMG/M metagenome (GOLD analysis project Ga0209363, IMG submission 187385) | Marine gutless worms symbiont microbial communities from Max Planck institute for Marine Microbiology, Germany - Inanidrilus exumae... | ecosystem: Host-associated > Annelida > Digestive... | reverse complement strand
AATACCGGTAGGGAACAGAACCATCAACTGAAACATGACTTCGCTGGTAAGGGCGTGCTTAACGTTCTAGGCGGAGTCCCACCAAAGTGATTTTTGCCGTTTTAGATCTATGACTTTGTTGCCCTTACACTTGGTTGTAAACTGGCCAGTTTTTACCATTTTATTTGTCTATATGTCCGTCCATCCATCTTACGTCTGTCTGTCCACAAAAAAGTTTCTTTGATTTCGATGAAATTTGGTATGTAGGTAGACGTTGATGAGTGATGCATAATGGTATGCAGTATGACCCGATCCAAGGTCAAGGTCAAGGTAACGAGCCCTTGAAAGTCGGAAATTTGGCCACTTTCAAAGGCTATCTCCTTCCCATTTATTATGGGGGCTGGCAAATGACCACGGATTCTTAAATTTGGGCACAATACCTAAAGCTTATCGGAGCCGGATTTTTGATTTTTGTCCTAGTTTTTGTGTCACGTGACTTTGAAGTTGGCAGTAAGTAAAAGTCGACCGTCAGTCTCGTATGGGGCTAATTTTTGCTCTTACCTTCACTTCTTACCTGCAAAGCCAGTTCTCCAGCACTTGAAACATGGAAACAATTACACACGTGCTTCTTCATACAGAAGGGTTTCTATAGCTGGTACAGGTCAAGATGTCTATGACAGTGGCCGGTACCAACGGGAAGTCAAGAGATCAATAGGTGGTTAAGTACCAGTAGTTTTGTGAAATTAGTTTGTGAAATTTGAAATGGCAGCAGTGTAGGCATTCAGCAAAGGGGCCAACAAACCGTATTCCTTGAGTGGCAAGTATGGGCCCGTCGGTTGGGGCAGGCTGAATGTGATTAAAAGCAAGTGATTTACAGTGATGATTTAAATCAAGAATGAAAATTATGATTAAAATCAGACTCCTTATACTTCAAATAAGTCCACCATGGAGCCTGCAAACTCATCTTGAGTGCAATATTTGCACTAAAATACAAGTGTCCTTTGCTGCTGACGGACCCGCATGATGCATGCCTCATGCCCACCGTGCTGTACACAGATGTTGATTGTCAATGTGATAAACTGGTGACCGACGACCGTCATTAGTTTATAACACTGACCGTCCATCTAAGTTGACAGCACCTGAGATGATTGACGTGCAGTTGCAAAATTTTCTAAGTCCAGAGTTTGGGTGAAAGTTCTAGAGGGAAGTACCCTATTTTTGGAGATACCTGAATTCCTTTCCAACACAGAGTAGGATAAGCCGAGGGAACTCCCTGTGCCAAAATGAGCTCGATCTGTTCAGTCGTTTTTAGTGAACGTGAACTCACGTTCACGTTCGCTATATGCTATCGCCCGTCCGTCTGTCGTCTGTTTGTCGTCTGAACAATTGTTACTTTGTTAGGCTTACCTCGGTTTAAAAATCTACTTTTGATAGTTTATGACCATATTAATACCATCTGCGCAATTATTCAGCGATTGCTTAGGCAAAACAAAGTCAGATAACTCGGTTTGATGGGCGCAGGTGCTTAGATGATTGGTTGCACTGCATAGATTACCATCGACGCTTATTTATAGTAGAAATTAGGAACTCAGTTTAGTGGGCATAGGCTCTGGCCTCTACATGAACGATGTCGTCGTAAAACGTTCACGTTCGCTATCTCATCTTCTGATGAGCTCTTGTCTTATAGTGCTTGTGACGGAAATGGGGTCGTTTTGGGTAGTTAGGGGTCACCCAAGGTCACTGGAAATAGTGCCATTCGATAGAGCACAATGTGAGTTTCTATTAGTGTTCCATAGTATCTATATCGCTGTCTTGCATTGTTTCTGAGATATGGCAAGACATTGCGAAAAATTGCTGATTGTAATCTACTCGACTTCTATTTGGCTCCCCCGTTGGGGGTAACGCCGATAGAATTTTGCAGAGATCTTTGGCATTAGTAAACTAGAATCCTTGGGCTAACATATGATGTTGTTTGCATGGTCCTACGTTAAGCCATTTTGGTACAATACTGGCGTGTGATGGATGGATGGACAGATAGACAAATGATGACAGCATATACTGTGCTAGCATAGCATTGCGTGGTAAAAATGCTATCATTAAATTTGACACTGGAATGGAAATGACTTAAACATGAAGACAAAAGCTTCACTCTTTAAGAAACACATGTTTAAAGACACTGTTGTGATAATTGTTTAGCCGGTTATTAAATTTTGAATCACGCGATCAGTAACTGCCATCAGACTCAGTAACTGTTGCCAAGCAACAGGTAAGTGCTTTGTAATGTGTAAGCAAAATGTTTCACATCTTCAGTGTGTTTGCTGAAATTGTTGGTGAAAGTTTACGTTAAACTCACCGTGAAATGGCTGAAGTCGTTAGTACCAGATTTTCTGACATTTTTCAATTTTGACAAGTTTCCCAAGCATTTATGCATAAAATTATATTAAATGGCAGATATCAACGATTGCAGTTCAAAAAGCAGCTGAAACTGCACCAGATCAACCAACACATGCTGATGCTGCTGTTTACTGAATTAAGCCATTGACTTTGACAGATATGTAAGTATAATGGCAAAGGTATTTATTCGTTCATTCCAAGGAGCGTAGTCGTGCTGACAATGAGCTCTGTTGGATGCTTTGTGCCATGTAGTATTCAGTCTGAGGTTCAGTGGCTTGAGGTTGTTTTCCACAGTATGTAGCCAAGAAGTCACCGGGCGACCGACTGGGACGTCGTTTCCATTCTCAAGGTGGTCTCTGGAGTGCTGTTATGACAACTCTGTGGCGATCTTCCATGGGTAAGGACCAAGCTAGATGACCAAAGTACTACAACTGCATGTATCTCACCAAGTCTGATAGAGAGTCACATTTTGGTGACACACATCAAAGGTGTAACACAGAAAAAGCTTTCTCGCATCCTGCCAGCATGCAGTGTCTGATCCTGCCGTAGTGACTGTGATATTGAAGTCTTCCCATTTTGCACCCAGTTTCACTTCTGTGACCCCAAACATTTGGGGGAAATGTTCTCACCATGGTTAATTGATTATAATTTTTGTAGTCTTTGAGTTTGAGTGAACTAAAAGCAACAAAATAACTCCCATGTAAGTAGCTGCAGGATGCACATAAATGGTGCAAATTTGATAAGAATTGTGCGAGATATGCTCTTAAGGGCCTTTTTTGGCGATATTATTCCAAAAATACCTAATTTTCACAGTTTAGGCACCTGAAACCCGTCTACTTGCCCCAATTAAGGTGAAACTTGATTGGGGAAAGTGGACCAGTAATTCACATTTCCATATAAAACTTCACCTTTTTAATCCAACCAAAACTGACACCAGAGTAAACCAATACCAGCAGTTTGCCTCGTGGCCAATCTTGCCAGTAAATTATCACAGATTGCTAATGTAATGCTGGCATATTTGTTATTTGTACAAAACTGAACATGTTCATGCAGACTGCAAGAAGGAACAGCTGTATTCTGCGAATATGACAAGTTGTGATGAGTCACAAAGTGATGATGATTGCAGTGAGCAGGATCTGAGGAGTTCATTTTATATGATAAAAAAGAAGATAATAAACAGAGGAAGTTGGACTAAGCAAGAGGTAATCTTTGCTAAAGAATATTTTTTCTAAAAGTATTTGAATGAATTGTTTGTGTTGGTGAATTACTGTTTTTAATTTGACCATTATTTGCCATTTGATAAGGAAGTATTTCAATGCTGGCCGCATCTAGTGGTAAGCATATTGTAACGGTCTGGCGTCTGTCCCGTCTTTTTTTCTAACCTGAATAGAGCGCGTTGTGCATACTTAATGTGACTCACCAGGGATGGACAGAAATACTCCGTTTAAAAAGGACTGATGAAATGTTGCTTTTGCTATCAGTAGGCTCTTTCACTGAATTTGCCAGTTTGACTTAATTTAATAATTACAAGTATTGCTCATATTTGTTGTAAACTACTAAATTTTTAAATATCCATTTTTGTCATTAATGCTGTTGTAATTAGGCAATCTTTTGACCTTGTTATACTGATTTATAGGCGTAATGCAACAGCGATTTTAAGTTAGCATGAAATGCAATGACAGTTTTTATTACTGCACATTTGAAGCTGCTTAAGTTTGGTGGGTATTGTAAGCAGACTTAACTAATGTAACAGTGTACTGATGGCATGTCGTAGGCAGACATTGACAGGGTGTGCAAAGTGTTCTAGCATGGATTGTGGCAGTGGCACCATGGACTGCTACTTACATGACAATTTGTTGCGACTTACCTTGGTTGTCTGTTAGTCACTGCATTACTTGCAAACTGGGCCTGATTAGTTCTAGAAAAAACTTTATGTTGTCCAATAATCCTAACTGTCTGAATTCAGTGTTCAAGGAAACGTGTGCAGCAACTCAAATAACGTAAAAAGTCATGTTTTTTTCATTTTGAAAAAGCAGTTTAAAAAACGTTCATGTGTAGTTTCAAAACCACTTGATCACCCCGGTTGTGAATGCACATTACACAATTACCGAAAGTCAGTACCGGTAAGTCACCAACATCAAACATTTTGCTCAGAAATGCGGACACAAGAAACTACGCAACTTAGAACTGTAAGTCCCCATAACCACCAGGAGTTTAGATCCCAAAATTTCTATAGACATACTTTCAGCAAACTTGATATGTTTACAATGATCACTGAGCGAAGTATGTGAACTCATTTCGAAGGAGTGAGGACTAAACTTTTGCTAACAACTGAACAACAACTGGAGGAACTGGTACCAGAATGAGGTTTACACTCCTTCCGTTATGCTTCACCTTGTTTCTGGAATCAGCTCCCTTTGTCTCTTCGTAAACCTCATTGTGTCACCATTTCCTCCATTTCCTACTCAATTTCCTACTAACCTATTCCATTCCTTCACCCATCACTTCTTCCTCTTCTGATCCACCACTTGTACATCTATTACGACTTTTTGATACAATATTTTAAAAAACGTAAAAAGTCATGTTTTTTAAATCTGAAAAATGTAAAATACATATTATCAAACACTCTCTGAATTAGCTATTTTCCCCCTAGTAAGGATATGAAGTATTGCAATCAAGGTGTCCATATGTATTTCGTACACGTGTAGCTTGACTAATGATTATGTTACCAGAGTAGTCTAGCAGATGCTGATCTTTGTGTGCTGATGCTGTATTTTAGGATGATAGACTGCAGAGCATGGTAGAAATATTGGGTACAAATAACTGGCAGTGTGTAGCAGAATTCTTCAGTAATCGCTCAGATATTCAGTGCCAGCATCGATGGGAGAAATTCCTTAGCCCAGATATTGTGAAAGGATCGTGGACTAAGGAGGCAAGAGAATTTAATATCATTTTTGTTGCTTTTTATTAATTACCCAACAGTTTTCTAGTAAATATGTACGTTGTTATTGGTGCTATTTCAGTTAAAGGAAATATAAAGTAAACAAGCCATCATGTTGCTCTTCGGCGGGATGGATGGCTTAATGCTTGATGGCTGTAGCCCGCCCATCCGTCTGCCTGCCCGTCTGCCTGCTCTAAGCCACGCCCATGGCCACACAAATTTACCGACATGACACCGTGACGGTGACAATCAGATTATTAGATTCTGCGTTCTACGAACGCGATCTTAAGTTTTGCGCATGTTTCATTCTTTTCATCTGTCTACACACTGTCTCCGACGTCCGTCAACCGACATTACTGTCCAATTATTAGATATGTATATATGTGTATGTGCACTCAAAAGCTGACTGGATGGGCAGCTTAATCTAGCACACGACATGAAAAACAAAAAAAATAGGAAAACTACAAAGAAAAGTTGAGTATTTGAAAAGAAACATTCCAAGTGATAGTCCATTAAGGCAGTTAGGGGGGGGGAAGAAGTGAAACTACGGCCGGAAAGGATTTGTGAAAGAGGCAGGTTTTAAGCCGACAGTGAAAGAGAGAGGGAGTTATGTATGAGCAGAGTGATGAAACAAAAGAGTAGTGTGATAGGTGAAAGAATAGGTGAGTTGGAAATGGAGGAACTGGTACCAGAATGAGGTTTACACTCCTTCCGTTATGCTTCACCTTGTTTCTGGAATCAGCTCCCTTTGTCTCTTTGTAAACCTCATTGTGTCACCATTTCCTCCATTTCCTGCTCAATTTCCTACTAACCTATTCCATTCCTTCACCCATCACTTCTTCCTCTTCTGATCCACCACTTTGTACATCTATAACTCCATCTCTCTTTCACTCCCGGCTTAAACCTACCTGTGTCACAAATCATACCCCCCTTAGTTTCACTTATTCTTCCCAGACTGCCTCCACGGACGTTTGCCTGGACCGTTTCTTCTGAGCTTGATTTTATTTTTTCCTTATTTATTCGATCGATTCTGGGCCGTGTTCTAGATTAAGCTGGCCATCTCCTCAGCTTTTGAGCACACGTTAATCTACCGTATCGTATCGTATGCACATTCCTCGAGAAGCCACGTATGGATAGAATCAGAATGCGATTGCTTGTTAGGACAGTTGGAAAGAATCTTGAGGATTTCAGATTCAGAAGCAGATGTGAAAGAGAATAAATCGGGAGGTGTTGTAGGATAGCATGGTGAATGTGGAGAGATGATGTAGTGGGGTTGCTAGAGAGAGACAGATGAAAGTTGGATATTTTGTCTGTGAAGAAGGAAGCAAAGCTATTGGCGAGGGAGTTACCTGGAGTAGAGGAATGAATATTAATTTATTGGAAAGTTGTCATTGATTGTGTTTTTCAAATACTAAAGCAAAAACAGTTTTTGCTTTAGTATTTGAATAATAGGAATTAGGAATAGGTTGAGATGGTATAGACATGTTTCAAGAACGGATGAGAATATTTGACGGAAAATGTATGGTTTACAACCCGACGATCAGTTCAGACTGTTTCAGATGTTTACTTAAAACGTTTTTTTGCTCGCTACTAGTGCATCTGGTACACTAGTAGTTCTTGGCGATAAATATACTACATAGTACTTACTTACTTACTTACTTACTTAGAGTGTGTAAGATGTAGAGGTAGACCAAAGAAAAACTGGAATAAGGTTGTGTAAAAAAGACTGTCGGAACCGACAACTGAACAAGAAGAATGCCATGGTCATTGTAAATGGAGAAAATTAATTAAAGATATTGGGGAAAGATAGGAAGCAAGTGACTGTGAGTGAATGTTTTTTTTTGTACCAGCTCATCACCCGGGTTGTCCTAGATAAAGGGTTGTTAAACGGGTTGTTGTTGTTATATTTGAATAACAGGAGGATGAGACAGTTAGTCATTTGGTGATGCAGTATGGACCAAAGTGTTGGAGTGCTATATCGAAACATTTGCAGGGTCGTACTGGGAAGCAGTGCCGTGAACGGTAAGTTCGTGTCAGTGCGCAGTTATATTAAGAATACTACTGATAAGTATTCATACATTCTAACACTATATCATTGTTAGATATTAAGCATCACTTGGTACACATGTAGCAAGTAAGTGACTGTGTGTGGCCAAAATCGACTAAGTATTAGGGCACAGATAGATAGATAGATAGATACATTTATTTATATAGCGCCTATAAGTCGAAAAGAGTCACTAGGCGCTGGTAGTGTATTGTAGTGAACAAATGATTAAAGTGTCCATAGCGACAAACAGTAACTGCGAAAGCACTTTGCAATAATACAGGGAATAACAGAGAAAAGGACAGGTCTTAAGACAAACTCTGAAGACTGATAGTAGCGATGCTTAGGTGACATACATGCTGTTGCAGACTGTTCCAGGTACGGGCTGCAGCAGTGTGTTCCTCTTTCATGAGTAACATACTTGTACATACATAAGTCTTTTGTATTGCGCACATAAATTTGATAGAGTCACTATGCGCTTAAGTGTAATGTAATGGTACAGCATCAGCCTTGCAGTGTGCATGTTGTGGATTTGGGTGTCAGCTGCATAGAAACATTCAGCATGTTTCTTCCACCGTGTTGTTTTGGTCACCAACCAGTGGACAGTGATGCCAGTGATGAATTCAGAAGTCAGTACTCCTCAGTAGGTGGTGGGAGAGTTTTGATCTACTGCCCATGACCCTCCAGCTTAGTTGACTGCTGGCTACGTAGGCATTTGGACGTGACACTAATCAGTCTGCATGAAAAAAATGATATTTGGACTTTTCACTTCTGTTAATATGTGACTTGGACATATTCAGAATCACTGTTTCATTACCAATTGAAGTGTCATACTGTGTACCAGTTTCATGATTGCTTGCAGTTGGCATAACCATCTCAACCCGGATATCAACAAATCTGCATGGACTGAGTTTGAAGATCAGCTGATTTACCAGCTACATAAACAGATGGGTAACCGATGGGCTGAAATTGCGAAGTTTTTGCCTGGCAGGTATTCATCCAAATTGCTTACCTTTTTTCCAGAATTACGTCACATTGGTCCAGATTGCCAAAAGAGAACCTTTGGGATAATTTGAGCAGGCTTCTATGCACGCACACATGCACTCTGTCACACATATATTTCCTTTAGTGCTTTGACATTGTCGGGTGGGTGACAGGAAGGGCATCAGCGTATAAAAACATGCGTACCAGTTGTTACCGTGCCCAGGGGTTCTTTTTCGGAACAAATTGAAGAATAAATCAAGGGGGTTCGCCAGGTCCATAGGCGTAAACTTCCTCGTAGTAGTGAGGGGGCTCATGGCAAACGTGGAGTGCGAGCCTATAACGGGTCTGGGGAGAGCCCCCAGTGGGGGTCCAGGGGCAGAGCCCCTGTTTAGAAGGTCAGGGGCAAGCTCCCCTGAAGCTGAAAGCATTTTAGTTTTGCAGAAGTGCAAATGAGCCGCAAATTTATATATATTTTTGTTATCCTGCTCAAATATGTTTTTTGAAAGAATATTGTTGCATTTATGTCATTTGAACACAGAATGACAGAAGTATTTCATGTTTGAAATTGCTCCTAGTTGTTTGAAACTTGTTTCAGATTCAACTAGAAGCCTATTATTTAAGGTTAGTTTCTAGACAAAATCCATAAATTCCAGTAGGTAAGTAATACAGAAATATGGGATAATGTTATGCTACTAATCGACAGCTAGTGCTAAAAATTCAGACACAATTCTGCTCACAGCTTGCATGTTCTGTTGCTTGATTCAAATGAAACTGATGGTCTGATTGGCATGAATGTCATATTGCGTCATTTTATTGTTCGTTACACTGTGGAAATGTGGAAGACAGCTTCATAACAGGCGTTGCATGTGAAAAGAAGTGAGGGGGAGGGGCTCAGAAGCTAGAAAGCTTAGGACTTTAAAAACTTAAAAAGTGGGGGGTGGGCTAGAGCCTAGCAGTGTGCAGCCCCAATAGTAGTTTACACCTATGCCAGGTTTACCTGGAAAATGGCAATAAAAATATTGTGCTTTGATAAGTTGTCTTAGTTAGTGCAAGATGTAATTAATTAGCAGTCAGACGACCATTGACTACCGACCGTGACCACTCAGACTTCTTCCATCCATCTCCAACTTTTTTGGAACTTGTATTTCTACTTTGCTTCGTGCACTGTTTGTTTTTTTGTCTCAAAATGTGAATTGAACATGAATATAGGAAGTAATATTTGCACATCATACAGTGATCATAATTGCTTGTGTGGTTGTTCGAATGTATGCAGTAATTTACTGCATAGGCATTGCTGTAAATGTGTGTGGCTGGTGCATACAGCTGTCCACATAGAAGTACAACTGCCCATAGTAGCACTTGATCACCATAGCCAAGCAAGCTCATGTAATACGAGCATCACATAGAAAGTAAAAACCGAGCTCTAATTTTGCTTTAGAAGTCCATGAGTATTAAACAGCGTCAAAAATCTCTTACTTGCTCAGAGTATTCACTGTCATGTCATTCATTTGTATGCTTGCTGAATATAGAACGGATAATGCCATTAAAAATCACTGGAATTCAACGATGCGTCGCAAGTACGAAGCAGATTGGAGCAAACAGTTGAAGTCCACGAATAGTTTCCACAGATCCAGCTGTGTTCCTCTGGCGCAGCCAAATGCTGTGTCACCTACTGTTCGACATCAATCCACTGAACTGTTTGACTCTCTTCCAGCACCGGCTTTTGTATTATTTGTTATTGTTTTCAGTACACAGTTATGCACACAGCCTCTTCATTATTTCACTAATATTAGGGCAGAAGTTTAAGTTTGTTGATTGCTGGTTGAAACATAACTGATTACAACTAAAATTAATTTAAAATCAATTTTTCAATCTTTTAGCCCACCAGCACAAAGCCACAGGCATAATAACTGAACAAGATATGTATAATGGCAACCATCGTTGTTCATTCAGATGACAGTGTGTTGAGGAAGGAAACCGCATTCCTGTGTTGAAGGGCAATGGACAGGCGCTGGAAGAGATATGTTGTCTCTCTTGGGTCTTCAGTGACTAGTGTGATGTGGTGACCAAGCTTTTGTACTAGCTTGACAGCTCTGCTGTTCCACGTCCCGGTTGTTTCAATGGCTGTTGGACAGATAAGATGTGTGTACTGGTCAAGGTAGCATATTTTGGCATCTTCTATTGTACTGCTTGGTCAGCTGCTGCACCCGGAGTCATGCTGGGATTAGCTAGGTGTCAGGTATGGTGACATCCCATGCAAGTGGCTTGCTCCAGGGGAGAAGAGTAGTACCATCAAGGCGCTTGTTGTCTTCAAGGAAAAAGACATGGAAAGTCGTGTGTAGGTTTTTAGCGAACGTACTACGTTACGTTCGCTATATGCTATCGGCCGTTTGTCTGTTGTCTGTCTGTCTGTTGTCTGTCTGTCTGTGACGTTGGTGCACCCTACTCAGGCGGTTGAACTTTTCGGCAATTTTTTTCACCATACGATAGCCCAGGGACTCTACTTTTCTGGTGCCAAAAATCATTGGTGGGGGACGCCCCTTTCCCCCTTAAATTTGCGTTCAAAGTGACCCACCCCCTTTAAAACAGCGAAATTTCGACCAATATCGGCTCATAGCGCCTCAACCGTGATA
>Ga0209363_1001634_pt1 | contig 10978 bp, 4 predicted proteins | sample WorMetexBAHAMAS3_FD_187385 | JGI IMG/M metagenome (GOLD analysis project Ga0209363, IMG submission 187385) | Marine gutless worms symbiont microbial communities from Max Planck institute for Marine Microbiology, Germany - Inanidrilus exumae... | ecosystem: Host-associated > Annelida > Digestive... | reverse complement strand
GCCCTCTTATGAGTTACGATGCGCCGCCGTGCATAGAGCGTAACAGACAACGACAGACGACGACGACAGACGCCAGCGAGCATCACTGGCCCCCTACACTATGTGTAGGCGGGCCAGTAATAACTACATTGCAATACGTCATGCTTCAAACGCCTCCGGTGCAGACGAGTAGGCCTAACAATACGCGCTGGCAGCGAAGGCAATTAACCCTCTCAACACGGCGTATATACCGGGTGGGCCAAAAAAAGTGATACCTCTCGTACAATGTAATATATGTACGAGAGGTATCACTTTTTTGGCCCACCCTGTACAATGCGCGCAGACTGTGGTTACATCTGATATGTGGTTACATCTGATAACGCAACAAAACGTCGAGATGTCATCGGCAGCCGAACACAGGTGTCAAACCCATCCTCCAGAATAGAACGATCATAATCCACGTGTCTTAGTACTGTCGGCTGTCAAGTCAATGTTGTTCAGACTGAACGACATACTGAACGGTTTAGTGCGTGCTAAACATTCACTCGACACGCTGAACAGCACCAGTGATAGTTGTAAATTTGTAATAAAACCAGACAGTGACAAAAGTCTTTAATATAAATCACTGTGATATGCATCAGGTATGTTGTAACTGGAATTAACGTGCAAATCAGTTTACGCCACCATAATTCTAACATCTTATTCAGTCTCGCTCATATAGCCAGTATGTGGACACTGGAGTGTGGCTTCAATGCGTGATTGACAGAAATGTGAACATCCTTGATGACAGTAATTGCCATTCACTTTAAAGAGTTAAGCGAGACATAAACATGACCAAAAGACAGGTGAGGCACTCAACAGTGTTAGCTAAATATCGAACACTATAAACGACACAATATACAGGTAGCGTGTACGAGCCGATGCCAGCCGAACGCCCGCTAGCGATACTGAACAGCGTACACAGAACACATACAATGTGTCTCAAAAAAGCAATACACTTGATTTTCATCATAATTGCGGCAAACGTTAACCGATTTACAAACTTCTTTCACTGTCAGATTCCTGAAGAAATTTTGCACACACATGTTATCAAGTTTGTTTATGTCACGACTTAAGTACGTTTCTACACAACCGGGTGAAACTTGAAAATTACAATTGCTGCTAATTTCAATGGCCTATTGCATGAGAGACCTCAGAATTCATCTTGCAAGATATTAGGCCGCCTTAATAGCTATGAATCCTATGACTGTAAAATCTGGAAAATAATGCAGCAGTGCTAAGAAGACGATCCATGATGTTAACCAACTGAAGCAGTGGATGATTGACACGTAAAAAACGGTCTGTGATCTTGTGTTTGTACCAGAGATAGACTTTTTCAGTATGTGCTTTAACTTTCTGACGATTTTTCAGGTAGGTGGACTGCATTATGTATTAATTACAAACAGCTCTGCCTCCTTCTGACAGTGCTGAAATCCTCTGTTGCATAAACTTCATGAGTTTGGAATCAAGTCATATTTTGAACGTTCTTGCATTATCTGCATTCTGTACTGTATGTTTTTATGCTGTGTATATATAATTTTTGTATATGCTGTCTACGGGCGTAATAATAAATAATAATAATAATAATATGATGATGATGATTATTATTGTCGATTTGTACAGGGCCTCTACTGCACAAAAATGAAGTAAATCATCACTGTGTTATTTATGTAGCGTTTATTATCTACATGTTGTTAAGTTCTGTTAAGTTTCGACTTTCAAGACTGATTAATTTTGATGGTATGAGCAAAAAGTTAAGCCATTATTATTGGCCCGCCTACTCATAGTGTAGAGGGGCCAGAGCCGCCAGACTAGTAACGGTCGTCGTCTGTCGTCGTCGTCTGTCGTCTGTAACGCTGCCGGCTAGCGGGCGGGCCGGGCGCGTGAGGACGATCATTACTCAGTTTTATTTCACCTATTTGCTAGAGCGTGACATCTTAACAGAATCAATTTTTGTTGTTCTGACGGCATATCGTTCTCACGAGGTGGTCCCTCAACGGCGGTTTCAGCGATCACACAATGAATCACGGAACAGTAAATCTTTTCCCGTCAATAACTGTAGTGTACTTACCAAATGTACGCAGCAGAAAAAAATAAACAGCAAGTTAACTCCATAGCTACTTAACAAACTTAGCCAACTAGCAAACATAGGCTTAGAATGGCACCAGTTCTTTCACGGCATCGTCAGCAATGTTCAATACAATGCACTGTTTGTTGCACTGAACTTCTTAGTTTCAAAACTTTACACTTACGAATGACAATAGTCTCACGTTGACCAAAATGAAACTGGTAACAGCAGACGTGATCCGTTCACTGCTGCAGCGAGGAGCGCAATGAACGGACAGTCCAGCCAACCATGTAAGTAAATAAGTAAGTAAGTAAGAATATTTATATAGCGCAGAAAATAATGCGTCACATTGCGCTGATGTCGATGTCCATGTGTTTATGTAGCAAATGTCAAAGCCCAACAATCAATGCCAGTGTACTGTACCAATCGTACGATGGCTTCGCCTACTGTGGTCAGTTGTGCACGCTGTAAAGGGTGATTTTCTTAGCAGCAAATCTGGCGACCGAGGACCGAACTACTGTACTCACATAAATTAGACTTTCACGAAAACGCTTGCGGAGGTTGTCAACGAACGCCGAGATGTTGCTGTAATCCTCCAGCAGCACGAAGTCTTCAACTCCGACCACATCGCGAGCTGCCAATGCCGCCTCCATCTGTTCACATGTCATATATACACAGAACAAGGTCAGCGTCTGGCAGAAAACAACGTCAGCCGAGTGATCTAGGAGTACAATGATTGACTGTGATGGTTAGCCTACACCTACTACTACTACTACTACTACTACAAATGTCAAGATTTAGGTGACGCCAATCACAAAAGTGTCCGGGCACCTTACACTAATTAACAAATTAAAACAAAAACACGTGTTCAAGTTCAGTTCGCCACCGGCTGAAAGGACAGTGATAGACTTCCATTAGCCGAATGACTGACAGAAAAGATAAGCCTTGGTTTGACACGTTATTAACGCAAACAGATCACGTGCTAGCCTGAGAAGCACATTCAGCAAACTGCCACGTTTTATTGCGCTACCTGCATATTTTTGTACACACATCGTTGCACTAGTCATAATTATCGCACAGCGAGCATGCAATGCCGTGCGTGTTATCAACAGACTTCCGTACAACGAATCTTAGTGATATCAACTGAACCGTAACTGTGATCAACCAACGACGACTACCACCAATGTTCCTGACGTCATCACGTTACTCCGCCAGCGCACCATCATGGACTCAAACCAAAAAGGTGCACAAAAGATGAACTTGTGTTCATCTTTTGTCCACCTTTTTGGTTTTTCAAACAGCAAAAGTGACCTTCAAGGTTACTAAAGATCACCCGTAACAGTACCATTCGATAGGCCACATAAGATTTCCTATTAGTCTTCATTTGCAACTACGTGTCTATCTTCACCATTTCCAAGATATTACCATTTATTTCCCAAAATTTAAAGAGGTCACATGACCCTGAACACATCCTTTTCGGGGGTAATCTGTCATGCATACATTAGTACTCCTCTGTATCAATCAGCACATGAAATTGAAAGTGCCTGGCTTCACTGATTCCAAAGATATAACTGGGAACCAAATTTGAAAAAACGGGTATGCGATCTTGACCACGCCCATTAGGGGATGGTTTGTCATCCCAAAGCTAAGACTTGATATATTCTAACTTCGTACAAAATTTGGCGACTCTCGCTTTAGCCGATCCGGAGATATGATTGTGGGCATCAAAACTGAAAATGGGTCATGTGACCCTGACCACGTCCCTTTTAGGGGTGATTTGTCATCCGAAAGCTAAGACTTAATATTGGCTACCTGTACGCAAAATTTGACGATTCTAGCTTCCAGAAATATCACTGGAGGCCCAAAAGTTTAAAATGGGTCACGAGACCCTGACCACGCACCTTTTAAAGGTGATTTTTTTTTGTCAATATGCTGGGTCATCATATAGCCTACCTGTGTGCAAAATTTGATCGCTATAGCTATAGCCGTTTTGGAGATATGATTGGTGCCCACCAAAATTTAAATGGTTCACGTGACCTGACCACGCCCCTTTCAGAGATAATTTGTCATCCACGGACCAGCACTTGCAATGATCAACCGATCTACCAAAATTGAAGTCTCTATCTCCGCCCACTACAGTGATAAGAAAAGAGATACAAAATGTGGAGTCACCCAAAGTCACTGAAAATAGCGCCATTGAACAGAGCGCATTGCATACAAGTTCATATTATCCTTCCGCACGTCGATTAAGTTAGTACCAACGTCAATCAATCAATCAATCGTCGTTTAATAAGGCATGACATAACGCAAGCCATTGACGGTATGCGGATTATGCGGACTTCGGTATAATCCGCATACCGTTGGTGCTAACTCAACGGACGTGGACCACGCAAGGTTGGGACTGTGGTGGTGTCTTCCTTTGAGAGTACAAACTTGAACTGATGGTTTAGGATCTCTGCCTTGGAGGAAGCATCACACTACCCAGCGACTGCACTACCCGTTTGCTGATGTAGCTGTCGACAAGAAGTCGATAGTTCATACTTCATCATTAAAAGAGGGTTTTTGTGGTGCATATATATAAGAAAAAGGGGCTAGGTCATTTGGGGGCGTAGCAGAAGATAGGAACAAAATTTGGCAAAAATATTTTTTTCGGGGGCATAGTCACTTCCATTATATAATTTCCAAAGTAAAATATTGTGATCAACCGTGTCAAAAGCTTTTTGTAAATACCAAGCACATATTCATTACTTTCCTATGGCTATATAAAAATGTCATCCACTATATCAATCAAGGCAAGGACCATGTTCCAAGTGCAAGCATGTATCGAGATTACTTTCGTCAGTTACAGTATTTTAACTAAATTAAGCATTGTTTACATCGATGTTGTTTACACGGTTTTTACATACACATATTGCCATGATGTAATCGTGACGTATTAAGAATCGTTGCAAATAAATAAGCAAAAGAAACACTGCGCGCGACTGCTACGGTTGTAAGTCAATAGACGATATCTGCAAGGCAAGGAATGAGCGGGTCTGTACTGACTACTGACTGCATACACGAAAATATTCTTTTCCACTACAGTTTTACTACCCGGCTATTACTGAACAATAAATGACACAGGACGCTTAAGTATCGGCAATTCGACATTTAAAATGCAAAAGATAGGCCATTAACGAAACATGAGTGTTTAGGAATGGCACGTCAGTCTGTGGGAGTAGTTACATATTTTAAGCCACACTATAGATCAGTCTACGTATTTTGCTATTATTCTTAGTAAATACTACGGTTTTACCTGTCAGATCTGACCCACTACGTTTACAATCTACTGACTGACAGCGCAACCAGCTGTGCATAGCCTAGCCTGCTTTCGGCCTCGTAATCAACACTGTGACGGCCTCAGATTACAGCGAAAAAGGCTTGGGCGCCTACACTCGACACGGGCCACGGCCGTTTGACGTACACGACGATACTTGGACAATGCTGTTCGTTGAACAGTAATAAGTAATAACCAACCTAGACCTCAAACTTGCGGTGCTGTCTTGGTCTTGACCAATCAGAATTCAGAGCTAGTCGCCTAAAGGCCAATTCACATTGCGGGGACTGAATCGAACTAAACTGGACTGAATTAACCAGTTCTGTTCGGTTCGGCGATATGATCGATATTGTGGTTTAGTCCACAACGGAGATAGAACTTAGAATTAAAAACAAACATACGAAGAAACAACGAAATTCGAGAAAAATGCTCGAAACCTGAGAACAGTCTGGTGAAAATTACATCTTGACATTTTCGTCTTTTTATTGAGAGCACAATGAAGGATTATGATGACACGCATGACATGTATTTTATCAAGGACGTCAATCCATAGGGACAGGGAGGACGTGTCCCCTAACAAACGTATGGACTGTGGACGCCGATGACTTTGTCCCCACAAATAGAATAATATGAAATTACACATTTATACGATATTATAAGTGCCACCAAAGTATTTCATTCGAGCCAAAAAATGAACTAAAATCGTTGGCGGCCGGGATGCACGGCGTATGTATGCAGCGCGGGCCTCCCGGAGAAGCTTACAACGCTCCGTAGCCTATATCTATAGACCATCTTGTCGGCTCATTCGTTCCTCCCGCAATGCTGGATAGAAATCGACGACACTGCATGGTGTTGAAAATGCGTCGGCGTGATTTGCCGTGTAGGCCTAACAGTAAAATATGTCGTGGTAGAATTTTAGGCTGGGAGATTCTAAAGCCAAAATGAGCAGACGTATAACATCAGAGGGAAGACCGTTCCAGACACGTGCGCCAGCGATCGAGAACACCCTCCGTCCGGTCGTTGACCGCCGGTAGGACGACACTAGCGTATGGTCGGTGGACGCCGAGCGAAGTCGACGTCGAGACCGCATGTCGGCAACATGGGTAAAAGCTGACGACAGATACGGCGGCGCGAGGCCGTTTAAGGCCTTGTACGTGAGCACGGCAACTTTGTACTCGACACGTTCCCGGACAAGCAGCCTTTGCCATGCATCTAGTCTTTCTTTGTTTATTTCTTTCTTTGTTTCTACCATCTGTTAGTGAATAAAGACTCATATAGAGCGAACAGTCTCTAAAGTGCGCTTTTTAGACATAGTTAACGAACGATAAATAACCTCTAAACTGCATTTCAATTTCGAGACCATTTTTCAATCTTACGCTAGACATTTCGGAGCGACGGTCGACTGCAGCGAGTGCTAACCAACTAACGATTTCTATTTATAGTCGCAATGATACGATGCGTCGCTCGATCCATAGCGACAGCCGAGCATCGTGTTAAGTTACATTTATACGTGAAATTAGCTGGCTTTCCGCTACATTTTGGGGCGCATTCTGCGTCGTATCACATCGTGTTGTACGTAATTTGGTGGCAGACATTAGATCGGAGTTAGGTCTGAACGGTGAAGGTGGTCGTCTAGCACGTCAGATCGATAACAGGGTAGCGGTAGGTACACGTAGCGGGTTTCTCTCATTTCTGGGTTGGTACGTTTTGGGGTCTGTGCGCGCTGCGCGCTGAACTTACCGTGATTATGCAGCAGCGAAAGTCAATGTCAGTGTCAACCGTAGACATCGGATAATTGCAAAATAACCACCAGTGTGCTGTACATGCTAGTAAGTAGAAAAAAGTAAGCCTTTAACGCTTCTTTGAAAGCTGAATGTTAGTGCCTGTGCGAGAACGTCAACGGTGCGATATGATACCGCGTGGTATTATTGTGGCGAATATTGTGATGAGCACGTCTGTGTGTCTGCCTGTCTGTCTGTCTGTCCGCGAAAATATCTCCCGAACCACACGCGCGATCTTTACCAAGTTTTGCATGTTGACTGTGGCCGTGGCTCGATCCTCCTCCGGCGGGGTGACGAAATCCCGAGGAAAACGGGCAATTTTAGGGTTTTTCTTTCACATAGACAATGCATTGTATGGGCCGTATAGCGGTATGAATTTCGCTATGAAGGACCAATTTTGGCTTAAATTACTTGCTTACCGTAAAGTCTGGCAGAATTCAATTTCCGAATACTAAAGGGCATAATTTTGACTAACTATTTCGAAATTGCTATTGTTACTATGGTAACGGTGAAACAAATATATACCGATGTATGGACGTAGGAAAGCGAAGCTAATTTAGCATTAAATGTATTTAGGTTGAGGAAGTACATATGGAGTTAAGGGTGCTATTGCACACCGCGGGCGAAGTCTGATATCTACGATTGCCTTGTTGGCAATGTTTTACATCACCCAACACGGTGAGTAACCGATAGCGGGATGATGTGATGGACGATGGGCGAAACATCCGGCTTCAATCGCAGATGCGGATACGCTTCAGAGATCGATTGGGATTTCTTTTATTCTAGAGTTACGACGTTTTGCGATGGCCAAAAATACGTGCGTTATGCGCCACGTTACTTACTGATGTAGGCCTAACGCAAGTCTGATGGTAGTCGGATACGTCTACAAAAACTACTAGCTTGCTTACTACTGCCTTACGAATTTCTTATCTTATCACAATCATTGCCGATTGTGCCTGCCATCTCAACTGATGCAGGACAAAAATGTGTAAGATATACACACACACACACACTGTAGGCCTACTGCTCTCCGTATTTAGCTGTCTTGCTGGCCGAAGCTTTGTTGACAGCTGCTCCTGATTTCATGGCTGTTTGACTTAATTATGCGAGACTCGACATAGATATGGGGGACTGTTATATCCCATGCCATTATTACCACCAGTCCGCATCGCGTGAATTGAGTACATAAGATGCGGCCTATTGCTACAGATGTCGCACGTAGCGTGGTCTGCGTGGCTGTGTCTGTTTGTTGGTCACACCGATGTACTATGCAAAAACGGCTGAACCGATCGAGATTCCATTTGAAGGACCGACTTCTGTGGGCCCAAGGAACCATGTGTTAGATGGGGGTCGAGATCACCATGGGGAATGGGCAATGCTTTCGAGGCGTTGTTTATTATTTCTAGTTTAGTGATTTGTTTACTTTGTCAACAACACTGTAGACTTTATTGTATGCCTAGCGTTACGTACATGTATGTGTTGTAATTTTTATACCGAACAGTTGCAAATGCTGATGCCGTTAGCCTTTCTTGTCTCAGACCCGTGCGTAATGTTTCTGTCTGTTTTGTGTCTTGGAAATCAATGACGGTGATGATGAAGAATCGAAGATACGGACATTAGTCACTGCGACGTGATACGCACCTCTGAAATGCTCGTGTATAGCCGGGTTGTTTGCACATAGTTGCTTCCAGTAATGAACAGTAGCAACCACATGAATGGATGATGAGTCCGTCCAAGGTCCAATGAATCGGCTGATTCAACGGTTAGACCAACCGTTGACTGCATAAAATACCTTTAACGCAGCAGCTGCCGTGAACTTGAACTGAGATAACCATTAGGCTACTCCTCGATGCAGGGAACGCGTAGGCCGCCTTCGCCACATGGGCAGAAAGTCGCTATGTCTAAGCACTGACAGACTTCAATCAATCAACCAATCAATTTATTAAACAAAAGGACCGATCGGCCACTTACATTGATATGCATGAAATACATATAGAAATCGTTTAAACTACACATGAATATAAAATAGAAAACACATAGGCCTAAAGCTGTCTATACGCAACACGAACAACTAGATAAAATACCTTACAACATGGGAGCAGTAATTCAGAGGCCAGGGAATGGATTTATGAAATCTTTTAAGTGATGTAAAATCAGTGCTACTTGGGAGTGAGTTCCATGTTTGTATGACTTAACTGTAATTGAAACTATTAGATCTTATGTTCGATTTGCAGGTTGGGAGGTACAATTTATAATAGTGACCTCGTCTAGATGTGTTGAAGCGTGGTATGAAAAAGTCACGCACTTCGGTCACAACTCCCAACAAGGCAATCGAAGACAGCACACTTCGTCCCCGCTGCCAGTTCAAAAGACCTACAGTTCATTGCAGACTGTGGCGTGCGTTCGTACGTTCTCTAAGTGGTCAGAAATCTATGGCTCATCATGTGAAAACATGACGTGATCCACAAAGTGCATAACGCATTGCACTGTCGTCAGAATAGGACCGAGCCACGGCTACGCTACAGATAACACGTACAGAAAATTTCCTGAAATTTACAATGGGCATGTAGTTTTTGTGATACGAGAGCGGACAGACAGACAGACAGACATACAGACACGCTCATTGCCGATACTTCGCACCGCTACCGGAGGCGAAGTATAACGACTCGTCGCCACGGCGTTATTTGCTGGCAAGGCGACGTTTACTGTTGCCCAGTTGGTCAGGTGATGGCGGTGACCGATGATGCGTGTGTGACTGGCGGCGGAACTCCATGCAAATAGCGTCGTTAAGTGGAGCTTAGTGCACTGATGGACGCGTCGATGACGGCGCTCATGTCGTCATCTGTCAGACAGACGCCATACGTCGCCCGCATCACTGCTGCTCCTGCTGCTGCTGCTGAAGTCATCTCGCTGTCATCTGTGGAAAGGTTGGTGAGGTTAGTCGTACAATTTTCTAAGAGTCAGAAGTGTAGTTTTGTTTTTAAACAGGACCCATGTATTACCAATCTCGGCCAAGAAAACGGAGACGTTTTCTTGGACTTAAGTAACGACAAAAGACTATAACTAAAAGAGTTATACTCCCTCGTGAGTGGGCAGAGCTGTAACTGCTAACACCCGTGTCCACAGGTGGCGGATAGTGGAGTGGCCTCTAGATATAGAGGTTGCTGCGAAATAAGTAGGGACTTTCGCTGACGAATAATCAGTCGCTGGCCAATAGCGGCGGCTCTACTATGACGAGATGCGGCAGGCAGGTCGCCGTCTGATGCCATGAAAAATCCTCATGCACCCATGACAAGAGCCGCGAGGTTTGTCCAATGGCGGACGTTGGCGTTCCTACGAGAGTGCTCAAAAGACATACTCATAGGAATCACTTAAATTAGGATGTCACCGGTGACTTGTTGGGCAAACGCGGGTACGTTGGGTAGCCGGAAGCCAAAAAAAACCTGGACCGCCATTAGGGTGCCCCAACACGCCCTGACAATAATAAAATTGGCGACACAGGCGGCTTTGGAGGTAACAAAAAATGCCAAGGCAGGCTATTTTTACTTGTTGTGTGAAATAGAATCTTGAAAATGTCATTTATAGACTGATATCGGGAGCGCTACGTGTTTTGACAGACATTATACGCCTAGGCCTACACCGCTTTTAAAGTATATACTCGAGTCACTGTGTCGATTGAAACACTGCAGATGAGGTCGATGGCAACGGACAAGTCTGAGACATGGTGTCCATCGGGAGTTGTACCGGCAGAAGTCGTCTTCTTTCTCTTCAAGATCGGAGAAGCGCTGCTGGAGC
>Ga0209363_1001633_pt1 | contig 10978 bp, 11 predicted proteins | sample WorMetexBAHAMAS3_FD_187385 | JGI IMG/M metagenome (GOLD analysis project Ga0209363, IMG submission 187385) | Marine gutless worms symbiont microbial communities from Max Planck institute for Marine Microbiology, Germany - Inanidrilus exumae... | ecosystem: Host-associated > Annelida > Digestive... | reverse complement strand
GCCCCTACCCTCAGTGGGATGAAAAATGAGTACCGGCCAAAGTTCGATGATGCTCTGCGACTGGAGAGTCCAGACAGGCATGGCTCATTCTATCGGTTCAGCCGTTTTTGCACATCGCAGCCCTGTACCCAGCACACAGACACACAGACATACACACCACGCTACGTGCGAAATTTGTAGCAATAGGCCGCATTTGTGCACTGCATGCAGGCTATGCGGCCTAAAAAAGCTAACAAGCACGCGACATTAATATCTCACGTATTTGGCGGGACGCCCTCACTGGGACGATCGGTTTGAATGTTGGCATGCGAAGTCATATCGTAATCACCAATGCAAAATTTTGTGACAGTTGGTTCAGAGGTTTCGGATTTCATACTCTTGATTTTGCCCTTCTCCATAGGCTTAGCTGGTCGCCCTTACAACAATGTAAACACTACCGTGCTACACTGTGATTTCAAAGTACCATTAGTATTATTAACTTTTAAAAACGATTTATAACAATTTTTAAAGATTCGTTATTATGTCAGTGAACAAACGGAACAACTGGTGACATAGCATCTCGATAGGTCACTTTTTGCTTTGGATCCAGGAATTGGGTCGATATCGCGAAGGCTGATTAGTGATTACTGGGCCCACAGTTTTCCGCGGAAAATATTGCCAAATTCCGTGGCTCAGTTTAGTTAATTCCGCGGTTCGCCGCGTGAAAATCAACAAAATTCCGCGGCTTAACTGAGCTGTCGCTGTTCGATTAGTAAATACCGACATTGCGCTAAGTTTCATTGTAAGTACATGAGAATATAATAACTCGTGTTTTGCAAAAATGTGATGAAAGTGATTGGTTACCTCACAGGCTTCTATTTTAAAACGGCATACATCATATCCAGACTGTAGGCCTACAAATATAAAAGCAGAAACAAATGTGTACTACCACAATCGGAGTGAAAGGAGGTCATTTTATTACATTTGTTTACACTGTACTACGTTGTCACATTAACGATCTAATTAATCACCGGTCGTTTTATCAAATTCCGCAGAAACGGGAAATTCCGCGGCTCGGCTCGAAATTCCTCGGCCCGCGCGGAAAACTGTGGCCCTACTGATTACTGTCTTACATGTTAACCTGGCTCAGGAATAAAACCCGAATCACATAACAGGAGTAGTTCTATCGATCTGACATGTGGCTACCGTTGTACGAGCAAGCCTATTAAGTTGAGAAATCGCGTGACGCTTGCTTCGCTGTCGTGGCGTGTCTGAAACTTCGCTGGCAGTCTGGAACCGCCTAGTTGGTCGTCCGTTCGTAGCTCTCGTTTCGCATTTATTTCAATACTACAACTCTGATCTCGGAGACGCGCCGACGGTAACCAGCGAAATAATTGTTGTGAATGTTCGTCGCATGGGTGTTACTTCATAACGCCTGTCTTATTTTTGAAGAAGCCTCCAAGTTTATTCACCTGAAAGGCAGCATACATACATCAACACAATAAACATACAACTAGACGGGTTGCAGTGTATCTCAAGATACACTGCAATATACGCTCGAAGAGAGCGTCTCCCACCGGCGTACTCGACAGGTGACAACTGTTTACTTATTTACTGACGCACAACCTGTTTAGTTCCTGCATTCGACGATGCCAAGTGTCACGTGACTACGACTGAGTGATGCTAGCGTTATGTGCCGGTGTTACTTATTTTCAGTTTCTAATTCAGTCTAATTCAGTCTGCTTTGTTCAATATATCGCAAGCTAGGCCGCATCAGCACTGCAGCGTACTATTAGCTTTAATACCCAATATCGGACATCGGACGTTGCCGAGAATTTGGATAAGTACCTTTGTTGTGCGGAACGTACGGTCCAGGGAAAGACTTTAAATTGATTCTAACGGTAAAAATGAAAACTAGACATCCCGTAGATGATCAGTTTGGCTGTAAATTTTCGGCGATCTGTAATCATTGCGGAGTTATGACGGCCTGAATGCGCAAGACCTGCATTTTTAAAGGAATTTGTGCGTGTTTTGTTAAAACAACCCTTTATGGTAAAATTTTTAAAATTCTTTTTCGAATGTTTTCACCGCCACATCTATCGACGTTGTTATGTTCAAATGTCGTAAAATTTGACCGACGGGAAATCGGTGAAATTGTGCGTTATTTACCTTACAGGAAAGAAACTAAATTTCGGCTGTTTCTCAAACTGTCGCTACTGCGCGGATCGCGCCAAAATATCTGCCAGAGCCAGCCCCAGCCTTCAACATTTGGCTCATACTGTTTGGGTTTCATCCAAATCGGTTCACTTTCGGCGGAGTTATAGCCGAACGCGTGTAGACCGTTCTTTTGCTCCATAGAGTATTTCCATGATTCGCCTTGAATACATTCGTATTCGAGGCGAATAATAATGGTATACCATAACGTCAAATATTTGTAATGTCAAATGAACTTCCAACGTGTTGCAATGTTCAATAGTTCACTCCGAGTAGATGGCCAACTCGCGGCAGATATGACAGAGGCATCCATTGTCCGCGGCGTTGCGCGTCTCCATGTCTGCCTCTACAAAGCAACAGAGCAACTCGTCACGCTTGATAGGAATCGACCGTAACGACACAATCCTCGAAATCTTATCAGCCCACCACCGTCTCGCTTCCATGGGCGCCAAAGACGTTGATTGTGCCAAAAGCACGAGCAAGCCGACTGACGCTGGGAGAAACTAGAAAAAAGTCAGCACTCGCAAGAGTGCAAAAACCCACGTTTTGTGACTCGGTGACATGACCTTTGACCTTTTAACCTTTTGATCTCAAAATAAATTGGTGTCCAGGACTCACGGTGGAACATGTCTGCTTCACGTTTGGTGATCCTAGCTGCGTCGGTTTATGAGATATCGTGCGGAAAATACGATGAGATACCATACGATACGACACGATATATTTACGTGCGCTCAAAAGCTAACGATATGGCCAGCTTAGTCTAGCGCACGGCACAGAAACAAAAAAATAAGGAAAACTAAAAACAAAAACCGATTAGATCAGAAAAAAGTTTATTGGTAAGAGCCAATGGTGCTGCAGCGCAAACTGCGGCCAACCAATTGCACGCGTTAACGTAAAATTTGACCCGCCTTAAGCCCAAATTACATTAGACCAGTTTCCCCGTGACGTCGTTAGCTTGTTGGCGACTAACGCGTAACTTCCCCGTTGACCAGTCGTGCACGTCGGCGTATGGCGTAATTTATGACAAATGAATGACGAAGACATCGCAGTTGCTGCAACGTGCTTGCTCTAGAGCTGCACATCACAAGTAGGCCTAGCCTTCAGCATTATGCAGAAAGCCAAAAAAACAGCGTTCTTCTTGAGTCCGCATTTATCTGCAGAAGCGGCATCATTACGGTGTCTACATGACCTTATTGCCTGATTTGGCTGCATAGCATACGGAGAAATTCAGAAACTTTGTGAGAATGGATTTTGAAACGTTTGAGGAGTTGTTCACACTCGTTGAGCCTGCAATAACGCAGAAGACGACAAAATTTCGGTAAGCCGCATTATGTGCAATTTCAGTATAGTTGAGTTCATCATTAGGTAGACCACATAATAATTACGAACGAACTATACACGACTGTGGACTGAAAAAAGCGGAAGTAAACGGTGTCGTCATTTATGACGTCATGAAAACGGGCTTATGTTATTGGCCGGAGCCTGGCGCACAGCGCTGAAAACTGTCGTGTCGTGTCGTTTGCCAACTTACATTAGTCCGACTAGCACGACTAGTTAACGACTAGTTAACGACACGCCACAACATCTTGACATGTCAAGATGTTGTGAAAGTCTGTAACTTCCCCGTAACTTGTTGCAGACACGTCCGATACGTCCGACTAGTCTGTAACTATCCCGTAACTAGTTGTAGACTTCCCCGTAACTTTTGTTACGTCGAAGTTACGGGGAAACTGGTCTAACGTAATTTGGGCTTTATGCAGCCAGCAAACACACCACCGCTCCAATCAACCACACCAGGCCTTTACCCCGTAAGCATTCAGCAGAGGAGGAAGCTAACATCTGGTTACAGCTTACTAATCAGTTTATCGACCTCGAAAGGATGAAAGGCAGAGTTGGCCTATTTGGCTGCCTTGTAGCACATAAGTGGTCACCCATCAGCTGTAGGTTGAGCGCAGGACAAGGAAAGTTCGCCGGCCAAAGACCGACGTTCTATACCACTGTGCCACGCCACCGACATTGTGTGGTACGCCGGCTCAACGTGCAGGGCCGGCCGTGGATTAGGACGTAGGTCTAGGCACTGCATAACCGTAGGCCCCTCCGTCTATCGCATCTACGCTGACCATGCAGTACCAAATTTTTTCTTTACTGAATTAAACAGTTAATGTGTCATTTCTTAAACTAGCGTTTAGTGCACAAATCGACAGTTGAGTGCTTATGTATGATGCATAAAACATTAGTGATTGATTGGCTAACGTATGTCTAAAATATTTTGCAGCCATCTTTCGTAGGTCACTTCGACCTCATAGGCCCTAGGCATTTGTCTGCAATGTTTATGCAATAATTCGGCCCTGTTAACTTGACCCATATCAAGTCTGAAGGTCAAGGTCACAGGTCAAAGTTTACGATCACCGGATTAAAATGTTTTTAGGCTACGGATGCACCCCATGAGACGATATGAACCGACCGTGACTGAAAAGTAAGTAAGTAACTATCAGCCGGCTAATTGGTTGTTTGTCGACATTTTGTGCTACCCCCTCCCCCGTAGTTCTAACTTCTCCGCACTGCCTTCACGGACTATCACCGGGACCGTTAGTTCTGAGCTATGAGTGACTCCTAACTACGCCAAACCACTCCATTTTCGCTATTGTGTACATCTTTATTCACCAAATAAGGTAGCAATGTACGTAAATAAACAGATAAACAAACAAAAAAATACACATGGCACACTATAGCCACAATCACTTAGGCCTGTGTCGCAAGCTTTTCGCTATAGCTTTGAAGATTACAACTTCTCGAATCAAAGCTGTTTTTGCGGTTTTGTATTCGTTTTTTATTCGTTCACTTGGCAATTTAAAGCTGAATAAAGAGCAACAGTCATTTATAATGTCTGTCTTTATTGTTGTCTTTTTGTGAATAGCTTCACGAGAAAACGGAACATTGCAAAAGTTCAAAGACCGTATTTCAGATTTTGATAAGTGGCAAACTTCAGTGGCATATAGAAGAATAGGCACGCATTTATTATCTACTAAATGGAGCATGACATCTACCGAAGCCAGTCGTATATATTACGGAGGATGGTGATAACCTTTCTGCTCATCTAACTATTTGCTGTAGTTATACTTGTCTAGTGACATACAGGCAGTTGGAAAACGAACATATCTACTAAACTTTTGTGCGATAAAGCTGGTATCGGTTTTTACCAGTGTGTACTTAATAGTTTTAGGCATTCTTTTTTTAACGTTGATTTTAGCAAATTTCTAATTATTGATTGATTGTAATGCACTAGATACTGTTCTGAAAATGCTTGTGATGTTTGTTTTTTTTTATCAAGGGCAGTTGTTAGTGCATGCTGTGCCTCGCTGTCCTGCCACCGTGTACGCTGCGTTGTTGTGGCTTTATCTGTTGTCTGCATTTGGCAAATTAAATTCATACATACATACTTGGTTGTAATTTGTCGGCTATTTTGCTCCCTATATGCTTTAGGCCTACTACGTACTGATGGCGACTGTGATGTGAACGGAAATAATACAGAAGTTTTAATTACAATCAAATTATAAATTACTGTATGTTATAGGTATCAGCGAAGAGTATCCCCAGTATGCGGTGTGTTAACAGAATCACTGTGGTCTTTTGATTAGGATCAGTTGAAAGTTTAACAAAAGTTTACTGGCATTACTTCCGTTTGGAAATCTATGGCTTATAGGCCTCGCTGTGGCGAAATAAACACATAGAAAAAGGCTGAAATACCGATATAAACAAGCAATTATTGTGATTGAAGAAGCGACTATGGAAAAAGACAGGTTATCTTAATGACGGTCTTTTGAATGATCTGCGGAAAATTGACTTTCCTACATCCATAGCTGCTGCACGCTTTCACGAAAGTGCTTTGGCGGAAGCCATTTTGTTTGCCTCTCATCTTGGTTCCGTATCCAACTGGTTCATGTTCTGTACTTATTATCTCGCTCCTGCAGTCTATTCATCGGTCTAATCAGTCGAATGTCGTGTGGAGTAGTACAATACACCATAGGACATGCCGGCAGTGAGCTAGAGCTGACTGCAATTAGCGTAAGGCAACTGTTGCCAACTTGCAAGTCGCATCGGCCGCGTGAATTAGCGTCCTGGCGGCAGTCGTCAGCCTCAATCTAATCCATTCGTTCACAGCAGCAGCAGCAGCAAGCCGATCGGCTCACTTATATAAGACAGGCGGCGCACCGGACTCGCAGAAGATGAAAACTACCGCCACGTGGCGGACAATAGGGAGACGTCACTTATCAGTTGTTAATTCACGCATCGCTTCTTCGCCAAACGCAAACGGCCGACAGCAGTGCGAGAGAGCTCTTCACCGCTCAGACAGGTAAGAACCTTCACTTAATAATCAGCAGAGTAGTGCAGAAAACCGGATAAAGAAGGAAGGCGAAGTTAATTTAGCATTAACTGGACTTACATGCACGTTAAGGAAGCGTATAGTTAAGCGTGCGATTCCACACCGTGGGCGAAGCGAAGTCTGCAGTCTACGACTGGCTTGTTCCGCACGACTATACAAGCATGGAAACCAGTCTAACAGCCTAGATATGCTACGATTATTATTATTAGACTACATCGAAGTACTACGTATAAGTAGATGCCGCCTATCGTGAATGACCCAGTAGCGTGGTCTGTCGGTCTGTCACCTAGTGAGCCCTGCAGAAAATTCTGAAGCGATCGAGATACCGTTTGCGTTCAGGAGTCGCGTAGGCCCAGGGAAAGACCTATAGATGCGTTGGCGCCATTTATCAGTGAGCTGTTCAACAGATCGTTATCACGCTGAGTGCTTTCGACGCAGTTTAAGGCAGGCAGCATACATCACGCCTCTACCGAAAAAGCCCGTTCTGGACCCGTCGGCTGGAAAGTCGTACCGTCCCATTTCGAGTCTCACTGTTCTATCGAAAGTTCTTGAACGGCTGGTCGCTCGTCAACTCGTCAGCCATCTCAGCGAGTGGAAACTGCTGCCTGAACTGCAGTCAGCATACCGCGCCTACCATGCATTCGACCTAGACTGCAGTATTCCGGGTAACTTGTGACATCCTCGAAGCACTGGACCGCGGCGACCTGGCTGCTGTCACGCTGCTCGACGACGCGTCCGACACCGTCAACCATGCTGTGCTCATTCATCCCTAGAGTCTTCCTACGGCGTCCGCACTACGGATGTATCTAGGTCAGCGAGTGCAGCAGGTGCGGTTCAGAGGCTGCCGTTCTGCTTTCACAGTGATGTCATGCGGTGATCCTCAAGGATCTGTCCTCGGACCGATCCTCATCCTCATCTACACCGCTGACTTTATTCGACTAATTGAAGGAAGTGGCCTGCGTCCGCACCTCTACGTCGATGATACGCAGATATACGGGTTCTGTCGTCCTGATGACACTCAGGCTCTGACAGATCGTACGAACGCGTGTATCCGCGACGTTGCCACCTGGATGAAGTCAAACCGTCTGCAGCTCAATTCATCCAAGACGAAAGTTCTCTGGTGCGCGGTGCCAAGGCAACAGCGCAGCATCCCAGAAGCGTCGATACGGGTCTGCGCCGACGATGTCAAACCTGCTAGGTCCGTTCGTGACCTTGGGATATATATATCGACAGCGACAAAATTCATTCCCAATCGCTATAGTCGAATACGACGCTACCGCATCGTTTAATCTTTGTTTGTATACGAAGTTGGTACCTGGCTGGCTTTTGATGGGTGTACTCTTACTTTTGGTACAATGACAAGCCCACTCCGCCCAGTCCGTCGGGATTTAGCCCGAGATCTAGTCCGAGTGCTCGCGACAAAGGGTTAACGTAGCTGCATTTACCTGAAGTGATAAGAATGGATTGTCGTCATTCTCGAATTCACCCAGTCTGACCGTCATCATAATTTCGATGATCTGTCGTTGCGATGCATGGGCGTATCCACGGTTTAAAAAGTGGGGAACGAATCATGGTAAGCGCAAGGAACGAGGGTCTTATGTCCCTCCCCAACCCCCTTCCCGGAAATGTGTTTTTTTAGATTTTTGCACGAAATTTGTCATGGAGACGCATATCGGCATTCCGTAGCAGACCTGTAGGTAAAATTTCGAACTATTGAATTTCACCCCATCGATGCATGTGTGGGATCGTTGGATTTTTACGAATTTTTTTCACGGTTTGTGGGAAGCTTCTTGCTGGGTCAGCTGTACTAAAATTTGGGTGGATTCGCTCAAAGGGTTCCGGAATTACGGAGGTTAAAATCTAGGGGAGCGTTTCCCCCAACTATTCAACGCGGCGATACTTTACGTCGGATGCGAGCACATTATAGAGATGCAAGAATGGTACGGGCCTCATCTATGACCATGCAAAGTTTGGAGAGGGCTGAGACTTCACGTGCCGCTGGGGAGCGAAAAAGTTCGATGTTTATCGGTACCGGCATGTGCCCAGCGGCGATATTTTGGTTACTCAGTGACGATTTTGAGTTTTTTTTCGCCCGACAGGAACGACGCGTTGCACCGATTGGGTAAAATAGGTCGACTCCTTCGCAGCAAATTCCACCCCCTATCGGTGCATGGGTGGGGGCATGGGGCCGATAAAACATTTTCGCATCCGACGTAGTTGGGCTGATAGGGGCGCTGAAAATTTGTGGGAAAATGCACCCCCGATGTAAAACCGCTATAACTCTGAAAACACTTCAGCGAATCCCCAAATGATAATAGTAAACCGATCATGATACTCCCACAAACGCTGCAAATTTTATTAAAAAATATCGCGCAAGGGATAGGCCTACCTTTGCGGCGGCGTTTGTATTCCGAAATTAGGTAAACGTTTGGTTTTTGGGGGTCCAACATTCCACCCGTGCACCGATGGGGGTTAAATTTGGCCAGAAAGTGGACTGCTGCACGCCACATTTCACCAGCAGGTGCAACGTGTCGATGTATGCATTGCGCGCATCCTGTCGGTAATAAAATAATCAAGAAACCGTTAACTTCACCGAAGAAAACTTTGATGACCAACGAGCTCGAAGAGCTGATGCATCAGCAGTGCATATATACCGGCATCTATATCTGTTCACTGCTGAATGCATTCTTTAAGCCCACATAAGCTTCGATGCAGATTTGACGGCTGTCACATTAGAATTAGCAGTCATCCGCGTTGAATCCAGCTTTGAAGAGATGAACTGAACTGTGCACAACGTCAAGCAGTGCACCGTCTGCTTTCGAATACAATCAACGTATCACAAACAGTAGAATCCATATGTACATTTTCCATCACCTATGCCATTGAATCAGGTCTTTGTTTTGGTCTTGGTCTCGATCTTTGCCTCGATCATACCAAGACATCTGGATCTAGAGGCTATGAGCAAGGTCTTTAGAAACTGTATACTCGACTGCTGTCGACCCGAAACCTTGATCTTGAGATCATCACATGACTGCCTCACCTCAGTTTGGAACCCGACAGTGACGAAGAGGCTCTTGAAAACCAGCTGCAGACAGGCTCCGTCAGTCGGCTCCGTGGAACCCCGGGTATATTTTGAACTACGTGACGACAGGCTCTGTCAGTAGGGTTTAGGGAACCCGGGTGTATCTTAAGCCACGTCAAGGAAGCTCTGTCAGTGGGGTCGAGGCAACGCCAGTGTATTTTGAACCGGTGAATAAAAAACATCAGAAAGAACTGCAGAGGCCTACGATTAAACTACCGGATATCGCTGATTCGGTGTCGGATTTCAGAGAAGTGGTGCCTGGGATGATCCCGGGGTGTAACTGCCCGAAAATCTCGGACTAAAGGACGTACCAGTAATGTAACTGGAAAGTTTCGGCTCACTCTAAGCTCTCGTGCTTACAAAATGTTGCACCGTAGAGCGATAAATCGAATTTTATTAATCTAGGTTTGTTTTTTGCATTCCTTAATTTTCGTCATGTAGTCCTAGCGCTAGGGTTGCCGTAAGCATACAGAGTAGGCCAAAACGTAAACGCGGTTTTTCAACAAATCGTCCCAAAATATGTGCCAATAAAGTTTGTTTTTGTCAGATTTGTGTGTGACACGCTGTACTGCATAAAAGTATAATATTTCTCTAATCTGTACAGCAACGATTCACTAATGCTCGTATTACAACTGAGATAAAACGTTTTAGCTAAAACATTTTATCTCAGTTGTAATACGGGCATAAGCGGCTACCGGCATTTGAGTCGCTACCGTATGACGAGCGTTGTGCTTTGTTGGGAATCGAGTGACCACGCGTTCTTGAATAATTCAAGAACGCGTGGGCACTCACTTAAGTTATTTTTTAACCAGATTCTAGAGTTAACTGTACAAAGCATTTCTTCGCTGTTCGGGTGTCGAGGATTTGGAATGCATTACCTGAAGAAGTTGTCTCGGCCGATCATTTCACGTTGCTTGTTCGTACACTGAAATATGTAAATTTAAACCAGTTTTTGATCGGCAAGGTTTAGGTGTTTAGATGTGTCTATTTGTATATTTTTGTTTTATATGTATTTCTAACTGTATTTTGTACTTAGCTTATCTTTTGGTTGCCGAGTTTCCCGTAGCTGTGAAGAGCTAAGTTGACGCTAAACTGCTATACACTGTTTACTTTTCACTTTACTGTTAGAGACTTAGGGCGTATTCGATTACAGAATCCGGATTTGGATTCGCATAGAATCTGTATGGCAAGCGGATTTAACTTTTATTCGTAAATAGCGATATCGCTATTGTCGGACTACCCGTCGCCCTGTCGGACGACTTATTGGACCTATTGTCGGGCTCCACTAACCCGACGGTCTGCCCTGGTAGCGGTGATAG
>Ga0209363_1001632_pt1 | contig 10979 bp, 5 predicted proteins | sample WorMetexBAHAMAS3_FD_187385 | JGI IMG/M metagenome (GOLD analysis project Ga0209363, IMG submission 187385) | Marine gutless worms symbiont microbial communities from Max Planck institute for Marine Microbiology, Germany - Inanidrilus exumae... | ecosystem: Host-associated > Annelida > Digestive... | reverse complement strand
CCTGAAAAAAAAACAAAATTTCGCTTGGCTCTCCAGCTGTCGCTACTGCGCTGATCGCGCCCAAATTCTGTCACGGCCAGCCCCCGACAGTGTACTCAGATGTCTGGATTTCATCTAAATCGGTTCACTTTCGGCGGAGTTACCCGGTATAGCCGAACGCGTGAACACCGCCAAAAAGCGCCGTAAAGTGAATCCAATATTCGGTTAAAGCCTAGCTTCGAGCCGAGTAAGAAGATCGTAAAAAAAAGTTTCAAGTTCGATATAACGCTAGTAGTATTAACATCATCACAACGTCCTTGCTACTCGTAAGATAATTTTTTTACATGTGCTGTACTGCCTATGCCATTAGCCCGTTGGTGGGTATAAAGCGGTCGGTGTCACAGTGGCAATTGCCTACGGTTACCTATCCACGCGCACAGCACCACTGCCATTTGTATGGTATGGGGCGTATTATATATAAGCTCGATCCGTTTTCATCGTGAACCGGGCTCGTTTTTTATCCCGGCTCCGTCTACATTATGACCATTTTTCATGACTAATCAACGGGGAGCGTTTATAGTGGTCCAGGTACAGCAATCGCGTAAAGTGCAGACAACAGCTTTTGAGTTAGATGACCTTTGACCTAGAAAATTGGTTCATTTTCATACTATCTAGGTCAAGTCGAAAGGTAAAGGTCAAAATTCAAGGTCACGGAAAGAAAATGTTGCTAAAGCGGTCGGTGCGACCTCAAGTGAGGAATTTCGATATGTTGCCTCTGACGTCATCGGAACCAATAATTCCAAAAGAACCTGGTGAACCAACCCGAACCTGGCTGATAACCAACAATGAAAAACTGAGCTTTAGCCTATATAGGCTGACAATCAGGAGTAATATGATTGTGCGCACGTAGACTGAGGCTTTCAACAACAACAACAATAACAACAACAACAACAACAAGGTGTCGCCCTAACGGGCGTGAAGTGTCGGCCGGCCCGCCCGCCGGCAGTGTTACAGACGACGACAGACGCCGACAGACGCCAGCGAGCAAAACAATACTGTCCCATTAGGCGGGCCAGTAATAACAATAACAACATTCCGTAGCAAACAACAACAGTCTTACAACAGCAAGCAGCTGGCTCAGCTATAGGCCTATTACAATGCTGTGTGGGCTTCGCCGTCGTATTTAAACCATTTTGCCCAGAGTTTCAAAATGAGGACAGTGAATAAGGGATTCGACACCAGGCTGGCTAACCGACAATTTTTACCTTTTGACTTTCGGGCACTATAGTAGTAGTAGTAGTAGTAGTAGTAGAAATGAATATTATTTAGGTGGCGTTGTCGCACTGCTGCTGCAATACCACCGTACAATGTCATTAAAATCAGTTTGTAGCAGCCGGTACATGGTGACAGATCAGCAATGAATGACGGACGAGCTGACAGAGCACGGTACATTGTCAGGTCGCGTCAGGGAAGACGACCGGAACAGAACGGTCTTCAGTTCTCGGCGGAAGACGGGAAGAGAAGGCGCGTTCCGAACTATGGCGCTCAGGGTTGAACGCCAGAGTGCCCGAAAGTCAAAAAATAAAAATGGTCGGTTAGCCAGCCTGGCGTCGAATCCCTGTGTAGCTATTTTGAGAACACTAAGCTAAAGTGGGTTAAACTGGTGGCGTATGCGGTGAGATAGGGGACTGCGCGACCGAAATTCACGGCTCAAAACAACGTTTTAAATTTCTTTAGGGAGACATGTTTTTGTGTCGTCCACAGTCCTACTACAAATACGGAGTGCTACGGCCATAGCGATTAATGGCTATAGAATGCCATGGCCTCAGTCAAATAAATAAGAAATACACATGCATCTGCATGCTATATACAAATGACGAAACATTTGGACATGAAAGTCCACATCGGTCGCACTGCATATACTCTCTTGATCACACAGAGCCGCGAATGGTTATACAGGACGTTGGCTATAAAACAACTACAACCCTTCGTGCATAAAACACGTATGTACAGCAATACAGTTTACAATCTCGATGTAATGTACAAGCACGTACGTTCGACAACGATGAACATTTGACGGACAGAAGCACTGCAGTTTTAACTCAACCCTTACCGCTGTGCGACCTTTATTTTCCGAAATTTCCTTCAGCGGTGACGAATACAGACATTTATTGCATTTGACTTAAAGTTTAGCCGTATTTTCAGACGGTAGAAAGCGGACGCTTGTTATTCGTCTCGTTGACGTGGCCCCGATGGCATGTCACGATAGCACACCGCTGCACACGCATGAAACAACAATGCCCGCCACTGCGTACTTTTCTTTCTTTCTTGTATATCAACACGTTCGAGTATTTAAACAAGTCTCCGATGCCGCTGACAGACCAGCGCGACGCGGTGCATCACACCCACCGTGTTATACACAGATGTGGACGGTCAGTGTGATAAAGTGGTGACTGACGACCGTCACCAGTTTATCGCACTGACCGTCCACCTAAGTTGACAGCACCCGAGACCATCGACCTGACAACTCTACCTGGAGCAGTTCCAGAGATATGGTTGGTGCCCACCAAACGTTAAATGGTTCACGTGATTTAACCACGCCCCTTTTGGGGATGGTTTGCCATCAGTGGGCTAGCACTTGCTACTTTCAACCTATCTACCAAATTTGATGTCTCCACTCACTAAGAAGATATGAAAGGCGATGCAAAATGTCAAAAATTGGGTGGTTTGGGTAGTTAGGGTCACTCACGGTTACTAAAAATAGCACCAATTGATAGAGCACGTACGAATACTTATTAGCCTTTCATAGTAACTATGTCGTTATCTTGCACCGTTTACGAGATATAGCGAGATATAGGTCAAAAGTCGCCGATTTTAACCTACCCACCTCTATTTGACGCCCGTTGGAAATTCAAAAAATCTTTGACTTCAGAAAACTAAAGTCCCTGGGCTATCGTACGGCGTTGTTTGCGTGATCATAAGTTTAGCCGTTTTGGTACAATACCGGCGTGTGTCAGACGGACAGACAGACAGACACAAGACGACAGCGTATACCGCGCTAGCATAGCGTCGCGCGGTAATATCTTATTACGACCAAGAGCATAAGCTTGGGAGTTGCTGGCTTTTGAGCACAAGTTTACACAGCGCCATCGTATATCACCGTGCAACACAATAAGCCATATCATAAATGATTCACGTTGCATAGGCCTAACTGTAAGATGACAATATCGACTACTGTCACTCAGTATGACTCGCATATCTGTAACGAAAGAACATCCGCACATTCGACAGACAACCGCTCAGACCAAAGATGTAATTTTAGTCACTAGACCTACAACTACTTCAAGACCAGACTGTAGCCCCATTGGTTCTTCGCAGCGTATCCACATTTAAATAAACAGAAAATAAATACTACAAAAACCGTTTTGTTGTGAATTTCCAATTAGCAATTCTCTTAGGTCATGTTTGTTTCGTTTCATTTTATTGTAATATGTAGTGCTATACAATATGAAACAATCAGTATGTGGCATACAGGGCTTTCGACACCCGACAACCAATCTCTCTCCCCAGTTTTTTGGTCTAGAGCTACGCGTTCGTCCGTCGTCCGGACGAATTGTCTGACCGAGTAAAACTCCGGTCCGGCTATGACAATCGACGTGACCTATCCGCGTGATCAGTTTTTCTTCTTTACAGCATATCAGTCGCAGCCTCACTCGTCACGTACATAACCTACGTCACTCCGGTGCCATCTTGGTCACGGAATTCAGCGTCACGGCAGACTGACCCACCCCAGACTTTCAGAATGGAACATCAGCGCGGGAGCCGCCTTCACTTGTCAGCCGCCGAAAGTCCAGCTTTTGTGGTGGTGAGAATAAACCGACTGTGACGAGCTACCTACGCTCCGTACACAGCTGCAGACGCCAAGCGGCTGTTGATTGACATTAGACGACTTCCACGCGTTGTCCTGCTATACCAGTCCGGCTCTTTCCAACGCCCTTCCGGCCGGACTTTTCGGCAATCGTGCGCCGCTCGATACTGTAGTTGTTCCAGAGTCCGCAGATGACCTCGCCGGCGGCCACTTCGCCCATGTTCATGCCGATGAGCCGGACAATGAACATACCGTCGCGGCGGAGGTAGTTCTCGGCGAACTTGGCCAATATGCCGGCCTCACGCTGCGTCGCATCGAACGCGCGCAGCTGCTTGCGGAGGTACTGGACGTGCCCGGGCCAGTAGAGCGACCGAAACAGCCAGCGCAGCGAGTTGACGGTGGTTATCAGCGCCAGGAAGACGTACCAGAACCAGACGAAGATGAACAGTTTCTCGTTGAAGAGGTTGATCGTCAGCGCGCACTGCACGACGTACTGGTGCACGCGACAGCACACACTGTATGACGTACTGGTGCACGCGAGACTGGTGCCGCACCTCAAACTCGCACAGCGTCACGCGCGGAAACCGCTCCGAGTGCGACCAGTCCTGGCCACGCATCAGCCTCGTTCCAACCTGCACACCTTGAGCTTGATACTCGTTTCCAGTTCCGGTTCCGGAAGTCCTGGCCGCGGATCAGCTGCTCGACGACGTGGACGCCGTACAGATGGTAGTCGATCTTGAGGAAAGCGTCGAGGAGGAAGAGTTGACCGACGGCATTGGCAAGGTACATGAGCTTGACGGCCATGTACCCGGAGATGAGATAGTTCCCGTACAGCTTGCCGCCGACGATACAGCACATCTTGGCGATGAAGTGCTTGATGCGCACCATGCAGCCAGTACGGTACTCCCGCTGAGCGAGCAGGTAGCGATCCATCTGATTCACGATGTATCGGATCGCCTGCACATCGCAAAACGCGTCTGAATTCAGTGACGAAGTTAGATGCGCCCAGAGGACCTAGCCTCCAATCTCGCCAGGAATTGTTAAAAAAAATATACCGTAAAATGGGGTGAATTGAGACACTTCGTTGTGATCATTTTGAACCTTATTGTTTTGTTTCTTTTAATACCTGTATAGATGTGCATTTTCACACCAGTAACCTGTGTTGCTCGCTAGGACAGGACCCCAATAGAAACTGCAAGCTACACCCCATAACTGAATTACGGACAAAGAACTTTTATCGTTATTATTCGACGTAGGATGTACCAGTTACGACAGTTACAAATTCAGTGCTCTCACTGGAAGTATTCGATAACACTGACATCTCCACAGGTGACTTGTTAACGAAAATTCAAGATGGCTACCTCCGCCGTGTTGAATTTTACCGGAAGTTGAAATGCGCTTTTGGCCGGCTATAGATTAATTGATTAAGGTTTTAGGTCCCACTCGACACAAATGGGCCGTTCCGGAGACGTTCTTCCCAGCCAATTTCTTGGCTTAGTACTGAAAAACTAAACGAAACACAGCCTGGAAACGGAACGAGCCTATTCTAGAAGAAGTAGATAGATAAGTCAGGAAGTAAACGAGAAAGGAAGTAAATAAGTAAGGGAAAAAGTATAAGGAAAGAAAGAAGAAGAAGAAAGAAAGAAAGAAAGAAAGAAAGGAAAGAAGATAACTAAACAAACAAAGAAACAAATACAAATATAGCACCAAAACCAACAAATGAATCAGGGGGCATTACCGCCCCGGGGCCGGTTATGGAACGACGTCTTTTTGACTGCATAACAAATTGGTTCAAACATCTCTAACCGTTAGATATGGTTTAGGTTACGATACTGACAGTCACAAATCACAATGCAGTGTAGCCTACATAATGACCACATTCGACGTCGATGAAATTGTCCGCTAACAGACATTCACCCTGAATCCTGATGGTTTCAAATGCTTATTTAGGATCATTGAGAAAGTTAATAGAAAAGGGAGGAATAATTGTACTATAAAGCAGAATACATGCACTGCATTTGCTCGTAACTCTTTTCGAATTAGACCATATCTAACCGTTAGAGATGTGTGAACCAAATTTGGTATGCAAACAAATGATGTCGTTCGAGACCATGCGAAACGCGCATTTCTACTTCCGGTGAAATTCAACATGGCGGCGGCAGCCATCTTGAATCTTCGTAAAAGCTTATATCTTCAGTACGGTTTATGGTAGATTAGATTGGCGAATGGAGGCTTCTTATACGCACGACACTTAACCGTAATAGGCCTAAAAAGTGACAGGCAGGAACATTTTATCTGCAGCAGTCGATTTTTTTACTAGAAGAGTTTTCCCGCCAATTTTTTATTTCTGTTGTACGTCGTGCGGTAGACAAGTTGGCTACTGTCCATTTGTGGTCATTTGTTGTCCATTATCGAATTGTATCGCGAATCGCCTGACATTTGCAAGGCTTCGTTACAAATTGTTCCAAACACAATTACCGGCGAGGTCAGATTGCAACAAATTTAATTGCGGTTGGACTGCGCCAGTGACCTCACGAACGGGGGCAGGACAATCACATTACCCCGGGTTGTGGAGGGTTACGCCCCTCTCCATCCATCTTTACCTTCAAACCATCGTCCTCTCCTCGTCAGCGTATTCCCTTGCAGAGGCAACAAAACTCTGGTCCAGCTTCTTTCAGAAAATAAAACTCAGATACTCACCATATCTTGTGAAAATTTGTACAGTTCCTTTACGCAGCTAAAACCGACAAAATAACTGGCTTGCAACTAATTTCCCAGATAATATGCTATAATAGCATATTATCTGGGAAATTAGCTGCAAGCCAGTCATTTTGTCATTGCTATAACAGATAACAAATAGTCAGAAAATACAAAAGGCCACATCGAAGGGTACGATTTTTACGAGAGACAATGAAATGCGACATCCACCAGTTGGGAACATTGCAATCGACTGCAGCAGTCGCGCTGTCATGCCGTTATTAAGGATTGGATGATCCCTTTTGCTCCATATACCGCATCAAAGACTCCCAATGCTTTTGAATGGGCCAAACAACCCCCAAAATTGCCATTTGCCGTTGGGGATCTCGATCCCATCTACCGTGGGCCTTTGCACTCTTGTGAGTGCTGGCTGCTTCTAGTTTTTGTTTATCGTTCTGCTTGGCAGTCAATTGGTTATTGTATGTGGATATTATATTTCTAAATATAATAATAATGTTTACGCACAATAACCACTTGACCGCCAAGCGGAACAATAAACGAAAACTAGAAGCAGCCAGCACTCACAAGAGTGCAAAGACCAAGCTGGCAATGTTTTTGTAACTCATGACCTTTATCTTGACCTTTTACAGCAAAATAAATGGGTTTCATCGTGAAACATTTCTCTATGTCAAAGTTTGGTGATCCTCGCTGCATCGGTTTTGAGACATCGTGCGGAAAAAAAGCAGACATATACAGACTAACGGCGGCGAATCACAAGCACGCCACTGCCGACGGCGTAGGTAAAGAAAAGTATCATTTCACTCAGTCGCTGAAGACACAGTCGGTTTACATTATGTTACCGTTGTACATAACGAACCTTTTCGCGAATTTCCAGGTAATGCGCCTGCGAGCTGTGTCTGGCGGCATCCATGATCGCCGCCATGTTGACACCTGAACGCTTGTTGACAAATCGCCAGATAAGACACGGGGCAAACGCTAGCATCGCTTGGAAGAGCAGGATGAGTGGCACCCATTGATAGTAGCTTATTAACACCTATACGTACACACACCAACGCACAACAAGTACGCAACTAGTATTTATTATGTATAGGCCTACATTACATAAGTAACTTATACGCATTACGCTGCAACCGAAACAGGAATAAAAGCAACATGGTTACAATAAAAGTGCACCGAAAGGACATGATTATATCAGGCTGCGCGGTAATGGCGCCATTTGATAGACCACACACGACGCATTAGCCTTCCCCAGTCCCTATCTTGAACCGTTGCTGAGATATAGCAAGATATTGTTCGAAAATCGCCGATTTTTCGACCCACCTGCCTTTCGCGCCTCCGTTGGGTGATACAGATAAAATTCTAACAAGACCTTTAGCGTCAGAAAATTTGCATGCCTATAGGCAATCAGGCAGCGCTGATTGTGTGACGATCGGTTTAGTCGTTTTTTACCGCGTGACGCTATGCTAGCGAGGTATGTGCTATGGTTCAGTGTCTGTCCATCCGTCCGTCCGTCCGTCACTAGTGGACGTTCTATCAGACATCAGGACGCAAACAAGCATGACAGCCCAGGGACTGTAGTTTTCTGATGCCAAAGATCTTGATATTCCCAACGGCACCAACAAATACACGTGTGGTATGAAAAATTTTCGACTTTCGACAAATAGCTCGTTATATCTCACAAACGGTAGAAGATAGATATATACGAAGATAGATATATACTTTCTATGGAAAGTGAATAAGAAGTCGTATGCGCTCTATCGAATGGTGATATTACCGACGTCCTTGAGTGACCTCAGTCACCCCCAGTTTTTTTCTTTATTTTTCCAAAAGCATTTCCACGCCTACCAGCTAACATCCTCCACACTTTCCCATATGACGCGGCTTGAACCACCACAGAAGCTTTGTTATGCCGATTTCCTTAAGGTACCCCTAAAACAAGGTGTCGCCTTAACGGGACGTAACACCACTGGCCCGCCGCGCATGCTCCCCTGGTGAGTTACGTTGCATATGCGCCGTGTTACAGACGACGACGACGATGCCAGACAACAGTCTGGTCCCCTGGGCCCCTACACTATGTGTATAGCAAGCCATTAATAAATGAAGGTAGAAACTCTAAATGTTACCAGTATTCTTGTCAAGCCACAACTCGTGCCGTTGCGCAGCGCAACGCGATGGGACACACAATCGAAATAAATAGTGTTAATCAGCGATATTCATCTATAATGCCTGCAAATTTGATAGCAGCCGGACACAAAACCGCGGAGAACGACGCGCTAGTTTGACGAAGGGGTATCTGCGTCAAGGGACTTACATTACATACAAGCACATGGATCATTGTATGAACCGCTAGTGTTCGTTTTGTGGGCGTTTTGTCGTCCTAGTAAACGACTTATTCCATTCCGTATTACGACAATGTGGGGTATTCGCCAAACGTTTACGTTCTGTGACTTTCCGTTGTCGATTTTTGTATGATTGCTATGCGTGTATGAATGCCGTTGCCGTGTCAGATTGACATAAATTCTAGGCCCAACCTAAAGACAACATGTCATCAGTTAGATGCCACAGAGGAAACCGTGTTCAGATTTTCATCAAATGCGGAATATCCGCTACTTTTCGTTCCCCGAGAAACGTATTTATATGCCTGCAGGTGCATGGATCTAACCCAAACACAACTGGGGAAGCTTAGAGCGGTTTGTCAAAGGGTCCGCTTCTCCACGACAGGGGAGCGATGGGGGAAACGATATCATTCGGCCCTTCAGTGAAAGCAATTTAACAACTTTCCTGGCAGATTTTACTGATCTAATGGCTACTAGATCGGTTGTAAGATCCTAGGAGCGAATACCACCGCGGGTGTGTGCTTTGTCGATTATTAAGTCCAAGAAAATAATAACATAACTTTCTGCTTCAGTTTATAAGATTCCGTTGCACTTTGCTGTCAATGGCGTTGCGAAAATTGTCTAGTGCTAACTGCATAATGTCGTGCGTTGTATATAGTCAAACTATAATCTATCCTTGATAAAAAAAAATTATCCGTGGATTGAAGGGCTCCCAGGACCTCGGGACCCCCTCCCCACTTCCTGTCACCCCTTTGGCCATGCCCATGCTGCCGTTGAGGTAATGCCTATAGTCGACTCAGAGTATCAGCCGTTGGGGTGAGTAATAATAATACATGGCGATGGTGGGTGTGGACGATAGCAGCCTAATACGGACTCACAGCCCAAATCAGACGGCAGATGGTTGCAGTCTAATTTGGGCTGTGAATCTGTCTCAGGCTGCCATCGTCTACGCCCAGCATCCTCCATGTATTATTATTATTACTCACCCGTAGAGATGAGTTTGCATTCTTCAAATGAACCGAGTGAACAACCGCAATGACGACAGCACCATGAACGGTGACAGTTACATTGTTATCGCTGGTTACTATACCTGATAGGTCTTCGGCTGTTGCGGATCGAAGCTTTGGTCGGGAATGACTCGTGACATGGGCAGGTAGTAGGTGTTGCTGACCCAGCAGATGGAGTCGGCGTACTGGCGGTGGCTTTTGGTGAACTGCGCCGGGCACCAGCAGTTGATCGGCTTGCCGACGAACTGTTTCGTGCTGACGAGGAACCCGAAGCAGACGAGGATGATGACGGTGTGCTGGCGACTCAGCCGGTCGACGTGGTCGTCGTCCACGCGAAACTTTATCTCGCGAATGCTCAGTACCGACTTGAACAACTTCTCCATACTCTCGACGCAGTAAACTCGGCGTCAACGTCCGTGAACACGCCCCACAGGCACGCCGTTCTCAAACTATACCGCCTGGCAGTACGAGCGGCCGCTACGAGACCGAATTCGAAACCGAGACCAGATTCTCTTGGCGTCGGATCGGTCGTGACGCAGTAATAGAAGCGGCGGCGTCACGTAGTTCCATGCTAATCAACATCCGGAACATCGCTTCATGTCTCACTGCTGGATACTCTGGTCCAGTTCTCGCCAAGTTACGGACTGCGACGTTTGACTGCAGCGCCTGACGATAACTATCCATTGAAACAGATCGGCGCGTGATACAGTTGTCGAATTCGCAGTCTGTGGAGCCCGGAAATCCGAAGAGACAACAACGGTCGGTCACGAAGCGACAATTCGGTCAATACGGCCGGCGGTGGCGGCGACGGAGGGCGAGCAGCGAGACAATCTTCTGCCGTTGTTCTTGGGGAGGCGCAGCCACAGTGTTGTCACGACGCATCGATCGCTGTCGGACGAAACCCAGCAGGCGACGACGCCGCAGCGCCCGCGCACCGCTGCTCAGCCACCGCCACCGTCCGGAATGTTGTCATCGGGAACAAGCCGCTCGCGCGCGTCACGCTCTAGCCGACGACAACCACACGTTCGGCTCTACGGCGTCGGGGACCAGTCGCAGCGCTCAACAATCCAT
>Ga0209363_1001631_pt1 | contig 10980 bp, 7 predicted proteins | sample WorMetexBAHAMAS3_FD_187385 | JGI IMG/M metagenome (GOLD analysis project Ga0209363, IMG submission 187385) | Marine gutless worms symbiont microbial communities from Max Planck institute for Marine Microbiology, Germany - Inanidrilus exumae... | ecosystem: Host-associated > Annelida > Digestive... | reverse complement strand
AACGGGACGTAACCATACTGGCCCGTCGTGCAGTATTAGCTGCCTGAGCGGCCACGCACCCGACCGGCAGCGGCCGACCGACCACGCACCTGGCGACCGACCACTTGCTCGCCGGCAGTGTTACAGACGACAACAGAGTGGACAGACGCTCGCAAGCAAAACAATACTGGCCATACGATGCGCCTAAAGTGCAAAGTCGCAAGGCGGTATGATGTACTTACAGTGCAAAGCCGCATATCGTGTCGACTATCGAGGCTGTATGATGGTGAGGGACGCGACTGCAGTGTAATGTGGTTGGACTGAACAGACTACTTGTTGCTAGGTGATATGACTGAGGCACTTACCACAATACTATGTGACACATTGGTGATTGAGACTGTAATGCCATTTTCGTGTGATGCACTGGTGATTAAGGTAAGCTTACTGTGTGACACTTATGGAGTTCTGCAAGTTTTGTCTAAATGTTTTTGGGGAGAGACCTTGCGTGTCAGCGAGTGCAACAGTCAAACTGTAGTAAGTGATGCGGCCTTTTGTCGAGTTACAGTGCTATGGCGATGCAACCGTTTGTCATTAACCTTAACCCTAAAGCAAAGCATGGACCAAAGCGTACCAAAAAAGGAACCAAAGCACGGATAGAAGTGTATCGAAGCACGGACCGAAGCACTGCTTCGACATATTGATGTGCTTCGGTAAGCTTTGGATCGTGGTTTGGCTAACCCTAACCCTAACGTGAACCCTAACCCTAAAACGAAGCACAAACCGAAAACTGGAGTAAGTGATGCGGCCTTTTGTCGAGTTACAGTGCCATGGCGATGTAACCGTTTGTCATTAACCTTAACCCTAAAGCAAAGCACGGACCAAAGCGTACCAAAAAAGGAACCAAAACACGGACAACCCTAACGTGAACCTTAACCCTAAAACGAAGCATAGACCCGAAGCACGGACCGAAGCACTGCTTTGGTACCGAAGCATGGACCGAAGCACAGACCATGTTTCGGTCTATACCGAAGCAGTGCTTCGGTATTAACTATTCTATGCGGCATAGAATAGTTAAAAAGCGCGGGCATAGAATATCTAAAAAAAGCGCGGACATAAAATAGCTAATATCGCTTCGGTTGTCTGCTACAGTGTGACGTCATCAGTGACGTCGACCATTGCTAAACCGGCCCATTCATACTACTGATGTCGCCTTTTTTCGGCCTACATACGCATAATTACTCGCATTGATTTTTGCAGGATCACCCATCACTTTAACGAAAAGGATACCGATAGCGTGTGGAAACGGGGTATAAGGAGTTATATGTAGATTCGTGACTAGATGATGGTGACTCAGAACATTAATCCGCTGACTCTGGTGTGAGTGACAGCTCTTTGGTGGCTGTGAAGTAAATGACTCGAACGCATTATCACACTCACTCCGATACACGCACACCGGCATTGCACGATCAACACCTTTTATGCGACTCCTTCGGTCCACTTCGCAATTTTATTTCCTCTTAGTTATACAACGAGACCGCGTCGGCAATCCCCTACATCCGGGCACCGATGACTTCCGGTCAGCGCGACACTGACGTCATCTGTAGTCCGATGCAGATGATTTCTTGCCGCCTCGGCCGTTTACGGCTTCTTTCTCCAGCATATCGTCAATAACGCCGGCGTCATATTCGTCGCGTCATCTTGTTCAGTTTGACTTGAAGACTCCAGCACAATGCAGTTGGTATCCTAGACCATTAAGTCATTGGTAAAGTTGTTTTTTTCGCCACAGATACAGCAAACGCTAGAAAGCTGTCACTTTTGGTCGCACTGACCATTTAGCGACATTTTAACCGACCGGCTGTTACTTATTTGCAGTTTTTATATTTACCTCCTTGCCGCAGGTGATGGGAGGTTATGTTTTTGCCAGCGTCGGTAGATATATAGGTATGTTTGTGAACAACTTCCTGGCGCCAATTCAAGTCCGATTGTCACCAAACTTAGTCAGTCATACCCTTGGCCACAAGGACGAGGTGATTAAGGAAGGTCAAGGTCAAAGGTCAAGATCGGTGAGGGAGGTATGCGCTCTACTGAGCCCTTCTATTTAGGTCTGTTTACAGCCAAGGTCGGTCACCTCAGGAGCTGTTGCTGAGCTCTTGTTTTCCTCCATCACCTTGAACTTTGACCTTATCCTATAGTGTCAAGATAAACCAGCATTCCAAATATCTAGGTCAAAGGTCATCTAATTCAAGGGTTACTGTCCGGACACAACACACACAGCACACACAGCGGGTCGTTTACTCGACCTGGACCACGGAAGTGTCGGTAAAGATATAAATACAACACCTTGTCACTTTCGTTGTCCAAGTTCGTAACACTCAAAATTCAGCATCGTTATGACGATAATATGACGTCGATATCCGGTTATCCACACCCGAGTGCGTATAATTTAGTGACAGAAAAATATAACTATGTGAGTGAGAAATATTGTATATTAACACTAAAGGATTCGACAACAGTTTGTGTATTACAGTCGATGTAAGCTGAATGAATGAGCAGTGATAGGCGTATTACATTCAACAAAACTCCGTGGCAGACAAGAATACGGAGGACAATGTTTGCGTCGATAGCTGTAACGCAGTGCATAACGTACGTAGCCTATAGCAGTCGTCGAAATAACAAAACTAATTATCCGCCGTGCGTCAGCTCCCTTAGTCTGAGAGACGAATGTACCGGCTTTCGTCTACCCGATTGCGTGTCTCGAGTGCACTATACACTTTACAGTATACTGTAATGTACAGTTGTCGTGAGCATCTGCCGAATTGCGTCCGATCTTATTGATACAAATGCTTACCGTGGGTCCCACCTGGGCACAGCCAACCTGTCGTGTGTCACAGTTGCGTAAAGAGAAACCTTTTCATGTTCAGCACAATACTGCAGTAAACTGCATTCGAGTTCCAACGATAACAAGATGCAGTCGGATGCGCAGACTTCGCCCTCATGCCGCCACCTGGCGAACGGGACGTGTCGTATTTGATTCAGCCTATTCCCTCGTTATGAGCTATGAAAACTTGACGTCATCCACAAAACCGGAAGCGCATATCGTATAGCATTGCGGTTGCCGTCAGAGGAGGACCGAGCCATGGCTACAGTAACATGTACAGAAAATTTGGTGGAATTTGGACCTGTTGTTTTTTGTATATGTGAGCGGACAAACAAACAGACAGAGAAACAGACAAACAGACATAAGGTCACGTTAACTATCGGGAGCGAAGTATAAACATGAAAGCGATACTATTAAACATTGTATTGCATTCACTGCAACTCAGAGCTGATTGCTTCGCAGAAAGTACAATGGTTAATATCAGATAACTAAAAGACAAACTCTGTTCGTAGCCGTAATTCTGTTCTTCTGCTTTTTTAACCGGACGTAATATGAAGTAAAACGGCTTGCAAGATTTAAACTCAACTAAGAATGCCGCCATTTCTATCCGCCACTGTAGTAATTACCAGGTTGGTGGTCCAGGCAGAGCTATCTGTCCTCCATGTGAGTCCGTGTCTGTTCGTCGATGTGTCTGGGCAATAACTCTTGAACGAATTGGCCTTTCACCTAGATAATTTGGTATGCTAAGTTGCTGATAATATCTATCTTGAAGTTCGAAAAGTACCGTCTGCACCGCAGATAGACTACACCTAAAAGCGCTTTACAAAATATAAAATTTAAAACCCTAAAAACTTATAAACCTTAAAAAAATTCTTTAAAACGTAGGTTTTCCAGCCCTAATTATAACAGTAAAACAATTTGATTGCATATGTTCATAAATATATCAAAAATACCTTTTAAAACCACTGTTGTGCAAATTTAACGTTATTGACACACTAAGAGTGAAAGAGACTGGGGTTCACTTTTCTGGCCCACCCTGTACTATAGTATTAACAGTGAGTTGGTGTGTTGCAGGTCTGTTGTACATTCCCTACGTGCTAAGCTGTGGTCGGGGCTATGTGGGCTAAGCCAAATAGTCCTATATAATGGTATGGCTAAGCAAGGCACGATGACTGCACTTGACCGGGCTATTACTATACGGTCGATGGTCGATGAGGTCGTATGAGACAGCCCAGCAGCTGAAGCTGACTGCTACAATCTCGTTAATGCGGAGGATTTGCACACGTAAACTCGTTGCTATATCCGTACATACTACGTGTCATTGCTGTTTGTCAACCGTCGCAGCGTCAACGTCAAGCGCAGGCTATACGTAACCGTAACAGTGAAACTAACCGAAACTAGAAAGCGGGGCAAAGCCCAATGTGTAGCCTGCCCGGTATGCGCAAACGCGACTGTGCATTTCTTACTTACCCACGGACTGGCTATGCTACTGCCCTAACGAATGACCTTTAAAAACCAGCACAAAGCGTATTTTAACCTACGTGGACTCACCACTTTAAAAAATGAGTCACAAGATTTTAGAGGTTACTGGACCAAAGTTCACCAAATTTTAGCCGTAGTAATTTTTTCGTCGACGGTGTTAACGCAACAATCCGCGTTGCGATCCGTCCACCAGTTGTTGAATGAGAGGGGCGACATTAAAAAAACGAAAGTAACATCGGTAAAACATAAGCTCACCGGCGGCATCGCGATGCCAGGCGGGCTAATTAGTCCTGCCGTACTCGGTAGTATACTAGTATGCTTTCTTTACGTTCGAAGTACGTTTATATTTAATCCAGTTTAGTATTAGTAATTACCCACCACTTTAGTGGTCCAGGTGGAGCACTCAATCGGGTGTATGTGTGTGTGTCCAGGGACGTAGCGTCGGGGGTTCTGGGGTGCTCAGCACCCCCGGACGGCTGAGGCAGCACCGATACTAGGGATGGCCCTTAGCACCCCCAGTTAGCACCCTAACCCTGAATAGTGGTAATAGGTACCGTATAATGGTGATTGTGCCAGGTGAAGGGAAGTTGGAATTGACATTAACAGCAGTTGGAAACTATAGTGTACCACAATTACAGCCTGCCAACTTGCCAAGGGCGGGACCCAAGGCTCCAAGCATGTGATTACACGATCGGAAATGGAGGCAGAGCAGTTCCAGAACTGGTTTACCATGTAGGACAGACCTCATGATCTCACATTGACTTAAACTGTTTAATCGTCCAGCACCCCAGCAATGTGGTGAGCAGCCCCACCACGAGATGGCTAGCTACGGCCCTGTGTGTGTGTCCAGGCAATAACATTCGAACGAAAACAACTTTGACACAGACATTTGACGTGATGGTTCATATTATCCATATCTAGATTACGTTCTAAGGTCCAGGTCATTGGTCAACTTCACGGTCACAAAATTAAAAAAAAATGTTCCGGCCATGAATGCAGATGCCGTCAATTGACTAAAAATAAACCTGAAGGTGGAAAAGCAGTTACAGCACCGTGGCTAAAAATAGACCAGAATTGGAAACTGTACAGGCCTAAGTATACAGTCGGCCGAAAATTCACGGTCGGCTAAAAGGTCCTAAAGTGGACAGTGCGACCTCTAGTGAGGGCTTACTAGTATTACTATAAACAGTGCTAATTTTAAAACGTCCCATCACTGACGTAGGAATAATCTTTTACGTGTTCATTAAGTACGGTCCTAAATACAGCAGTCTCTGATACCGTGGGAAAACGAGAGTGGAAATGAAATACGGTGTGTTCTTTAGTCACGTCAGTAGTTTTATCGTTCAGCTGAAAATATAAGCTTATTTTGATATTAGATAACGATATATAACAAGTCTAAATCGTCAGTGAAATGGAGTGGCTTATAACGGTATCGATCTATACTATTAATTTGTTGACGCTATAACGCTAAACGGAGCTTACGAAGGAGGCGGACACAGACATTTTGACATAGGTCTACAGGACAGGGTCCCCTGATCTGTTCAATTAGCATGCTTGATGCAGAAGCAGCAGCGTAGGCTATTCATACAGAAGGCAGACGTCGCTCGCAGCACAATGTGTCAAGTTCGTTAGCGCCGGTACGATGTTTGTTTGCAGCGGGCAACATTGTGAAGTTTCTATGTTGTTAATCTGCTTGCCCTGTTGCGAGCAATAAACATGTAAGTAAGTAAGCGCATCGCGTCTCGTATAGCCGCGTTATCAGCAGCTTGACGGAGTGACACGGTGTGCGTGTGTGGATTTTCGCAGCTCGACTCCGGAGAGATCACTAGCCATCAGAGCGGCAGACATCGATCGCTCGGTTCGCTGTCCAACAATACAGTGATTTCGACAAGCCCGAGGCGGTCGCCGCCGTTCACGGCCCTCGGGGCACGGACGATCGCGTGCCCTGCCGGTCCGCGGCCGCGACGCAATCCCACCTCTACCGGCGTCGGCGGACACTCTCGCCGGTCTGCGTGCCCGATGTGGCGTGCCACGGCGCTGCGCGATAGTGCGTAGTGCCGCCGCTGCAGCTTTTGATCGATGTCCAAGTGTGCTCAAGTTATCCTTTGCTTCGTGGCCGCAGTCGCAACATTTCACTGATGACGACCTGAAGAATCGAAGATGCCGCTGATAATTATTATTCACTGCTTTTCATTTGAAAATAACAGACGAGCTGAAAATGGATTGCGCCGGGACGTCTAGGCGAGCGATTCGCTAGCGATTCCCGGGTATAGTATGGGCACTGGGCTGGCTAAGTCTTGGACCTACATTGTTATTACTGGCCTGCGGGGCCATACTAGTAACGGTCGCTGGCGTCTGTCGTCGTCGTCGTCGTCTGTCGACATCTGTAACACTGCGGCGGGCCTGCAGGCGGCTTCACCCGTGCAGGCCTGGCAATGACGTCATGCCGCCTCCAGTCTAATTATAGCTCCACGGATGCACGGCGGCCAGTCGTGTTACGTCTTGTTAGGGCGACACCTTGCTAGTATTTAAGCCTATAACGGCGTTTGAACTGTTGTGGCGCGAACTCCCGAGATCTTAATTTCTCAACTCGACTTTCATTGTGTCTGCGTAACAATTTCTACATCTTCGTCGACCCCGTAGTTATTGCTGGACGACTTAAACACTGGCCTATATTCTCTATAAACTGCAGTGCTGATAAAGCTGTTGTGTTAATGTTGCCGATAGCAGAGTTGTGACATGTAAGACAAGTTTACAAACAACAATCAATCAATGACCTGAACAACAGACAGCTAGGCGAGAGCTAGGCGAGTGATAGATCGATCGCCTCTAGTGAAAAGCACTGATTATTAACCACCACTTAACTGAAATTCACCTGGAACTTTTTGAGTTATTCTTTCAGCAAACAGACCAAACAGACAAACGGCGGCCAGAATAGTACCTGCTGCCAACAATGGTGTAGGTAATAAGTAACTTGCAGTTTAGACGTTGAATTTAATGCAGATATTTGCCAGCTTTTGCAGATCATAAAATGTACTTTTGCTGTTGCAGGCCCAGTATGGTGAATGGATGTGAAATTCGGAAAAATCCGTTTTACTGTCGATCTCTACTGGCCTAAACACAGAAATCCGGTAAGATTAAACTGCAACGAAGGCTGGGCAGCAAAAAAGTTTGCTCGATACGATCAGCGAGAATACTTTAATGAAGACTGGTGTCTGTCATCGACTTTGCATGTGAGCCAGTGGTCGCTACATAATCAAAAGACTGACAAAGTATAGCAGGGTGCAGGGAATAATGCACAATTGCAGGTGGTTGTGTTTGTGCTCGTATGTAGTGTGTGTTTGTGTGCATGTGGCTAATGATTATCTTTATTCACCAACAAGCGTAACAATGTGCAATTAAACAAAATAAACGAATATTAAATAAAAATACAGAAAAATAACTTAATTCTGGCTGAGTTGTCTGAGACGGCAAGGAACCTTCGACTATGGAACTGCATTCCGGCAGTGGCGTCTGTATAGTCTGCCTGTTTGACTAATGTATTCCACAGATGTGGAGACCCATCCACAAGCTTTTCCCAGCGTTCGCTGGCGGACACGGGCAACCTCACGCTACTGTTGCGGACGCGAACGCGTCCTTCTAACATCAGTCAATCGATCGATCAATCGTTTATTTCCGTATACTCGTAAAAGAGCAAAACACGGACTCATAAAACAAAAGTTTAAGCAGGACAGCAAGGAACGAGCACTGACGCCTGCCCAAATGAAACAAGTACATACAATATTAGCACATGAAACAGTATACAAATACACACATAAATATTTTTAAAAAAGATAATATTTACTGTATTGTAATGAAACAAGAGATACATGTTACTGTAGCCATAGATCGGTCCTCCTCTGACGGCAACGGCAATGCTGTACGATATGCGCTTCCGGTTTTGTGGACGTCACGTTTTCATAGCTCATAGCGAGGGAATAGGCTGAATCAAATACGACCCGTCCCGTTCGCCAGGTGGCGGCATGAGGGCGAAGTCTGCCCATCCGACTGCATCTTGTTATCGTTGAAACTCGAATGCAGTTTACTGCAGTATTGTGCTGAACATGAAAAGGTTTCTCTTTACGCAACTGTGACACAATATATCCACTTTGTGCAACGATCTCTTATGACGGTTTAACATATTGAAGTCAACAACGTGAGCAGGTAATTAACTCCAAGGTTGAACAACACTATAAGCAAAAACGTTTTTCTTATATATTTCTGGCAAAAGAGACAAATGAACGATAAGGATGACCCCGGTTTACTGTAACAGGATCAACAGTAAAGAAATCGCAAATTCCAACTTAACAATGTTAAAAATTATTCTGTAACACCTGATAAGATCGAAATGAAGCCGTCTTAGTTCAAGTATATCAAGACTCAGCATGTTTCTTCTCTCGGTATAGGTGAGGTGTCTGTCAGAGACCAGGTAGGTCGTCATTGTGCGATGCGCGTACTCAATGAACGTCGATAGTCAGTTTCGATTTCCGAATCAAGTAACGGCTCTATCACTCGTAACGTGTCGAATATTTATCCGCTTCTGTTCTGACTACGCAAGTTGAGCTGTGTTGCGTAGTCTTAGTGAGGGTCTGTTGTGCATTGTTGCATGAAGAAACAGAGTAGGCTACATTGCTGACACTGCTGCTGGTACGACCAGATATGATCCGCGAACGTCCCGCGAAACGACCTATATTGTGCATGTGTAGTGGGACGTTAAACCTTAACTCAACCGCGGACACCTGTCGTTGGACAGCTGCGGATGCGTACAGTATTTCTACGGTCGCGGACAGACGCAGACGCCAAATTTGTTGCGTCCGCGCATCTCTGATGTGTCCCAAAATAGCTTACCCTACCATAAGCCTGTTACCTCTGCCTCTGCGTTGGATGATTATGTAATCAGTGACGCAATGCGGTATTTATATCTGCTAAACGGTCCAGTGGGACAGGCTGACGGGCGTCGGAATATATAGGCTACAGCCCGGGTGAACTGGGTCTGCTGTTTTACTGATTAAATTGATGACTTTTTGCAAGCAACCTCGCTGTCCATGGTCAGCCATTTGCATCCCTTTTTATTCAACAGTAGCATAGGTTTCTTGCTCAGTGGTCGCATAGGCTTGCTGAGTCGATTTCTGTACAGAAATTTAGCGCTGTCGTTTGCTTAAATTATACATCTGTTTTATGTACAAAACAGACTACTAAGTTGCCGATCGTAGCTTATTATGAGAATGATAGTCCACATGCTGTTGTGTGCGTCGGGGAATATTATTGAGATTGTTCGAGGTCTATCTGGGTCTGAATAACGCTCGAATGATTCCTGCCGTTCATTCGCTGAGCACTGACCGAAATATCTGATCCGATAAATGCCTTCTGCTCAGCCGAAATAACAGAGGCATAGGCTACGTCATCGTATTTCGGTTCTGGGCTGTCATTGTTTTGGCTCAACTGATGATTTATTTCACGTGTCAAGTTAGAATAAAGTTAGATTTATTTACACGAAGCGATCCTTATTCCAGTTTCCGTATATAAGACAAACCTCGAAGCTGAATTTACTTAATATTCTGGTGAAAGATAGTTCGTTGGCATAACTATCGAAAATATTTAAGACGTAACAGTCGAATGAATGTCGTAGAGAAAACATGCACATAATGTGAGAATGAACGCATTGTTCTACTGCCCTAAGCGTTAGGCCTCCTACTATTCCCACCTCTAGGCCTAACTAGGACTACATGTTTCTCCTTCACGTCAAACCACACCGAATCATATGATTTTAACGCCGTTAGTAGTCCTAAGGTGTTTTGTAGAACTTCGTCTATTTGCACGACGTCAGCGTTAGCAAATCAGGTTAATACGAAAATTATGACGAGATAATTCGAGTAGAATAGAGCGACGGACATAAGCCTCTGAATACAATCCGTCTTTATACAGAAGCTTACCCTCGCAGAAACCTCTGCAAGTGCAACATACATGATATGTCTTAAGCAGGCTTGGTATTGAGCGTCACCTAAATTCCGTGTGTATATGTGTATGTGTAACTACTCCTCCCAAACCACTGAACGGATTTGCATAAAAATTATACCAGCAAACAGAGCGTCTTACGCTGATTGCTATAGGCAGTGATGGGGAGTATTTTAAAATACATGTATTTTAAGTAGTATTTTAAATACATGTGGAGTATTTTGCAGTGTATTTTAAATACTTTTGTTGTATTTGTAATTTAAAATGTATTTTAAATACATTTTGGCATGTATTTGTATTTTGAATGTTGCACATTTAAAATACTTTTCAAAATACTCTTCAAATAGTAAATTTAATGCGTTCATAATGGCGGATCGATATCGCTGGCGTTATTCGTCCAGTTTCTTCTGCTGTCAGCAATGTTAACATTGAATGTCTGCAGTACCTCAATGAAGCCTGCTGCAGCGACATCATTGCACTCAATAACAACAGCACTGCAAGGCGCCTGTTTCGCTGGCTTAATGCAGCAGTGCCTTCATCAGCACATGTCGAAAGACTGTTTTCGAAGGGTGCACTCATAACTGTTCCTCGGCGCAACAGACTGACAGATGAACATTTTGAACAGCTACTTCTGCTGAATGCAAACA
>Ga0209363_1001629_pt1 | contig 10985 bp, 9 predicted proteins | sample WorMetexBAHAMAS3_FD_187385 | JGI IMG/M metagenome (GOLD analysis project Ga0209363, IMG submission 187385) | Marine gutless worms symbiont microbial communities from Max Planck institute for Marine Microbiology, Germany - Inanidrilus exumae... | ecosystem: Host-associated > Annelida > Digestive... | reverse complement strand
CAATGCCCAATTTATTGCCGTACGCTTGACGGGCTCTATCGCTAAAGCCACAGCTAAAAATGTTCCTGTCTATAATCATTTTCTGATTCATTTGTTTGTTAAAAATCTGCATCGTAAATCGGAAAACGATGTCTGTTACATTTCAGTTATCGTCCAAAATGAAGTAGTCATTAAAAGGAGCCAAGGATCAAACTGAAAAATAATAGGATTTTGTAAAATATATAATATAAAAATGACCAGTTGCGAAGGTTCAGTCTTTTCGATACAAAACATCAGTGTTTCAGGTGAGGGGACAGACACATCACGACATACTCGCTAAACATGTTTGTGATGTGAAGGATTGTCCAGCATCTATCATGACTCCGTACTTTCTGCTCGACTCCGACCACGCCAAGTGTAATGTAGTATAATATTATCCGAATGGTAATGTTGGCCGTCCACAGCTGTGTGTAGTTTGACGGCTGTCGTTACTATTAGCCATCTGCATTCTCTATTATCTATCAGCCGACTGTGATGACCCGTCCGCACGCAATACGAGAAATGAATCACAGGCGCCGTTGGTTGCTCGGCAGCGGCGCAAGTCCGCTCGACGTATAGCCTCCCACTAAGTCGCGCGCGGCTTCATCCGGTGCTTGGGCAGCGGCGTCTCACCGCGAAAATACCGACAGACAACACTGCCGTCCTGATTCCACTATTGTACTGCACCGCGTCGCCGACGGACACATTCGTCGTCGTATTTTACGGCGCCATTATTAGCTACGGCCGCGGGCCGGCTGCTGCTGCTGCTGGTGGTGGTCACCGGATGCGTGGACGTGATGCACGCCAGCCTTTGAAAATATTGACCGATGTGGCTCTAATAGCTCTTCGGCGACGTCCGATCATTCTCATATGTATCATCTGACGCCGAGTACTTGTTGACTGCACCAAACTCATACATACTTGAGTAAGCAGCTGCCACAGTTGAGCGATTGAGTGATACCAGCCGAATGTTGATACTGTCAAATATTTAGAATGGTCATTCATTTCACATTCTGCTAATAAAATTCATATAGTTAACGTATGGAAACATGCTGATGACACTGTGGCGGCTAAAGTGCATCTATTGGGTTAATAACAAGCGAACTTTATATATCTGCATGTATTTGTATACATCTGGCTAAAGCTTCTCGTGGGTATAGCTCTGAATATACAGTAGCTCTGAACAGCAGTCTGCGGTCCGTAGAACGTCTTTACTTGTAGGGCTTGTGGAGATGGTGTTTTCGTGACGACATAAATTAGAAGTTAGTATACTATCTTGTTGACCACGCGAAGTTGTTTGCATTCTGCTACGATGGCTGATAATCTCTTCATTCTGTCTCAAAAGAGTATGATTGCGTGTTCGTTGCAGTGCAACGCAATTGCAGTCTGTCAGTCTGCGAATCTATATTATAATAATCAGATTGTGAAGATGGCCACGGGGCGTGGCTTACGAGGACGGACGGTCGGGCGCGCGGGTACAAGCAAGGCTGGGCAGACGGACGGACGGGTAGACGGGCAAGCCGCCGGCTCAAATAGAGCCAAAACAAAATCCCGCTACGCGCGATTTTGGCTCTTTAAACGAATATGTTATGTCGTGTTAGTGTATTATTGTGGATGATGTGAAAGTGAACTTCGTCTATATTGTGGCAACTCTTTACAATCAGCTACGTCGTCGTCCTTGATTTTCCGTTGCATGCGATTTTCCGCTGTTCGTGACTGAGTGTTTTCGGTTTCCGCCGTTTGCATTTCGATGCCATTGAACAATCTGCTTCAGCCCGTCACCTTGGTGTCCTCATTACCAATCTTCAGAGCACACCAGAAAACCTACCTTTCCCACAGTCCTCACCGGTGCATCACGCGAAATATATGGTCAAAGTCAAATGGTAGTACGTTATCAACGGCGTTCTTACGACGTTCCTCGAGTGGCATACTACCTATTTATTTGCTTCATCTATCGTGTTGTCTTTGTACAGAGAAAAGTCATTATTATAGTTCCTGTAATTACTGGTTTGTGATTTAGTTGACTTTGTGACCATTGCGTCTGTCGGTGACCGTAAAGCCATTCTTATCTTATCTTATCTTATCTTACATTATCTTATTTATGATTGTAAAGTGACCGCCCAGTGAATGTTGACATTTGACGGACCGCTTTAGTGGTCCTGATAGAGCAATTTGTCCGATGTGTGTGTGTGTCTGTCTGCCCGTCTGGATACGGGTCTGTAACTTTGAAGGAAATAACTTTTGACCTAGATATTTGGCATGCTGATTCGACTTGACCCTTACTAGGCTAATTTCGAAGGTCAAGACCACAGGTTTAAGGTCATCACCGTATGAAAGTGTTCCTTTTGGCTGTGGATGAACGTTACGAGGTGTCGTAGTCATTCTATTTCACCAAACGTGCACACAACACTTACGAAATTTATTGGTTGTTTGTTGAATTCGTTATGCTACAAGTGGTCGGTGCAACCTCGAGTGAGGGCTTTCTAGTGGACACTTAAGTCGTCCACTTTCACTGATTCGCTCACCGGTCATACTTTCTTTCATCTTCTTTTTAACGGTCTCATTGGAGACCACTTATCTCAGAATATACTGTACCAATCTTCACCAAATTTTCAGGATAGGTGTGCACATGGGTGAGCATGATCAGTCCGACCTTCTTTTGGCACTGGAACGTTGCTATGACAACTGATTTTTTGGCGCGAATCTGCGAAAATTGGCATACATTCTGTGCGCTAGCATTCCACAACCGATGGGAGAAATCGCAACACGGATGCGCGCGTTAACATCGCCCATGATTCCTCTACGTTCGATAAGAATTCGGTGAACTTTGGTCCACTGACCCTGCGTTTTGCAGGGAGGTTTGCGCCGGGTGGGCTTTGCCACGCACGTTTAGTTTATTCCTTGTCTACGTTAGTCGTGATTCGTGTTAATTCGGTGCGGTGTAGCGCCGCCGGTGCTCGTCAACGTATCTCCAGACGTGGTCGTGCATAACGAGGGCGACGACGTCGACATGTTCTGCGAGGCTCGCGCCACACCGAAAGCCTCTCTCACCTGGCTCAAAGATGGCCGCAAGCTCGCTTCTTCCGGTCACGTGACCGTCGCCGGAAATCACGTGGTGTTGCTCGGCGTCGAGCGGTCGGACGCCGGCGTCTACTCATGCACGTTCAAGAACGTCGCCGGAACCACGTCGCACCTCATTAAGCTCGTCGTTCACGGTACGTTTGAACCGCCAACTCAGCCCCCTTTCCACCAATAGACAGCATCGGAGCTGTGACAATTGTCTGGAGGTTAGGAGGAAAAATAATCCGAACTGTTCCGTGCTGTATTGTGTACAACAGTTGTGCACAATGATACGCACACACATGTGAACAGTTCTTAAATTAGCGTGTTGGCTTTGGGTTTAGATTTTTGTGTGTTTGTTTAGGTTGAACATTATGTGTGCTTTTATGTTAGCTTAATCCTGTGCTCTTTGTTTTTGTTGTGTTGGATTTATTTTCTTCAGTACTAAGACAAGAGATTGGCTGGGAAGAATGTATCCGAAATGACCTGTTTAGTGTCGAGTGGGACTTAAAACCTTAGCTCAATCAATCACCAACTCAGCCTCCTACCCTCAGTGGAACGGGAAATGTGTACCGGCCACAGCGATGATGCTCTGCGGCTGGAACGTAAAGGAAGGATGGCTTATTCCATTCGTGGATAGACGTGTGGGTGACAGGTGTGATCCCTCGTTAACACGTGCCATAACTGAGCGCTTTAGAGATGAATATCGCATGCACTCACTATATAAAGCGCTATACAAATATCTTTTACTCGCGCGACGCTATGCTAGCATGGTGCTTGTGTGTATGTCTGTCTGTCCGTCCATCTGTCACAAGTCGGTGTTCCACAAAGACGGCCAAACCTAAGATCACGCAAACAACGCCGTACGATAGCCCAGGGACTCTAGTTTTCTGGTGCCAAAAATCTCAGCGAAATTCCAACGGGGTCTCGCCCAACGCGGGCGACAAATAGAGGTGGGGTAGGGTCAAATTGGCGATTTTCGACCAATATCTCGCTATATCTCAGAAACGGTGCAAAGATAGGGACATATTTACTATGCAAGGCTAATAGGAACTCGTATGCACTCTACCGAATGGCGCTATTTCCAATGACCTTGGGTGACCCCTAACTACCCCAAACCATCCCATTTTTCACATTTTGTACCCCTTTTCATATCTTCCTTTGTGTCTATCCGCCACGGTGGTTTACGTCCACGACCGTGCGCTGGCGGAGTAATACGCAGTGTCGTCAACAACATTGGTGGCAGTCGATGTTGGTTGATCACAGTTGCGGTCCAGTTGACATCAACAGCATGGGTTGTATGGAAATATGTTGATGACATGCACGGCACGGCATGCTCGCTGTGCGATAGTTGTGCCTAGTGCAACGATGCGTGAACAAAACTGCGGGTAGCGGAATAAAACGTGACAGTTGCTGAGAAAGTGTTCCTCAGGCTGACACGCGATCTGTTTTGTGTTATTCGTACAACAGTAGACCAATATTTTAACTGACACAGACCGTCGCGCGGGTCTATCGACGATAGCTGAGCCTCTTATTACTGGCCCGCCTACACATAGTGTAGGGGCAGACTAGTAACGGTCGCTGGCATCTGTCGTCGTCTCTCGTCGTCGTCTGTCGTCGTCTGTAACACTCGCATGTGCAACGTAACTCACCGGGGGACAGCACGCGACGGCGGGCCAGTAGCGTTACGTCTCATTAGAGCGACACCTTGTTACTTTTACTTTACCGTGATCGACTGAGCGCACCTGGCTGTCTGATGCAGCACACAGCTAACTAAGCTGCACAAATTTGTAGGCCTACACTGCCCTGCTTCTCGTTGGCCAACACTCGTTGTGATTTTTGGGTGTCATATAACTGAATTATAACGGTCTTATAAGGCGTTTTAACTATATATTTGCATATTTGCACATCTGTAAATCTAGCCATTTACAAAAAAATTAATTTATTGAATGCGGTTGCTATTTAATTATCGTCCTATTGTCTATATTTTTAGGTGATGGATGGGTTGCATCCGGTGAGTTTAGCTACGTTTTACGACTTTTAGTGATAGTGTAAAAGCTACTGAAAATATAGAATGTTATTTGGAGTACAGTTTTTAATACTTAATATTCCGCATTGAATTTCCGGTTAATATCAGTAATTCTAATTTAATGCTGCATGTCACTAAATGGAATGAGAACGTTGTGGTTTGTGCAATGATGAGGCTGTAAACCATATCATGCGTCAATGTGAGACTGCACTAACAAATATCAACGAAATACTTTACCGGTTCTTGGAACACTAACTTATATTTGCAAGGGAGATTCTTACAGTATTTAGCTGATCGAATATTATTCTTGAAATTTGTTTCTATGTTTCAGTTCGTAAAAGAATCGTGAATTCTTAGGATTTTTTAAAAACCGTAAAGTTCGAATTGTCAATCTGCGATGTTTGTACGCAGTAAAGTTGACAATTCTAAACGAAATACTAATATGTATGTCGTTTGTTATCTTTTGGCTGTTCCATTCTCTTCTGCACTGTAGGCAACATCTACTTCGTCAGTACGCCGCGGAACGCGACCGTGGCCGAGGGTAACCGCGTGCGGCTACAATGCCGCGCCGAAGGCTACCCGGAAAACATCACATATCGCTGGTATCGCGACGGAGTTGACGTCCAGCTAATACCTGGTCTCATGCAGGTCCGTCCACGTCGTTCGCAGTGTAACGTCAGTGTCGCATCGTGTTCATTGAAAATTATTTTCCCGCCATTTAACCCACTTTTTGTACAGAATAGAGACTAATGGATTCGATGTCAGGCTAGCTAAACGACCATTTTTAGTTTTGGATTTTCCGGCTCTTTGGCGCTCAACCCTGAGCGCCAAAGTGCCTGACAGTCAAAACTAAAAATGGTCGTAGCGTCGAATCCCTGAACTAGTATAGCTATTTTGGAATCACTAGCTAAAAAGGATTAATGTATAGCAACGATATTTCGTCAGTATTTCATGTGCGGTCTGCAAATTTCTAGCACTCGATATAGTCTACCTGCGTACAAAATTTGGCGACCCTCGCTTCAGTCATTCGGCCATTCCGCAGATAAGATTGTGGGCATCGAAATTGGAAGTGGGTCAAGTGACTCTGACCACGCCCCTTTTAGGGATGCTTTGTCATCCGTAGGCTAGGATCACAAATTTGAGATTTTAGCTTCAGCCATTCCAGAGATATCATTGGGGTCAAAGAATTTAAAGTGGGTCACATGACCCTAACCACGCTCCTGTTAAGGGTCAATTGTAATCAGTATGCTGGGACTTGACATAGCCTACCTGTGTACAAAATTTGACCACTGTAGCTTCAGATATTCCGGAGATATGGTTGGTAGTTGGTACCCACCAAAATTTAAATTGTTCACCTGACCTGACCACGCCCCTTTCAGGGATGATTTGTCATCCTTGGGTTAGCACTTGCTACGATCAACTTACCTACCAAATTTTAACCCAGTATTCACCCACTACAATGATACGAAAGGCGATGCAAAATATCGAAAATGGGGTACTTTGGAGTAGTTAGGGGTCACTAGAGCGTGTACGAGTTCCTATTAGCGTTCCATAGTAACTATGTCCCTATCTTACACCTTTTTGAGATATAACTAGATATTGGTCGAAAAACGCCAAATGGAACCTACCCCACTTCTATTTGTCGCCCCAGTTGGGGGTGACTCCGTTGGAATTTCGCTGAGATTTTTGGAGTCAGAAAAACTAATTTCTAGGCTATCCGCTGGCGTTATGTGCGTGATCGTACGTTTAGTCATTTTGATACACATACAGTGCCGACTTGTGACGGACAAACAGACAAACGGACAGACGGACGGAACAGACACGACGACAACATACCGCGTGGTAAAAATGGTCGGTTGGCTAGCCTGTCACTGTCACAATTTTGGAACTCTGGGCAAAATGGGTTAAGGCGTAGTGGAATCTTAAATAACTAGAAGGACGTCCAGTAGAGCGCATACCTCCCCCACCGATCTTGACCTTTGAACTTGACCTTCAAAAATTTAATCACCTTGTTCCCTGTGGCCAAGGGTATGACTGATGAAGTTTGGCGACAGTCGGACTTGAAATGGCGCCAGAAAGTTGTTCACAATCATACCTATATATCAACCTACATACCGACGCCGGCGAATATATAACCTCCCATCACCTTCGCTGGGGGAGGTAATGACTTTTATTACAAATTTACCGCTGAGTCTCGTGGCGAAAGCGTTTACCGAAGTCGTGGACAAGAGTAAATTGGCCCTTTTTGACTCACAGTGGCTAGCCAATCGTCCGAGTTTTGCGCCAACATGTATATCTATCGCAATTACACACCCACAGTTACACAGTTAGAGCTTCAGCTGGCGGTATGTATGAACACTGTCAACAAATTAATGGCGTATTTATTAAAACGAGATGCAGTCGGATACGGCAGACTTCGCCCCCGATGCCGCCACTTGGCGAACTGGACGAAACATACGCGTCGTCTTTGATTATGGCCCGTTCTATTATGTGAACACATGATATCATTCACAAACCGGAAGTACATGTCATAAATCATAATATTTCGTTGCCGTCAGAGGACGACCGAGCCATGGCCACAAGTAGCATGTGCAGAAAATTCTGTAAAATTTGGACGCGTTGTTTTTGAGATATGCAAGTGGACAGACAAACAGACAGACATACAGGCACTCTGATCGCAACGCTTCGCACCCCTTTGGCGGGGGGACGAAGTAATTAGCGATTTAGAGCGAGGTGAAATGTGACTGGTTGCATATGAAAGGTCAGAGGTCAGGTGACGGCTGACGGCACGCTGGTGATATCGAGTGTCGACAAGGACGACAGTGGCTGGTACAAGTGCCGCGCCACCAACCGCATCGGCTCGTCGCCGGAAGCTGAGGCCTATCTCAACGTTACATGTGAGTCCACACGGCGCTGTGTATTTGTCGACTGGACTATTTGTCAGTTCTTTCAGTCGTGGCGTAACAATGCAACGAAGCACCGCCTGCTGGTGGTTGATAAATATGCGACGGTGACAGCGACGGTGTAGTCGGTAACAGTCGGCTTACACATGCTGTAACAGACTGAACTAGAAATTCGTGGCAAAGCTCAACGTGTAGCCCGCCCGGTGCAAATGCGCCTGCAAAACTGAGGGGTTACTGGACCAAAGGACCAAACTTTAGCGAATTTTTATCAGACGTAGAGGGGTCATCGACGGTGTCAACGCGTGCATCCGTGCTGCGATACTCCCGTCCGTTGTGGAATGACAGTGCACAAAATGGAGGTGGGTATGTCCATTTTCGCCGATTCGCGCCAAAAATCGGTTACCATAGAAACGTTTATTGAGCGATCGCGAAAAGAAGGTCGGATTAATCATGGCCATCTACATATGTAGTTGTGTACCTATCCTGAAAATTTGGTGATGATCGGTCAAGTATATTCTGGGCTGTACACGCTGGGCTGTGCCACGCATTTCTAGTTATAAATTGGACAGACAATGCTCACTCTGAATACAAGTGACCCTAGCCAACTATAATTTCTTCTGAATGTATTACATTTCTAGGAGTGCTGGCCGTCATTCGGCAGATGATGTTGATGCTGCACTAAAGTTGAACGTGCAGTACATTAAAAACAAGGCAATCGTAGATATCAGACTTCGCCCGCGGTGTGCAATCCCCTTCTCGGCCGATAATAGACTCGTCCAACGCTTGCAATCAAGCGTTTGCCCCTCTCTTGTGCACGCCGCTGCATGGACCAGTCCAATTCACAATTCATAGGGGTGTTACGCTTGTCACGCACATGTTTCCCCCAAAAATGCCCCTTCCCCTTCGGGGATCGTCACCCCCACGTAAACACACTGTTCCTCGGGCCAAACCCACTCATCATCCCAAACGGCATGTCGATCGGTTCAGCCGTTTTCGTATGTGTTCCAAATTCTATGCTGTACAATGTATTGTCAATGGGGAAGAAGACCCCCTTTGCCCCTTCCCCTTGGGATTTCGTCACCGTGCCGGAGAAGGACCGAGCCACGGTCATAGGCAACATGCACAAAAATTTGGTAAAGATCGCGCGTGTGGTTCCGGAGATATCATCGCGGACAGACAGACAGACAGACACGCACACACACAGACATTCTCATCAGTCATCACAATACTTCGCAACCGCTGTGGCAGACGAAGTAATAAATTGCCTAAAAATAATGTTAGTACAGTAGTCGTAATATGTGACTGGCACGGGATGCAGTCCCACGTTATTGCTTTAAATAGAACCGTGCCGTCTGCAGTAAACATCGAACTCGGCTGACTCGCAGTTAAGTTTACGCTTGACCGATGAACTCGTTGCAAGCTTCATCAGTCGCTCGCTGGAGGCGCGTTCGATGTGGCTGGAATGGCTTTCCGATAACGGATCAGACGAACGTAGCCGGGCGTCGAACGATCTGACGGACGGAGAATGGAGGCGCTGTGGCTGTACGGCTACATGCTTGAAAGGTCCTGGTGGCGGTCGATGTTAAGTACGCTGTGGTGGGTGCCTCATGACCAGTCTCGGCTGCCATGTCGACAACACGATGTAGGGTCTCAGTGTTTTCGCAGGCCGCGGTCGACGCCGTTCACCAGTCTTTGCCGTTTGACCTGGTTCATGGACCGATCATGAACGCTGACCGACGTGTTTGCCGCCCGACTTTTCCAGACGGCCGCTGTCATTCCCACCACGCGGCCGAGTGGATCGCGCCGCAGAACTGCCGCTGTTGCGTGCGTGACGTCATTATGCGCTGTCTCAGCAGCCGGCGTCGCCTCTCATTACATCACAACTGCTGTCACGTGACGACTCCGGCGCATTCTGAAACGTGACCAGACTGGTTAAGCACTCCACGCTGTCCTGTATTTCTTTAACTGTATGAGATCTGGGTCGCCTGTCACGCTCACCAAACGTAGAACGCTAGTCGTGCCATATAACGTGCAAAGAAATCTGGAAAAAAGAACTAAAAAGCCATCACTCACTAGAGGTCGCATCGACCACTCGACAAACCCAGAAAATGTCTGCCGCTGTTAATTATTTATTGTTTCAATTTCAGGTCTGATTTTTAGCCGACCGTGTCTTCCCAGCCCGCAGTGCGCCGTAACTTGTTTTCACAATTTCGCTTTCACCTTAGCCAATAAGAAACGTTTTCCTCCTCTGACCTTGAACTTTAACTTATGACCTTGACCTACGAATTTGAGCTATACAGGTCAAGATTAACCACAATGCCAAATCTACCTCAAAGTCATTTCGTTCGAAAGTTATAGTCCGGATACATAGACATACACAAAAAAACTGACTTACTGCTCTACACGACCACTAAACACTGCGTCTTCGCGCGGGAACGTCAAAATACTGTAGCCTACAGTGCTCACATTACTGATCATACGCAGTTTGCATACAGAAATAAAAATTTGAGTATTGGTTAATGTTACTATTAATGTACTTACTTCCAATAAGCCGGAAGTTATGGAATGCTTAAAGTTTTTTAGTGAATATCTGCAAGATTTACCGGAAACATGCACATGCAAAATTTCAGAAATGGTCCGCCTTCATAAAGAAAAATCAATTAGATTTCGGGGTATTCCGCCCGCCCAGTGCCCACAAGCAATTATGATTGTACCACATTTACAATTTTTATTCCCATGAGTAGTGCCGCCGAAACTAATTTCTACGGTGGTCTTCCTATGCTACGAGAGAATATTTCTGTAGATCTTGTCAAGTTGTGTCGAAACCTACATGTGAAAGACTTGGAAGACTCACTGAAAGACTTGAGAGACTTGAATGACTTGAGGTTGTTTGTTTATGTATTGTATCAAAAAAATGTGGGGAGCTGGGCAACCCCCACGGACTCTCTATAGTATCGGCAACCTCGCCGGAAACA
>Ga0209363_1001628_pt1 | contig 10985 bp, 8 predicted proteins | sample WorMetexBAHAMAS3_FD_187385 | JGI IMG/M metagenome (GOLD analysis project Ga0209363, IMG submission 187385) | Marine gutless worms symbiont microbial communities from Max Planck institute for Marine Microbiology, Germany - Inanidrilus exumae... | ecosystem: Host-associated > Annelida > Digestive... | reverse complement strand
CGGGATTATCTCCCTGTTCATCATGTGCATAGGAATCATTAGAAATAATTCTTTGGTAGACGGATGCGCCCGGGCCGAGTCGAACCCCGGCCACTGAGCACGTCACGCTCTACTGCACATGGCGGCCGAGTGCGTTAACCACTCGGCCACGAAAGCAGGTGGCATTAGGTGTTATGCAGAGATATAAAACAAGGTTGGACGACAGAGAAAAGCTTGAGACATTTTATCACATACAGACGTATACCATCAGCATGATCCTGGTGACATTAACAACAAACGAATGCAACCATTTCAATGGCCAGGTTCAGCTGATTGTCCATTTAAATAGAGAAGGTTTTTGTACGGGTTGGATGCCATTTTTGGTGCCGAGCCAGCAGTGTCATTATATTGAAGTGAGTAATGGTAACATATCTAATGTGCTGCATGGAGTTGTATTAAGGCTGCATTACACACATGGCTGGAAAGTAATGGCAGCCTACCGCCGTGTGGATGACTTATAGTCACCTGCGGGCTGACTGCCTGTACACCGGGATCAGCTCCGGGCCCAACGCTCGGTAACGAGCGTAGGAAGCCTTTACCTTATTTATACACATGGCTTTGTAGTAAACTGACTTATATTTAGAAGGAATGATTATCATATGATACCAAATGTCACCATGTGTGTTGATTTTGTCACAGAGCCGCAGTGAAGCAACGTTTCTTCTCTGACGTGTTTGTTTGTATTTGTGGGTGAAGAAGGGATTTGGTGCAGTGACTAATTCTCCTGGTTAGAACCATCCATGGCATTTTGCCATTCAAAGATTTGGTATCGATCTTCTTACAGGCATAACAGAGGCAACTGATTGACTCCCATTTACCTTGAAGTGACTCTTCAAAAGATGTGCTTGTGCATCTGTTAAACAGCTGGTTCTGGGGACCGGTCATCACGCTGCAGGATTGCCTCGCTGCGTTCTTCTCGGCCGATGATCTCAAGGGCGACAACATGTACAGCTGCGAGAAATGTAAAAAGTAGGCACGTTTGACCTTATGTCGCTAGCCCTGTGTTAAAGTATTGGCAGTTATAGTTGCAACTAGAAAAACACTCGGTCGAGATCACACCAGCCACTTTATTACTTATTTACTGTTTCCAATTCAGGTCTGCTAAAGCAGACCATGCCTTTGTCTCACTTCATAACGTGCATGCATAGGCAAAAATGTTTTCTTCTGTGAATTTCTTCATGGCCTTAAACCTTAACCTGTGATTTTGACCATCGAACTTGGCCTGGATAGTTTCATGAATGTTATCATCCAACAGACAGACATAACTGACTAATTGCTCTCACTGGACCACAAAATCGTCAGTATTAAGTCGTTGGTATATTCATTGCATGTTAGCCTACTGTAAACTCATTTCTGTAAACCGTTAATATCTATGTCTTCTTTGTTCTGTGAGTTTCTGTAAAGGAAGTAAACGTCGATCTGTATAGCGCATTGTCATAACCACCTCTAATGCGCTTAGGAATTGCACGTGTTAGAGGGATCACACAGTTTTACTTGCCACCCATACGTTTATCCACGAATGGAATAAACCATCCTGCCTTTACTCCGTAAGCATTCGCCAGATGGCGCCACCCGAGGGAGGTAGTGCACATCTGATTACAGCTCACTACTTATTCATCGACCTCGAAAGAATGAAAGGCTGAGTTGGCATAGTTGGCTGAACCTGTAGCGGATGGCTTACCCACATAAGTGGTCACTGTCAGCTGCAGATCAAGCGTAGGACAGGGAAAGTTCACCAGTCACAGACCGATGTTCTATGGTGTATGTCAGCTATGGCAATAATACTGTTGATATCACACACTAAAACTGAAAGATTAGGGTACAAAATGATTTTACACTCATGAAGTTTTGCTGAAGTTGATTAGTTGTAATAACAATAACATTAATAATATACACAGTTCTGTACTATCATAAATTGTAATTTTATACGCAGAAGTCTTAATTTAGAAGCCAGTAGTCATATATAAGGGTTTGTCAGTAATATATGGCTCTATATCACTTATACTGTGAATTTCGTCAGTGGTAAAACATGGTGTTGCCCTAACGGAACGTAATACTACTGGCCCGCCGCGTGCTGCCCCCTTGTTGAGTTACGTTGCATATGCGAGTGTTACAAACGACGATGACAGACGCCAGCGGCCGTTGCTAGTCTGGCCACCCTGCACTATGTGTAGGCGGGCCAGTAGTAATAGCAAAATTTTGTATATGCACTGCAGTCATCTCCCTCAGTGTTTGAATTATAGAGGCTTGTATGGGCCTGGCCTTCCTAGTTTTGTTGTGGATCTCCTTAAACGCTGTCCAGAACCAGAGTGCAAGGGGACCGAGTTTTGACTGTTACATGCTCATGCTCCACAATTGCCCACAGAAAAACTTCACATAATCCGACCACAGATTTAAGTGTAGCATCAAATTTGGACAGATGTTCACATTGATGGATTGAACAATGCACTATGTCTAGCAAAAGTAAAAGTAAGCCAACTGCTTTTATGTGTAACTTTTACTGTTGCTGATATTGTACAAATAGTACTCCATTTAACATAACCAAATCTTTCAATTTTATCCAACAGGCTGTCTGATCCAATCAAAGTCCATTTTCTGTTCCGAAATTTTCAAAAACAGTAAAGTGTACTGTAACGTTTTCTTGTGCAAAACTAAGTAATTAAATGCTTATTCACACCAGAAAAATGACATCTTGCCTAAGTAAGAGTATCTCAGATGATGATTGGAAATTCTTATTTTTTAGATGCTTAATAAATTAAGGCTGATTTATGCAAATTTCATGGAAATGCATTCATAATTACTTACTGAATGGCTTATTTTTTGGATACGGTATAGATTTGTTTTTAAGTATGATCATTTTTTGATTTCTGTCTGTATTGATAGCTGATATTCAGCATTTGCTACTGTCGTGTAGGCTTCGTAATGGTGTCAAATTCTCCAAAGTTCTACAACTGCCAGAGGTGAGCTGTGATAGTGTAGAAATAGCACACACACATACACACATGCATGCAGTTGTGTTACCATGGCAGTTCTGCTGGACTACTGAACTGGTCAGTAATCAAACAGTTGTAAACATTTGTTCTGCAGCGGCTTCACTCGACTTACGATGTAGCTGTTCAGTGGCTGATGAATGCACACGACAGCAACAACAGTAACGTGGCTACCAATGTTTAAGCACCTGTAGCAAGCACTATAGCATTTAGTTGCAGTTTAAGAACAAGTGGCAGAAAATACTGCATAATTCCTTCCCGCTCCTGAGCCAAATTTTTTGTTAAGAAAGCTGAACCATTTCTCAAAATATTTGCAGACACTGTTGAATTGTCGTACATACATTTTCCTTGATGTATTCTTTTGCTTTGTACTCTGTACATTGGTAGTTTGATAGGTGGAGTGTACTCTTCAATCAGTCAATAGAGTGCATTAGAGCTACGTGTTTTTACCTTACGATACGATGCGGTAGATTTGCATGCACTCAAAAGCTGACGAGATGGCCAGCTGAATCTAGCACACAGCACAGAAACAAAAAATAAGGAAAGCTAGAAACAAAAACTCAGTAGTTCAGAAGAAACGGTCCTGGTCAATAGTCCATGTTTTTAGGCCATATCACATGCAGTCAGTGCATAAGATGCGGCTCATTGCTGCTAGCGTGGTCTGTGTGTCTGTATCTCTTGGTTATGTTCGTGAGCCATGCAAAAATGGCTAAACTGATCGAGATGCCGTTTGGGGGCTGACGAGTGGGACAAAAGAATTATGTTAGATGGGGTAGAGATCCCCTATGGGAAGGGGAAATTTTTGTGGTTGTCTGGCCCATTGAAAAGCATTGGGAGTCAGTGCGTTAGATACAGAAAAAATCAATAACAGCTACAGTGATACTGCGGCAGCTGGTTGCATTGCTCCAGACTGGTTGATGTCACATTTCATTGTACCCCCGTGAAAAGTCCCCCCCCACGATGCTGCCTTATGTCAAAATTCTTTGACCACTTGTTAGAAATTTGCAACTGATGCGGGATTTTTGTGGGTTACAGATCTTGTGCATTCATCTGAAACGGTTCAGGCACGAGTTCATGTTTTCCAGCAAGATCAGCAGCTACGTGTCGTTTCCACTTGAAGGATTGGACATACGGCCTTACTTGCACAAAGGTTAATCAACTTTATTCGCTGCTCGTCAATTCTTGCAATGCCTCCTCTACTGTAACGGACTTTTTTCAGAACCTGGGTTAGTAAGTTAGCCAGGAATGGCATTGGGCCTATAAAAATTGCCAGTTGAGCAGTTCTGTAGGTTACCTTGACAACCATTTGGCTAACCCAAGTAAGTAGTCTTCTGCACTGGTTACCAGTCACTTATCTTATCCAGTAGAGGGTTGCGCTTCTGATATTCATGGTACATGACAATCGCTGTCCCGTGTATCTGAGCAAATCCGTTCAACCAGCCAGAAGCAATTCAGCACATCAATGTCTTCGCTCTGTCAGCAGCCTAGACTACATTGTTCCACGGACAAGAACTTAAGTTTGGGGACCGAGCCTTCTCTGTTGCCGGTCCGACAGTATGGAACAGTCTGCCTGAATCTGTTAGATCAGTTGAGAGTATTGGTAGTGATAAGCGCAAGCCGAAAGCCTATTTGTTCAATATTTTGTTTTAACTGGATGTTATCATTTATTAACATTGTAATGCCTAGCTGTTCCGTTTTCTTCATATGTTTGGCACTAAACTGACCATTTATTGTATTGTATTGCATTGTATTGTAAGCCAAATTGTTACCACAGTTGACTAAAAACGTCTGTGCATGTTTGTGTGTCTCAACTGTATGGCATTGTCCTGAACAAAGCGGTTCTTCAGGCATTTTGTGTCATGTAATATTTAGGGATGTGGTACTTGGTACTTGTGCTCGTACTGAATAAAACTCTGGTACAATTTTTCAGTACTCATACTCATACTGGTACTCGAGGAGGGTTAAGTACTTGTACTTGTACTCGGCGTCCAGAACTCATACTTGCACTAGTACTTGAGGGCATGGTAGTTGTATTCTACTTGTACTCGTGACCATGGTACTTGTATTCCGCATATTATTAGTTGTTGTATTGAAGTACGTTTATTATTTCATGCGTTTGCCGTTAGTTTTATTACACACTCTGATGTTATCATTGAATGCCTTGTGTTAATGAGACGTAGTCTTAATTTCTATTGCAACAATGACACAAACGTTAAGAAGTAATTATACAGTGTCCCAAAAATGGCACCCTATTTTCCGTTACAAAATGAACGAATTTTAGTTACTGGTACATAGAATCTTAAGAAGTGAACGATAGAGTGGCATTTTGTCGGGACCCAGTATATATTAGAGCTTATAGTAGTAACGTAACTTCTTTAACATTTGTTGAGCTATGAAATAGAGTTTCATACAAAGTTTAAGCTCATATAGACAACACGGCAACTTGTATAGGTAAACTGCTTTCATTATTTGAATTCCTTAACTTTAAATGTAAGTAATCGTACTTATACTTGACAGTAGAGTACTTGTACTCGTACTTTTGACTTGAGTACTTGAACCGTCACTGGTAATATTTTTGCAATACATGTTGTATTTTTACTGAATTATGTTATGTTCTTTAGTGTACTTATATTATTGCAGAGTGCAAGGACACGGTGACGTCATATGACCTAATCGCTGTTATATGTCATCACGGAACTGCTGGAGGTACAGTTTTTACATTAGTCTATGCATCAGTTTTTACTAGAGATGTGCAGTATTAGGAAATGTCCGATGATAATATGCATTATCAAAAATACCATGATACCAGTGTACCACAGTATTTCGTGACATCATCAGTTGTAGATAACTTCTGCAAAAATCCAACCATGTTTCCTAATCCATCCACCCCAAATGGGCTCTGGGGCAGTAATGCACCGTGATTTATGTGTTGATTTCGGCACTATATGAATTGTTGGTTTGTGTGTTTACTTTACTTCCCTTCTCTCTTTTTCTTCTTTCTTTCTTCTTTCTTTATGCTTTCTTTCTTATTTACTTACTTCCTTACTTGTTTACTTCCTGACTTATCTAACTACTTCCAGAATAGACCAGTTCCGTTTCCAGGCCGGAGGTCGTAGGAGGCGACCAAACCTGGCTTTAGTGTTTTTTGGGTTAATTTTATGTTGTAGTATATTTTGTTATGTATGCATGTTTGCTTTTGTTGTGTTTGTTTCAGTATTTTAGTACGCCAAGAGATTGGCTGGGAAGAACGTCTCCGAAATGACCTATTTTGTGTTGGGTGGGATATAAAACCTTAACTCAAGCAATCAGTCCTAATACATCCTCTAGTCCTCTAGCTGCCACAATCTAATGAACATCATGTTTATTCATCGGTGCTGAGATGTTGTGTATTGGAGTGGAGGGGACAGTGCAAACCAGAAACAATGCCGAGTCTATTCTCCTGTGTATTGAGATTATGGAGAAGACTCGTGAGTTCTCACAGCGGTGTTATCTACACAGTTAACTTAATGACAATAATAATAATAATAATAACAGTATCTGGCACCGTTGCAGGTGGCCACTACACGACGTACGCGTTGAACTATGTCAACTTGACGTGGTATGAATACGATGATCAGATTGTGACTGAAGTTGATGCACAGCAGGTGGAAAACTGTGAGGCCTACGTACTCTTTTACAGGTGGATCAACTTTATTGCCAGTTTGATGAACGTCTTAGAAACAGTTTCTCTGTTAGTAAAACACAATCAGTTGACAAATAATTTCTAGAAATTTGTTGTATTTCATTTATGTTCAAAAAGCTCCAGTGGACTGATTTGCACCAAATTTTGGTTGGTACAGCATTTCATGTCGTAAACACATTCCAATAGAAAGTGCCGACATTGTACTCTTGGGCTTATGATCAACCTTTTGAACCCTACACCCCTGGGCCAATTAACCCCTGAACCCTCAGTGCCGCCAGCATGGCGTGTAAAGTCTATAGCAGGTTCTATTGCTGATACTGCTATAACGGGACAACGGGATATAAGTTTAAGTGTTCATCCCGCAATAGCGGGAATACGGGTCATGTCAATGTTGAGGCATCCCGCTATAGCCAGACAGCGGCTTCAAAGGGTTAACAGCATCTGTTGGACCTGCATAGATATTACTAGAAGAAACGAACACTCAAAAGAGTGCAGAAACCCACACCAGCACTGTATTTATGCCTTTGATTTGCCTCGTGACCTTGACCTTCATGTGTTCCATGACTCGTGGTGGAACATTTCTGGTGATCTTAACGGCATTGGTTTTTCGAGATATCGTGTGGAAAAACAGACAATTGCCGGCAGAATCCCTACCCTGCAACTGCTGTTGGCGTGGGTAGCGAGGTGCCGACCTTTTTATTCGTACCGAGTGCAGGATATTTGGCCTGTCGATATTTTTAGGTCGGCTCGGACCGAGTCGACCTAATAAAGTGCCTAAAATGTCCATCCATACGTCCGTCCGTCCACAAAAAGTTTCTTCGATTTCAACAAAATTTGGTATGTATGTACAAGATGACGAGTGATGCATGACGGTATGCAGTAAGACTCGATCCAAGGTCAAGGTCATGAGCCCCTGAAAGTCGGAAATTGGGCTATCTCCCCCCCATTTACATTGGGGGCTGGCAAATGACCACGGATTCTTAAATTAGGGGGCAATGCCTACAGCTTATTGGTTCGGATTTTTGATTTTGGTCCTAATATTTGTGTCACATGACTTTGAAGTTGGCAGTAAGTAGGAGTCGACCGTCGGTCCCGTATGGAGCTAATTTATATATCTGTTGATGTAGGAAGAGAAACGAAGACATTCTACCGCTGAGGCAGAAGGCAGCTCAGATTTTTAAACGTGCCGAGGGCAGCCTGATGTCGTTCTATGTGTCTCGACAGTGGATCAGCAAGTTTAACACATTCGCCGAGCCAGGCCCGATTAGCAACAACGACTTTCTCTGTCAGCATGGAGGCAAGCTGAGTTGTTTAATCACCGCTTATTCTTTAGTCAGTGGGGAAATATGGCCAGTTTACAATCAAATACTCGGGGCCTGCTGAAATCTGGAAACGAGCCCTAGGAAGACCATACGACACACTGCTGAGAGCCGTTGCATTTGATCTGAGACCAGTGAATATCAGTCCTCCATATGTATTGGAAGAAGGCACCGTCCTGAGAAAACGGGTGTTTGACTATGGACACGCAACGTTCAAGAAGAGATCGAAAGTTGAAAATTGTTGTGCGATTATCAGTGCAGACTGTTTCAGACATTTGCTTAAAACGTAGCAGTTCGCTCGATGCTGGTGCATTCAGCGCATTAGAGGTACTCGGCGATAATGGCGCTCTATAAATTTACTTACATACTTACTAAGGAGTCTTAAGGTTAAAAATGCTTTGGTGCCTCAGCGGTTAGAATGTCTTCATTCCTCATCTTGCATCAGTGGACATAAAATGTAGATGGTGTTATGAACTGTAAAACAGAGAGTCTCTTTTGCATGAAGTCGAGCAATCAGCACATTGCAGATTAACAAATAATAGATACAAGTTCGAAAGTAATATTAGAAATACAGTAATATCTCCAATTTTCTACATGAAACTCTATAATTCTCCATGGGGAACACCCCATGGTTGAGATCCCTTGGGAGCAAAAAACAGTTACTTTGATTTTGGATGCAGATACGGGAATTTTTATCTCTGTAACACTGAGAAGTGGGCATAGTAAACCCTTGGTGGAGGTGTGCATTCCCTGAGAGTTTTCTTTTTCTTGCTGGACAGAACAGACAATGTTTGTGTTTCTTGTTTTGACAGAACTCCAGCCGTCTGCTGCCACTGGTGACGTCACACAACTGATCATGGAAATTCCACAGAATTTATGGGAATTTCTGCATAAACGGTAAAAGCCCATGAATACTACTACCATCTGGGTTTTTTAAAACTTTTTATGCCTTTGCCGTCGACAGTGTCGGTGAAGGCACTATGTTTTTGGGAATGTTTGACTGCTGTGTTTGTTTGTCCATTTGTCCAGACGCATCTTGTTACCATGATATCTCATGAACGGCCCGAGCACTCTCGATGAAACTTACTGGAAATGACCACTAGCCCTTACTGATGACCTGTTTACATTTTGGAGGTCAAAGGTCAAAGGTCATGGTTACAGCAGGCCATCGAGGTGGTAAAGGCAGCCACATCAGCACTGTGTCTTTAAATTCCATCTTCTAGTTAATGTATAGATGAAAGAGAACTACTAAAACCAACTACTGAAGATGACCGTTTCACTGTCAGTGAAGTTGTGACTATAGCGCTGTAGAAATGCAACCATTTAGCAGCATTGCCATTGTCGTCTTTTTTGTGTTGAAATGACGTATTATTATGTGTTTTGTGGAACATTAAACACTGCTTACTCAGTTGTTGTATTGTGTTCGTTACCTCTGCCACAAGTTGGCAGTGGTAATGTTTTGACCGTTGTTTGTCTGTTTGTCTTTTGTATGTTTGTTATCTGGATAACTCTAAAAGTTATGGGTGGATTTTCATCAAATTTATGGAATAGATAGCTTATAGTCCAGAGAATGGACGATCATATTTTCGGAAGGTTAGGGATAGGGTTAGTGCATCTGTGGCTCGTGAGTAACAAAACTGTGATGGATGTGAGTGCTCTGCTGAGTGCTCTCTTTTTGCACTTTGTCAGTAGTTACCACAGTTTCCTCCAGTACCGTAGTGGTTTATTACTCACACTGGCGGCAGCCGCGAGGTAGGGTTTTAACTGATGTTTGTGTGTTTGTCTGTTTGTCCACATGATGTCTCAAAAACTGATGCAGCTAGGATTACCAGACTTGACATAGAAATTTTCCACTGTGAGTCCTGGAAAGACATTTATTTTGGGGTCAAAAGGTCAAAGGTCACGAGTCACAAAAACATTGTAGGCATGGGTTTTTGCACTCTTGTGAGTGCTGGCTTCTTGCAGCTGATATATTTTTCCATTACTATCAGTGCTTCGACACTGTTGATTGGGCATCAGAAAGAGCATCTGGTCTGTAAAACATTGAATGATGAGGTGCTGGTGTGGTTATATATCTGGTGTGAGGTGTAGATAATTTGCACACTTGTCCAGCTGATGCCACTGCCACCCCGTCATCTCTTGCTTTGGTAGAATGGCTTACATTTCTGGTGCTGGTTTACCCAGGTTGTCCTGGAACAAACACTGTTAAGTGAATGTTGTTGCTGCTGCTGCTGCTGCTGCTGTTGTCTTTTCATTTTGCCGCCTCATATTATAGGTGTAATAATATATGTCTTTAGTTTTGGCGGAGGACCAACTGTCAATCGGATGTCGGCGTGCAAGCCTTGCGTACAGGAAGCAGAAAGACTTCATAAACGTCAGCAGCTGGAGAAACAAGCATTTCTGGAGGTTAGTTCTACGTGCCTTTTGCATAGCGAGTGTCTGCCAAAAATTCTTATCATCGTGGTTGGGTGTCCAGAAGAACATCCGAGCTGAAATAAACCTGCTTCAGAAATCCCAGATATTCCACATGGTTCACTTTTTGGAGAGCTAGACACGTTAAAATCTAGTTAAAATCTAGACGTGTTAGACAACAGCTGAAAATAGTAGTAATACAGTAGTAGTTGTAGTTGTTGTTGTTGTCGTAATAGTAGTAGTAATAGTAGTAGTGGTAGGAGTGTTTGAACTAACTGTCACTACTGCACGGATTGCGCCAAAAATCCGCCTGTGCCGGCCCCCAGCAATGTCCCTGAGTACATTGCTGGGGGCTGGCACAGTCAGGGTGCTCCAGATTTCATCCAAATTGATTCACTTTCGGCTGAGTTATAGCTGAACGCGTGAACACTGCCAAATCGTGCCCTGAAGTGAATCCAATATTAGGCCAAAGCCTATCTTTGAGCCGAATAATGATTGCGTTGTGTTTATTGTTAATTATGTTTATTGCTTCTGTACAAGAAC
>Ga0209363_1001626_pt1 | contig 10986 bp, 10 predicted proteins | sample WorMetexBAHAMAS3_FD_187385 | JGI IMG/M metagenome (GOLD analysis project Ga0209363, IMG submission 187385) | Marine gutless worms symbiont microbial communities from Max Planck institute for Marine Microbiology, Germany - Inanidrilus exumae... | ecosystem: Host-associated > Annelida > Digestive... | reverse complement strand
ATTTATTACAGGTAAAGATGTAATTAAAATAGACGTACTGAAGTAGGCCTAATTTTGGGGCCTACTTGAAATCACGTTTGAACACGCTTAAATGATACTACTGCTTTCCAAGCAACAAAACTTTTACACATGGGCTTTAGTAATCATTACTCAATAGTAAAAACATAAAGTTACATACAACACGGTATTATAATATAGTTTAGAAAAAAACGCATGTTGTTGAATACCAGCATCAAAGTTATGAATGAGGCAAGGCATGATAAAGATTAATAATATTGAAGTTAATGACTAGTATATAACTTAATCATCTAGTACATTTTTCTAAATGTACAAGAAAGAATAACGACATCTTTTTGTATTTCTTAAGTTTGCAGTAATTGACGATAGTTACTATAAAAATGTCTTACTTTTTGCGGTGTAATCAGTTTACAGGTACACTTTTACTGTCCGACATATATACCTTCGAGTTGGATGTTTTACAGCTCCACAGCAAGTGTGAATCCGTCTGGTACGAGCAGCGAATGCAAAATGTGCGCGCGGACAATCGCGCAGTTGTATGGCGCTATTCGTGACGGCGATGTCACTGCTCCGAGGACGTTCAGGTTGCTTCGCGTTACACGCCCGGTCGCCCGGCTGGCCCGGCACAGTACGTGTCAGGGCGGTCGGGGGCTGGACGACTGCCCGATCCAGCATACTGGCACTGATGGAGGTCAGAGCCTCCCGACTTAATAATTTTGACTACGCGGCGACGGCGGCGGTGCACAGTTGCGTGCCAGGGACGTCTGGTCGGGTCGGGTCGAGTCCGCGGCTGACATGTTCGCCGTACGTCAAAATGTCAAACATTTTGATGTCTTTATGACAGCTTCCGTCAGCCGAGGTGGCTCACCATGCTGCAGTCCGCCCATATGTCCAGCGACTTTACGCGTCTGGGCTATTAGCTCACATGTAGTCCTCACAGCCGCATGTCTCCAGTCGCGTAAACAAAAGTAGCCTGCGTGTGAATAGGTGTTCATTGTACGCACGATAATTTCAACATCCTCTCAGACAAGGGCGTAAACTAAAATGCCGACGACCGGGCCGTTGTGCTGTTTGTTGGTCGAAGTTATAGTAAGGTCAGGTTCGGGTTAAGGTTAGCGTTAGGGTCAGGGTTACGATTCGTCATGCTGTCTACCACCGGCTACAAATTAGTGTGTACTATGCAGATAAGTGGGCGTATTTAGTATTTCGGACAGGGGTCATCCCCACATTACCGAAATTAAAATGCAATATTCGCTTTCGTCTGTCCAACGAAAGTCACTTTTGCGTATTATTTTATCAACTTGTCCATTTCTTAGTGATTAATTTCTCATACCCTCAAAACATATTTTGCTTCAGATAAGCTTAGTTCTAATATATCACAAGATTATTGCAGTTGTATATATGGCGTCGGAGCAACAGAATTCGTTTACGACTTACTTACGAGTCATCGTCGTTTTAAACACACGGTTTCGAATGAAAATCGCTTCAGAATACCTCTTTATCTCGTGCTTTCTTAACTTTAGCCAATTGTCGACATAAGGATACAGCTGTGGCAAGTTTTTCGACATATTTTCAAATAAATTTTTAAACGACAACGAAGTAAATTAGCTTAGTGGAGTTATTTTCTTTTGTTTCATTATACAGGTTTCTGAAACTTCGACTCAATGAATGTTTAAGACATAATTGACATCTTACGTCGTTTAAAACACACTTTTTCACTTGAAGTACACTTCTCTGACATCTATTACATGTACAAATTGTGCGGTCCAAAGTCACTATATAATCACACGTTCTGTAAGCGATCGACAAACAATCCAAACCGTCGAAAACTGAAGGAAGGCGTGCATCTATTAATTATTTCGCAGCAGCGTGCTACTGCATGGTCATACGGCGCCGTGTCTCCCCAGAGACGTCGTTGAACTGATAGTGTCTGCAAGGACAGTCGCTCGCACTCGCAAGCGAGTTGTTGTCATGCTTCTAGCGCCGCATGTTTTATTGAACATCTTTATTTCATCAGCAAGTAACAGATAAAAAAGAAAAGAAATTGCTGTTCGCGGCTGACGTCATTACCAAAACAGTCTCATGTTAGGCGGCATCGCATGCATTGCATAAGATGCGGGATATTGCTACAAACGGAGTAGCATGGTTGTTCGGTCTGTGTTTGTCTGTTGGTCACGTTCGTGAGCCCTGCGAAAACGGCGAAACCGATCGAGATGCCGTTTGTGGGCTAACTCGTCCAAGGAAGCATGTATTAGATGGGGCTCGAGATCTTCTACTGGAATGGGCAGTTTTGGGGGGTTGTCCGGACGATTCAAAAGCACTGTGAGTCAATACGGAGTACACCGCAGCAAGAAATCAATAACGGCATCAGCTGTGGTTTACTCAGCAAAATGGATAATTCAGTCCTCGCTGACGGTATGACACCCGATGCGGTCTTTCGACAAATTTTTGGACCATATGTAAATATACATGTTAGCGCAAAAATCTGGCCCATCAGTCAAAAATGTGCCAACCCACTGTACTCATGCGAAAACTTTGTCGAATGCTTTCATCCGCAGACTCGGTAGTAAATTTGTAATAAATTAATAACTGAATATCGAACCACAACGTAAATGTGTTGCTACACTACCTTGTGAAATATTTGATAACTGTGTTGACTAACAATGGTCAGTGGTCGGGTTTTTGCGCTACACTGCGTCCACATAAACGTCTGTCTGTATATAAGTCGTAGTGAGAACAAAAAATCCTTATAGTATAGGCTGAGGAAGAAAAAAGGGCGGATTCGTGGGAATGAGGGAATGCAGAGGGAGGAAAGTTCGAGAAATGGAGTTTGAAGGGAAATGTACGGCAATAACTATGGAATGCGCTATAGAACAGATCAAGTGAATCTGTATCGTCGGATCTGTGTAACTGGATCGCTGGATAACGTAACTTAACGATAGACGATGGCGAATGTCACGTGTTTCATATAGATAAAATAAAGTGACATCACAACATATGGTCACGATACCATCTCCATAGGGCTTGATGTCGAATTTGCTTGGTGAATATTTGTCACATAGTGGTGCAAAATGTTTACATTTCCGTGCCCTACATCATTGCGGCCAGAACAGCTGGCATAGATAGGAATGAAGAAATTACGTCAATGTCACCGTGTGTATTAAGGTAATTAGTAATTTGTTCGAATGTGAGAATTTCTTTCAGGGTTTGCGGAATCGGAGGCATGATCTCCCTGAACGCCTTTTAGTTACCGCATAATTCGTAGCACGCGCCGCTTCAGTCGTGTCCCACATTCCCAACGGTAGGCGAACTTTCCAGTTTCCACGTCGCTAAGGAATACGCTGAGTCGGCGCGCGGCCCTTGAGAGCGTGACGCTAATCTGACAGTAATTGTTTACCTTTATTCATAAATCAGTTCTTCGACGCGCATTAACGACGACAATTTGTCCGCCGGTTGTATTGCAGGATTAGTTAGCCACGGGCTTAATTTTCCACACTGGGCTCAGCCAGCTCGCGGCGTTATTATTCGCGACGTGAAATGCGGTATAAATTCAACACTGTTAAGTCTACTGCATTCTTTATCATAGCGATCAATAGGCCGCATCGCAGCGAGAGCTAGCGATAGCGGCCTATTGCTACACTCGGAGTAGCGTGGTCGGTCTGTCTGTGTGTCTGTCTGTTGGTCACGTTCGTGAGCTCTGCAAAAATGGCTGAACCGATTCAACCGATCGAGATGCCGTTTGGGTCTGAGTCGGGTGGGCCCAAGGAACCATGCATTAGATGGGGGTGCAGATCTCACAAAAGAAGGGGCAATTTTGGGGGTTGTCCGCCCAATGAAAATGATTAAGACTCCCTATTATCGCGGCCAGCCCGCATCCATTGGTAGATTTTAACAATCTATAGGGCCTACGTTTTTTCGCGCAAGGAAGTGCTGTTTGAGGTCGCGTTGATACTGCTCTTCATATTCGGGTAGAAATCAGCGTAAAACGATTTGCGGCGTGAATGGGCATTTTAAAGGCTAACGCAAAATATTAAAATTGCCATATTGTCGAAACTATACTGCATCGAATCCAGTCAAATTTTGCACAGTGACAAAGACCACCAAGTACTCTTCGTATGTGATCTAAACACGCGTATAACAAATACCCGATGTCAGAAGGCCGCCATCTCGAAAAATCGAAAAATCGTCATATCTCAGCTACCGCTTGAACGATCGGCAGGAAATGTTTGGCAAAGTGACGTGCCTCTTCTGCGATGCAGCCTTTTTGACCACTTGCTATTATTATTATTATTATTATTATTACTATTAAGCCGCATCACATGCACAACGTTGGTGTGGCCTATAGCGACAGATGTAGCACGGTCTGTGTGTCTGTCTGTTAAGCAAACGGGTGAGCTGTGAAAAACGGGTGAACCGATCGAGATGCCGCTTGAAGCTAACGTATGTGGGCCCAAGGAATCATGACACTGTATTAGATGGGATCAAGATCGGATGAATCCATTCGCCGCCGCGAGAGGTAACAAGATGGCGATGCAGACTTTCGTCAAAATTCCTGTACCATTTGTTATTATTTATTTATTTATTATTAAAGAAGAAACTGTTTTTCTTTCGTCCATGGAAGTAAGCTATAGGAACTATTATTCTCAGAGTTATATAAATATCAGCCGCAACTAACGGATGACATGGGACAGACTCGGGTAGATTGTGGAGTGCTGGCATCTCGGTGAATTATGGCTGGATGAGAGTTGTTTTATGTCATGGCATGCCATTGACAACAGCTATCCATCGGTCACCAGCGTCACGCCTAAGTGCAGCGGACAGCCGAGACAGCAGCGCACGTCAATCATCACTTCGCGCTGCGCGTACATGTCGAATATTTATCGTCATAGCTGTTCGCGGTTGTTCGCTTAAGTGGTCGGATGTGGCCAACTTGGTGTGGCGTCGTGGGGACTAGCGTTGATACTTTGATACTTACATAATGTGACATTACGAGGAACTGAGTGCAGAGGAGACGCGGCCAGTTTGGTGGTCCACGTAGAGCAATTGGTCCGGTGTATGTATGTCTTGGCGTGTCCGTGTCCGGACTTACTTTTGAACTAAATCTCTTTTGACCTAGATATTTGGAACGCTGGTTCACTTTGACCATAATTATTTAGGTCAAGTTCAAGTTCAAAGGTCGATTTCGTAGCTCAAAGACTCAACGTTCGCGGTCACAGGTTGAGATGGTTTCTTTTTCGTTACTATGTGATGTACTTTTTGATTATTTGTCGAGTTATTTATGCTAAAGTGGTCGTGTGACATCAAATAAGGGCTTTCTAGTAGCATAATATTGTGATTTTTCATTGGCTTTCAGATATTGGTTGCGATGACAACGCCTTCGTGACCCCCAACATATCTTGCCCATGTAACGTCGCAGTTCAGAGAGTTCGTAATCCCCCACCCCCGAAAAAGTGTAGACTATGTGGTTTCGGTCGAGCCATATAGCTGGACAAGAGCGTTCGACTTGTCTCGGAATGTGACATTTCGTGCTTGAGATGCGGTCGACACGTTAAATGAAGCGTGTTTACATGGCCGGCTGTCGTTGTCAATGATGATACATGGACGTGAGCCGTAATAATAGCTAAAAGTCGCTCTGCTTAAGCATACTGGACGAAGGACGAAGTTAAGATGGAGGCGGCTATGGAGTTGCGGCTCTGCCACACGCTGTGTTTTAGTGGAAAACTTCTAGAAAATGTTCTGAAAAGTAAATGTAATGTTGTCAATAAATGCATCATCAGAAACTCTGCGACGTGTCGGTGGTAATAGCCCGTTATCGTTCACACATCAGAACTGAAATACTCGTTCAACAGATCAGCAAGTTCGGCATCACCGGTTAAAATCTCGCCGCTAGAGTTTTTGAGAACACTGCATGACACCTTGTTACTGGTCCGCTTATACACGTAGTGTAGGGGCCAGTATTGTTTTGCTCTCTGGCGTCTGTCATCGTTGTCTGTCGTCGTCTGTAAAACTCCACGGCGCTATAATTAGACAGGAAGCTGCTTCACCCGCGCAGGCCAGGCGATGACGTCATGCCTCCTCCAGTCTAATAGCTCCATGGTAACACTGCACGGCGGGCCAGTAGATTTTCGTTAAGGCGACACCTTTGCACCTTGACAGGACAGACACTTGTTTGCAAATTTATAGAAACTACCGACATTATTATCACGTATTACTCTTTCTACATTTTTAGTTTATACTTATGATAAAGAGCTGGCGGCATTTATTGGCTATTTTATTATACGCAATTTTGATGTTATTATATATCATGCGAATGTTTCTTATGTTGTGTCCATAGGCAGCGTTTACAGGCAATAATTCTCTTACGTGAAACGTGTGAAACGTATATGGACTATGCTATGTATGCATTTGCATTCGTAACTAACTACCGGGAGTTACCACGAAAGCAGAGAATATTATTTATCTATCTATTCTAATATGAGTCTAGGTTACGCCAATGGGGCTGAGGCCGGGATGTCGCCCCTGTAAATCCGCCGCTGTCAATGCACATCGAAAATGAACGCATATGAGTGAATGAGTAATTTCTTAACGGCTCAACAAATTTTGATAAGAATAAAGTCGGAAAATCACGAAAATGCTAAAAAAAAGAAATACAAAACGCTAAAACTAACGACTGGCGTGAAGCCAGGATTTTTCGAAGAGGAACACAGAGGGTAGAATATAGGCGCATCTCGTCAGGATCGAAAAATTGATATTTATTGCAATACTGTGGCATTTTTCTTAAATAATTTTTCTCACACCGTGGTGACGGGACATTCGCCCTTGTCCCCTCTGGCTACGCCCCTGACAAATGATATACACGTAATACAACAAGTGGTCGAAGAATGACGAAAGGCCGCATCGCAGGGGGATTTTTCACGGCGAAAAATGTAATGTGAAACAGACCAGTCGGGAGCATTTCAGTCGGCCGTTACTGACCGATGCCTTTCGCTGCATACACCACACGACCACACAACCCGATATCAATCCCCCAAACGGCATCTCGGTCGGTTCATCCGTTTTTGTAGGGTACATCCGTGTGTCTAACAAACAGACAGACTGTACGACATCTGTAGCAATAGGCCGTATTTATGCAGTGCAGGCGATACAGTCTAAAACTGGCATAGCATTGCAGTTGGTAACAAAATGGCCGTCTGGGTCGACCCCTTTGGAATTTCGCCGAGATTTTTTGGCATCGGAAAACTAGAGTCCCTGGGCTATCGTATGGCGTTGTTTGCGTGATCCTAGGTTTAGCCGTCTTAGTAGAACACCGACTTGTGACAGACGGACAGACGGACGGACAGTCTAGAGTCTGACAGACAGACACACGATGACGGCAAGTACCGCGCTGGGATAGTGCCGCGCGGGTAAAAATCAGTAGCACTATGACTGCCGACGCTTTCAAACAACACTTTAAGAGAACGGCGTATTTTTCGCGTGTAAGTCGTGTATTTCAGTGACATCGTGACAGGGCCAAACGTAAACAAACACTTTCCGGCACAGATGTCAGTCGAAATTCGAGCATCAACACCGACTTTAGACGGTTAATTTCTGCGTGTCGTCGTCGACACATGCGACGACCATTTCGTCGCGTTAACGCCACCACGGAACCCGAGCCATAGTACCGATCTAGTGTACGCGATCACCGTACGTACGCAGGTCTGTGCAATAGATCAACGTATCTCGCCGACGTACGATGCCCTGCGGTGATGCCGTTTGCTGGAACTGTCGAAATGTGCTTTATCGGTTAGGTTTATGTTTACTTCGTTTCGTCGGCAATGCACGTCCGGCCGTGCGAGCCGAGCGGACCGGGGGCGCTACAGCATCTCAGCAATCACCTTGTTATCCCGTTATCGGCCGAGACTAACGCGCCAGGGCGCCGGTCGCTTCAAAGACCGACCCTATAATCCCTCTTTATTGTTCAAACGATTACCGGCGGCTATTTGGGGGCCGGTGCGAGGGCTGTGGAATTTATTGACGGGTAATAGGAGATTGTGTTTACCTCTTTGTGTGCCGAGTTGAAGCCGGGACGCCACAATCACATGGGAGGGACGGGACGCTTGAGTGTCTGGCCGCGGGTTTTAGCCGTGTAAGTCACGACTTTGCCGTCGGGCCACCCTCGACGTCGATCAGAAAGAGCCGAAACGACCGGCCTGGAGAATGCTTTCAATGAGATACCGACGACTGACCGTTCGACAAGAAGGACTTTCATCGACTCCGCTAAGCCGAAAACTTACTCGGACTTAACGTCGTTGTCCGCTCTCGACTAATCTCGCTGCCTTGTCTTCCTGTCAACGAGATTTCCTCGTGATGATGACGACGATGTCCACTCCGTTAATTTGATCTGAGTATAATTGTACAATGGTAGTTTTTGGTAAAATAGTAGATTTGCGTCTGAGGAGGTAGTGTTGCAATCAGTCAATAGCAAATGCATCCCAGCTTTACTGTACGGCTTGAGGCCTGTCCTTTGAACAAGACATATCTGAAATCCTTAGATTTTCTCAGTCAACCGCTTTTTAAATAAAATTATTCAAAACAAATGATTTACAGACCATGTGGAATGCCAATCGTATTTTGTTTCAATTGCCTACTGTTAGACTTTCAGAAAGATCATAAGTTAATGATAGTAAACTCGGCTGTTATATGAAGTGGGTTTGTACTAGTATTTTATTATATGCTGACGACATTTTGTTAGTAGCACCGTCGGTTACGTCACTCCAACAGTTACAGCATTTGTGCGAACAGGAATTGGACTGGCTGGACATGTCTTTAAACGTAAAGAAATCAGCGTGTATTCGCATTGGTCCCCGTTTCAATATTAATTGTTGTAATATTATCATTAGAGTATAGGCGTGAACTCGCTTGGATTAACGTTGTCCGATACGGAGTTTATGTAGAATCATCATCATCTTTTAAATGTTCCTTAGATTCTGCTAAATGCTCCTTCTACCGGTCATTCAATGCCGTTTTTGGAAAAATTGGTCGAATTGCTTCACATGAGGTTATTTTACAGCTAATGAAGTCCAAATGTTTCCCAGCTCTATATTACGGTTTGGAAGCCTGCCTTCTGCGAAAGTCACAATATAATTCTATTAACAATGTCATTAATAGTACATTTAGAAAATTTTCAACACGAGATCACAAGAGGTTGTGGATATATGCTTAGAGATGTTTAATTGTCTACCCGCAGAGAAGGCTACATGCTATTCGCAAAAGGAACTTTTTGTGTTACTAATAATGAATTGTGTAAGGTATTTACTGATCATGCGAAGAAAGAACTGGCAACAATGTTAGCCGATATTTAGTTAAGTTTAGTTAAGTAGTTAAGTTTTTTTATACTGCTACTTTTATTGGTGAATTACAATTAAAGAGATAAAGATTTGACGATAAGTATTCCGCTATTCATTGTTCTCTGTTTAGACCTGTATAGTTCACTGCTCGTTCCTTGCTGCTTTGCTTGCAATTATGCATTTACAGTATGTTTTGCTAGTTATTATGTTTTTCTTTTTGTTAAACTCTACCACTTGTTGGTGAATAAAGATTTATATAATTTTGTAATATGCAATATAGTTTGGGCAAGGGCTTCGATGTCTTTAGCGGAATATTCGGTTGGTGCAGACGACCACGTTTAAATGTCTGTTGTGACAGTCAATGTTCAATTTATATATTTAAATATCTTCAAACCAAAAATTTTAGCAGCGATCCGGAACCATCGCGTAATGGTCCCACCTTGAAAACATTCATAGTGGAGGTGAATAAGCTGCCTGTGCTGCCTGCGTTTCTGTGGATACGACTATATCACCTACACAGCACGATTCCTCGGTACGGATCATTTCACACATGAGGCCTTTGCAACTTGTCGGCGGAGATCACACTGGCCGCTTTCAATGCATCAGTTCAGAAACTCGCCGAGCACAGTCCGGAACACACGACACCGGAGCTGCCCACGACGGCACGTGATTAATGTTCCGGATGACCAAAGCTTCACTGGCCATCAGATGGACGCTGTTGGCATGCGCTAACCATCGCCGCCGCATCTCGCAAATAAACCAGAGGAGATCGCCGGCGAATAATTGATGATGCGATCATCGTGAGAACGTCCGTCGGTTCTCAACCGCGCCGGCACCGCTCGCCATAACTGTATCAATATTGAAATAGATAGCGGACCGGCGACTGCCCCGCGGGGGGTCGGCTATTCGCGCCGTACCTGGTCCCTGCCGGCCGATCGCGGGCGGGCTCGACGGGAGCGGAACGACGCAATGCCGCGTGTAAACGTCGTACGGATCGGGAATTTATCAGCTAGCGAACGAGCGACCGGTAGCAGCCGCCGATATAATGATGTGGCATAGCGGAGCTGTCTGGGCGCTGTACACCTGATCAAAGGAACGCGAACATTAGGCGAGGAGGTGCGATACTCGCTCGGTGCCCGTAAGTCTATAGAGACGTGTCCCCGAGGAGCAGCGGTAACGTCTCGACCAAGTCAGCTCCCATGGCATGCAATTAGCGCCACTGATCGGCGACTTTGACAAGTGCTGTGCCACAGGTCACCGTGTCTACTGCTTCCACCGGACTCTGTGACGCAAAAATCCGTTTGCGTTTCGTGAATTATTGTGCTTCGTATTTTGTCGAGTTCAGCAGCTTTGCGCAATTTATGTTGCGGATACCACTTGACATAGTCACTTACGCCTATACTTTCGGAAATAAGTTGACTAATTTTAGTCATGGGATAATTCTATATGATTCAGAATCGGTAAATGGTTTGTAATGATACCTAACGTTTGACATAATTAAATGCGGGTTCATCATACAGTGGCGGATCCAGGATTTGCAAATGGGGTGGGGGCGAGGTCGAGCGCCGAAGGCGCGAGGATCGAGACGCCAGAAACCGTTGCTTGTTGGAAAACGTGCTGATGTGTGTATGCAGATAGCTCT
>Ga0209363_1001625_pt1 | contig 10986 bp, 8 predicted proteins | sample WorMetexBAHAMAS3_FD_187385 | JGI IMG/M metagenome (GOLD analysis project Ga0209363, IMG submission 187385) | Marine gutless worms symbiont microbial communities from Max Planck institute for Marine Microbiology, Germany - Inanidrilus exumae... | ecosystem: Host-associated > Annelida > Digestive... | reverse complement strand
TATAATGTAACAGTCTGGCGTCCGTTCGTCTGTCTGTCCCGTCGGCATACTCACCGTGACTCGATCATCAGGGGTAGCATGCGACGCGGCCAGCGTACGTTTCGGCCCGATAATAAGGAGGACCGATATAATTGCTAAGAAATTCATGTTCGACAGTCACGTTGAACGATAGTGGCGTAGCTAGGAAATATTTCCAGAAATTCTGGTGGCGGGAAATTGGCTAGTGGGTTCCAGCCTCTGGAGGGACTTGGGCAAAGCCCCAGAAGCTCATGACTTCACCATAATAATCCGTAGAGCTGTAATCACTATATAACACCACCATGCACAGTATAGCGATTGACTGATTGACAGAATGAAAAAACTGGGGGTAGACAGCCACCCTACCGTCTCTCTCGTCCCAAAAATGATAGCGGATCTGTACGAATAACATAATGCGGTCACTGGTCCGGGGTTTAACTGGGGGAGCATTTGCTCCATTTACTTCATACTAGATAGGCCTACGCCATTGTTGAACAGTGACACGTGAATTTTAGAAAGGTGTTGGAGTGTCTTATAAAGGGCGTGTGACCGCCTTTCAAAATTTTTAACGACGCCACTGCGCACTACAACGTACTGTGAGGCAGGCCCGTAGCCAGCTCAAAATCTGGGGGTCGTCCATCCCTACCCATCCCCTTCTCCTTCCCTCCCTCCACTTCCTCTCTCCTTCCATCCCTTTTCCTTCCCCCTTTCCCTTAGAAGTATCCTAAATCGAGCTAGGGGGTCTGGGGAGCGCTGTATGCTTCCCTGGCGGGGTCTGAGGCGGAGCCCCAGCCGGATTTGAATTTGGTGCATTTTGGTCTTAAAATCTGACATCTGGTGGCAACAAATTAAATGATTTTCCTGAGAATCAAATTACCAAATTTTGCATTTTGAAGGTAAAATTTGACATCTCTAAAAATGTGATCTTAAAAGCGGACCTGGCCGGATTTGGGTGGGGTGTCGTCCGACCGGTCTGACCCTCTGGCTACGGGCCTGTGAGGAGTGGTAATCAATCGCGGATGTCTGTCCGTAGCCTGCTGACTGGCGACGCATGACGCGCGTAGTGATTGACAATCGTTCATTCTGTGAACAAGCACCATCTGTAGCTTCGGTATGTAGGCCATGTACGCTAGACTAGAGGTTCAGATCGGCGATCTGAAATAAGGTACTGCAAAATCTGATAGCTTCAGATCGGCCCGATCTAAAGGTGAGATCTCAAACTCAAAACTCAGTGACGTACTACAGTTTCAGATCTGAACCTTAAAAAAAATTAATGATTAGATTCTCATCACCAAGCCGAGGCAGTCTCTAACTTCAGATCGTCCTGATCTGAAGCTATCAAATTTTGCACTTACTTATTTCAGATCGCCGATCTGAACCCGTAACTAACCTTTGATTTTGTCGTACCGTAAATCTGATACAACTTTTAACGCTATTTTTGAGTTCTGGTGTATTTGTTGATTTCTATGCAAGATGAGTTTTGTGTTCTTGAAGCAATGGTCTTACAGTCGAACAGTCTTGGTCTCGAAGGGTCAGTTTCGTCTTCAGTTTTTTTCTCGTTTCCAACACTGTCCTGTTGTTATGTGAAAGGCCATGATTTATCAACTCGTTACCCCCAGAAACCCTCAGAAAGTCGTCCAACTAATGGCCACAAGTAGCCTATTAATGAATCTACACTACGGACACATGACCGTCTGAAACCGTGTTTGGAGTGCACATTCAAAGCTCTTCTGTACAGCATATGAGTTGAAATCTCATCGGCGGGCACAATTAGTCGTCAAAAGAATTTAGCTATTGTTTAAGCGACAAAAGCTTAGATCAAACTAGATGTAGGCCTAAACAATTGCTTAGACGCAAATACGTTAAACTCCAACTAACTAACTTAGATGTAAACAAATGTGGTATCAACAATGATTTGATAAACTGGGATTGAACACTATCTGACTTAAAGATGTGACTGTTTTGTCTATATTCATGCATATTTGCTGTATCGTACTTAAATTACCATAAGATTACAAGTCTACGCGTGGTGTGTCAGAAAACGTTTATAATGAAATTTGCATTAAACATGCACATATTTACAATTACATCGCCCCCAATAGGGGTGCAAAGAATTGCGATCAGCGTCTCTGTCGGTCTGTCCGCTCACATGTAAAAAACAGCATGTCTGAACTTCACAAAATTGTATGTACATGTTGCTTACAACCATTGCTCCGTCGTACCCTGGCGACAATGCAGAATGTTATGTACTTTCATTTTTTGTGAATAATGTCATGTTTTCACATAATATGGCCAATGGTTGTGATTGGTTGATTGACTGAGTTGTGCTTTTACATCCCACTCGACACAAAATAGGTCATTTCGGAGACGTTCTTCCCAGCCAATCTCTTGGCTTAGTACTGAAAAACTGAAAGAAACACAACAAAAACAAACATGCATCTGTAGCAAAATATACTACAACATAAAATTAACCCCCAAAACTAAAGCCAAGTTTAGTCGCCTCCTACAACATCCGGCCTGGAAGTGGAGAGGGCCCATTCTAATTTCGGCGCTTCATAGGCCTAAATTTGTCACTTAATTAATTACTTAGACACTTACCCACTTACTTACCGCCCGGGACTGGCGAGTGGTGCAAAATCAAAGACGACGTTGATTCGTTAAGATCTTAAGTTCACTGATGGCAGCACCGGGGCAAAGTATGCCGTCTACGACTGCCTTGTTTGTGGAGATGGTTACTGGTGTTGTGTGTACGTGTGCAGTTTTAGACTCAGTAAAACACTATGAACAGAGTAGACATCAACAACGTAACACAAAAAATTGCACTTTAATAGCACGACTTTCAAATTCTACATTGTACAAAATGTGAACAAACAAATACTACAAATTTGTAAATTAAACAAGAAAGTAAAAGCAACACAATATAAAACAGCAGCGCTCACAACGACCAGCAAGCAGTCAATATTGAAAATTTCTGAGTAGACGATTCAACATCTGCATATGTATTAACATGAATAAAAACGAACATTAGCAACTATATACTCGTTCTTGCTACGATGGTCCCTACACAGCTAAGCCAATTACTATGACGAGGTTTATCAACTAGCGTACCCGGTATATGTGCTATATTGCTGAATTTAACTCAACTATGTATGCTGTATGAAAGTTAGTCTGGATATTCAAGATATTCAAATCACGATATTCAAATATCACTGGATTTCTATTATGAATCAACACTGCTCAAATATTTTTCATTGAACACCAATTTGTATTCTTGCAACTTTTTTCGACACACGATGTAGTTTTTGTACAAAACTGTTACCAGAATAAGTACATAAAACCATTTTTGTAAGCAAAGATAACAAGTTCTCCTTGTCTGAATCACAAAGAAAAATGAATGACACTAGTGATGTGCCAGTAACCGAATTTTAACAACAAAAAAATTAACCCGAATCCTTTGCTAATAATCATGTGATTGTCAGTTTGTGCAGCTATTTGCAAATACTTCGTCAGCCGCATAAATAAATATTTCTATACAATTTATCATATATTAAGCCGGAGAAAAATTGATATCAAACGAATAACTAGTTCACAAATAAAAATGTACTGTGACAGCATTGCAATTTCATAGAACAAACGCAAACACTGATTCTGTTAATGCCATGTGCAAAACAATCTACCAGTAAATAATCAATACATGTAGTTTACACTCACGCATACACGTGCAAAATATACTGTGTCAGTGGTAATGAAAAGTCAAAAGTGTTCAGTGCTTTGACGGTGCTCGTTGGCTGACAGGGAAGTAATCTGACACATAAAAACTTGCTTAAACAAGATGCAGTCACAGATGGCAGACTACGCCCCCAGTATGGAGAGTTATCCTCTTACCCAGTAAAGGAAGACCAGCGATATATTAACCTCAAAACTGGCTGCCTTTTTGTTTAGCAGCCACCCAAACAAAGAAAGGGATCGAGAGGATCATTTAAATTATTATGCTAGCGCCTGCAACAGGGGAAGACAATTATCACATAGCAAGACTAAACTAAACCAAATACAACAAAACACCCAAATAAATCTTAACTAAGCAATACAGATAACACAAAATGAACGCAACAAACTAAACCCAGGTTCAGTCGCCTCCTACAACCTCCGGCCTGGAAACGGAGTGGAACTATCCTGGTAGAAAGGGAAGGGATGAACAAAAGGAAACAGGTGAAGCGAACGAGAAAAGGAAAGCAAAAGATGAGGAAGTGAATAAACAAGGGAGAATAAACGGGGAAATGAGAGACCCTGGCCCAATGCGGGGCATTAGCAACAGCGACATACAGCTGAACACAAGCAGATACGGTGCATACACTATACGAGGGCTGGTAAGTTTTGAGCCTGGCTACTTTCCACTATACTTTTGGGCGAACAAATATTACTGGCCTTAGCAACAGTTTCTTGTTAGTGTTCTTTACAAATTTCATGTCATCTGCATGTTTACTTTGGGAGATTTAATATACTGAAAATGCTGGTTGTACACTGCAACTGATTGTAACAAAATCCACTACTGCGCAGTTATAGAATTTTTGTCACTGGAGAACGTTCAGCTACAGCAGATACACATCCGAATAACTATTGTTTGCAGTGAAGATGCGCCATCATATGTCACAGTCGAGTGCTGGGCAGCTGAGTTTCGGTGAGGTAGAAGATGCCTTGAAGATGAGCAAAAATGAGTAGGAGTAGGATTGGAACTTACGACCTGATGATCGCAGGTCCAATGCTCTACCCGTTGCGCCACTGCGTTACCCATCAGCACCAGTGTATTCAATACGGTAATGTGAACGGTAAAAGCCGTTGTATGGCAGTGTGTGTGAGGTGACACTACACTCAACTTCACAATTTACAAAGAAACTTTGTGACTTTTGTTACGTTCTTCGTAAGATCTTTGCAAAAGCACAGCATAAAGTTTTTTGCACATTTACTCTTTAACAACTTCTAAAACGTCGCAAGGAAGAAAGTACAAGGAAAAAAGGAAGTGAAAAAAAGAAAGCAAGGAAGGAAGGTAAGTAAACAAACAAAGCAATAATTTATGTAGCACCGAAATCAACAAATGAATCAGGGTACATTACCGCCCGGACTCTGCACAGGACCCACATCCGAGTGACAGACCGATGTGGCACATTGAATCCGGGTTACATGGATCATCTGACAATGGTAAATGCATCAGGTAAAATAAGCTAGCAAATGAATTAACACTATTCAACCTTCCACTAAGACATCTGATGGTTTGGAGCTGGAACCAAGGTTCTGTAGCTCTGACGTTTTTGGCTACGGAACATGGGAGATGTAGGTGTGACACTGATTCTTTGTCATTAGCACTGCATCAATATACGCAAGAGACGACACCATGCATTCAAACTGACAGTAAACAATGATGACACGTGTTTCACCAAAATACGAGACATTTTAATACAGAGTTAACAAAACTATAACAACTCCATACACTCATTGTAAACCAGCTACATATATGACAAAAGCCGCAATATATTACAGCATCTTCAGCAAAAAACTCACAGAAATCAAACGTTAATGAAAAATAACAAACCTCAAGAAATAGATACAGTTAATGACTGAATAAAACAAAACAGAAAACAGACAGTCCATACTGCAAATTGTGCACTGTATGCATCAATGACATTGGCACAAATGTATCGTAGTCATTACTCAACAATCAACTAAACTAAAGCCAAAAAGTTCACTACTTGGAAACAAGACCTATTATGGATTAACTTTGAAAAACATGGCCAATTAAACAAAAACAAATTGCCAGTAACAGTAATCTGAAAAATAAAAAAAAGACTACCATTTACATATGTGAACATTTGTGATACATTACAGTCATTAGCACCACCACTCAGCATGAGTGTCTCCAGACATAATCACTGACTGTCACAGTGCTGTTGGAAAACAAATAAAGCAATAAAACAAAGTGTAACTACAAAACATTGGCAGTCGTATCGACATGCGGACTCACGCCGGCAACGGCCACAGCTAGCACAGCATGGTTACGGGACGTCGGCTATAGTCACTAGCAACCGTGCGCCGTGACGATTTTCGTAACCATGTGACCTTGACCTTTGGCCTCTGGGTCAATGCATGCCGAGCAAATGCTATAGAGTACACGTGTACCAGGTTTGGTGTTAATAGCTCAAGCCGTTTTATTGTTAGAGCACGGACAAACAGACAAAAGACAGACAGACAGACGCGACTGAACACCCTAACCACACTGGCGGCTATGCAGGCATGGGTAATGTGTAACATTTACACATTTGCAATACACAAGCCATCGCTATTACCCTCAAAAACAATAATTTCTACGAAACAAAAATAGTTGTGAAACACAACTCACAAAAATTGATGACTGCAAACATATTTGGGCATACAGTATAAGTAAGTAAGTAAGGAAACTGGGACTCGGGTACGGAGATCAGCAAGTCAGCAGGTAGGAGTGGTGCGCACGAGGTGTCGACGGCTTTAGATCACTGTTTAGTTGTCGTCGCATGGCACTGTCAGCGCGAGCCCGGTAACGACTGCGTTCATAAGGACGATACTCGCGATCATACTCGCTTGTCCACGTGGAACTCGCTGGCATGACATCATCGCGTACCAATACCGGTCGCCTGTCGTCAACGCGCCTCAAGCAGGTTGACGTCGTCGGCCGACTGTCTGACTGATGGAGATGCTTTGCACGCAGAGCTGACGCAGAGATCTGTGACACATCAACAGCAAAAATCACTCTCTATGACATCGACATTAGCTGTATCTAGTGTTGTTACGGTAACCGAAACCGCCCCCGAAACCTAGGTTTTCCAAGACCGTTCGTCGCCGAAACCTAGGTTTTTCCCACCGGAATTGACGGTTTTCAGGCCTACATTACTGGTTCGTTCATAGCTTGTTTGTTTTGAGTGCCTTACTGCATGTATGCGGTTGTTTGCCGTTCGAACTAGGGATGATGAAAGTTGTCATACCACATGACCGTAGGCATAAAGAAGTTTACAACACGTTAATTATCAGAACCGAAACCAAACCGAAAACCGAGGTTTTTCTTGCAAAACCTACCGAAACCGACCGATGGCAAAATTTTTGAAACCGTAACAACACTAGCTGTATCCCAGATGTCTGTTAACATCGCTTTAGAAACTGATATCACTGTCAGATTCACCTTCAGTCCAATAAGCCAGCCCAGGGAGGAGAGGGGAGTTGATGTGTGTGTGTGGTGTGCGTGCTATGTAAGGTGAAGGAGAGAAAGTAGGCTTGAGCAGCTTGTCAGGTATTTCTAAATGCGCCCCCTCTAGGCGTGGCCTACTGTCTGACTGAGCATGGACTGGCAGTTGTTCAGCCACAGCCCTGACCAGTCCACCGTTCAGCATCTAGCCCGGACTGGCACTTATGCAGCGACAGCTCCACCGGTCTGCCGTTCAGCGCCTGGCCACCGGATTGACATTCCTGCAGCATCAGCCAGAAGACTTAGTCACATCTATCTGCTTCGGCTTTCATGTCAGCACGGCTGATACCTTGACGCTGCTAATCAAGGCATCAGCAACGGTCACAGTTTATAGAAAACATTGTCGAACCCTCTTGCCTGCCCAGGTTAACTCCCTGTTCATCACGTGCATAGGAATTATTAGAAATATTTTTTGGAAGGTGGACACGCCCGGGCTGCGTCGAACCCCGGCCACTGAGCGCACCCACGCTCTAATGCACATGGCTGCCGATTGCTTAGCCACTCGGCCACAAGGGCAGGTCAACCACCTTTGTGATTTTCTACCAAACTTTTAAAAAGGAATTTGATATGGTTCAGCAAGCTGCCCACAAGGCGCAGTGATCTAAGCACTTGGGCGCCATGTGCAGTGGCCGGGGTTCAAACCTCAGTCTGGGCATGTCCGCCTACCAACAGATTACAATTATTGAAGAGGCAGGCAATCCCTGGCAAGAAAAAGAGGGTTTGACAATGTCGATAATGTCGTTCTTGCATTTAACCCCCCCCCCTGATGGAGGGGTTCCCCTGGGACGATCTCCGTAAAATTTTCGGTGAATGTCAACGGATGACAAAGGTACCAAATGGCGTAGAAATATTGCAGAAACTTTCAACCCGCTGCGTAGGACGCACCGATGTTACAGACAGACAGACAGATGACAGACAGACAAATGACAGACAGACGAAAGACAGATGGACGGGAGAAGCACACAGCGAACGTTCACTAAACACTGACTTGATGACAGTAAGTCATGTCTCACCAGACCTGTTGCAGTTACTTTTTGTTCTTATTAGCTGAAAAATGTGTTAATGTTCTTATTTACAACTTACAAGCACACAATCATACATGCAAATAATGACTGAGAAAAGTTTTTTGTGTCCCACCAGACACAAAATAGGTCATTTCAGAGATGATCTTCCCAGCCAATCTCTTGGCTTAGTACTGAATAACAAAATCTAACACACATCTGTAAAAAATATACCAAAATACAAAGAAACCAAATGGGCCTATTCTCAAAGAAGAAGATAAGTAAGGATCAGGAAGTAAGTAAGGAAGGAAGGAAGTTAAGTAAGCAAACAAACAATTTATATAGTGCCGGAATCAACAAATTAATCAGGACATGTAACAGCCCTGGTGCCCATATGGGGCATACTTACAAACACAAGTAAATTTTGCAGACCTCGTTTGAAGCCTTGACATTATACGTCCTTTTTGCACCTGTTTCTTTCTCGTTGTAGCGATGGCCGTACAGTGCAAATGGTGGCTTCTCACAAACAGACCAGCAGTGCGGCGTCTGCGTCTGTTTACCTACAGCACACAATCTATGCTCCATGTTATAACTACAACTGCTAATGCTGAAAACAGGTCAGGTTTGGTTATTAACCTAAAGCTCTCTATGTGCCAGATAAAAAAGCATTTTTTGTTGTTTGATAAACAGGGTCAATCCCACTTTGTTCTAACAAACTACAATTCACAGATAAACTCCAGTTTAACTGCTACTCACTGGGTGAACCTGGGCTAGTCATCTGCCCTACTGATACTGAGCAGTGATATGTGCAATTAGGGAAGTCACTTGATGAATTCAGATTACAAGTGACTAGCTCAGAGTCTTTGTCTAATGGGTCAAACTAGTCTGAAAGATTTAAAGGCCTAAAGTTAACCCTAACTCAATTAAACTTTAAACAATCCTAAATAGGGTTAAAACAATAGTCCAATTGTACTATAGCGTCGGGCAATAGTTGGACCATCGGACAACAATCATACCCGGTAGTTTTTGCCAGACCATTTACCCAATAGGGCAACACGTTGCAATGCTGTGCCCGATATATGGATCTGCTTTCATGCACTCAGCCGTATGTTGACACAGCATAATCTGTTGTAGCTTGACACAATGGGAAGGTGGAGATCCGAGAAGTGCATGCAATAACAGCAGTAAAGAGCAGTCAAGGTTTGTCAGTAATGGCCGCTCAGCCACAGTCATCTAAATCAAAGCCTGAATAAGGCTGTGGTTCAGCAGTCATGCCCCAGGTCTTGGGAGGGCCGAGTACAATTAGTCAATTGGCTGGACTACACTCTCACTTCTTTGAATACCATCACTGTGAACAAACGTTTATACTCGGAGTTGACTCGCTAGGTTCCATTGAAAAAGTGAGTGGTACAGCTGCGAATTTGCGATTAAACTCTCAATCTGTCAATAAACTAACGAGTTGGGTAGTGTCTCGAGAAAACAATCTACATATAATAATCGGATGTGTGGCCACGGGGCGTGGCTTACGTCGATGGACTGATGGATGGGCGACGGTCGGGCGGCAGGCACTGGCGGCAAGAAGCGAGTGCAGACCGGCTGCGGGCTGGAATAGACGGCTCGGGCGGTCGGCCAGGGGCGTGGCTTATGGCGGGCAGCCAAGCCACAATCAAGCGTGGCTTGTGTATCATAACATTGCTGTACAGACGTTTCTCACTGTAAGCATGACTGATTGTAGATGAGGTAACTGCATGCACACAACACATTGTACAGTCAGGGCAAAGAGCATGGTAGCACATCATCACTGAACACGTCCAACTTACATGATCATCTGATGAGAAAATATTCCATCCAACACAAGTCACTCATTTCAGCAGAGAATAAAGCGAAAGAAAATAAAAGAGACTGCAAAGCCCACCATCAGTGAAGCCAATTATTAAATAAGTAATTACTATTCTTTATTGAACATTGCTGCTTGACAAGGATGTGCTAAAAACTATCACATAGCAATTGAATCAGACGATTGTTCTGATGGATGCTGTCCACTATCTGACTATCAAATTTTCTGCGCTATCATCTTAACCCTAATCCTCACCAAACACTTGCTGTAAACTCTGACCTTTATGAAGGATTCATGACCTGACCTAAAAACTAATGACCCATCAGATAAGTAAACTGCAACCACATACTGGTACATGCGTACTTTCCATGCAAGAGCTGCAGTGGTTGTGCTGCGAAGGTCCGACAACGTGAACGACGGATGAATGATCATCGTCCTCCGTGCTGACAGAACACCGGGAGTCGTTACACGAAGCCCTACTGTCACTGTAGTCCTTCTGGTCACCGCTATGCAGTGCTTGTGCGTCCTCATCCTGTGCCTCTACGCTGCATGCACGGCGCTCATAAAGGCTCTTCAGCTGCCTGTGTCTGTACTGGTGCGCTGGCTCGAACATCTCCCGTCTGCCGCGACCAGCAGCACTCTCATCGCATCCTGCTGTCACTTCATCATTACAACCATCGTCGTCGTCATCGTCGTCGTCTGGCCAGACGAAAGGGTCGGCCGAGTGGTTCTGAAAACGCTGTAGCTGCTGTAGGCGAAACTCGCGATTACTGAAATAGGTGGTCGCGGCGCATCTAAACTGAGACGGTTGATAACTTCGGCGATATTCCGTCATGAGTGCCGAACGACGTCCTGGCATTACC
>Ga0209363_1001624_pt1 | contig 10987 bp, 5 predicted proteins | sample WorMetexBAHAMAS3_FD_187385 | JGI IMG/M metagenome (GOLD analysis project Ga0209363, IMG submission 187385) | Marine gutless worms symbiont microbial communities from Max Planck institute for Marine Microbiology, Germany - Inanidrilus exumae... | ecosystem: Host-associated > Annelida > Digestive... | reverse complement strand
CGATGTGACAGGAGATTTTGTAACAGGAATTCTAATTTAACTGAACAGTTGTACGAACCATACGCATTTATTTATAATCAAGTCTTACATGGCATATCAAACAGAAAAGAAGAAAAGAAATACTATATTTTAAATGAATATTTGTGTTATCAGTTTGTTATGAATTGGCATAGTCATGTGGTAATTACCTCGCCACCAAAGGTGATGGGAGGTTATGTTTTCACCGGCATCGGTGTGTGAACAACTTCCTGATGCCAATTCAAGTCCGATTGTCACCAAACTTTGTCATCATGCCCTTGGCCACAGGGACGAGGTGATTAAATATTGGAAGGTCAAGGTCAAAGGTCAAGGTCGGTGGGGAGGCATGCACTCTACTGAACGCCCTTCTAGTTATCACTGTTATTTGCTTTGCATTTGTGTCATTGACGACTCTGCCTTGCTGCTGTGTGTTAACATATGCAACAAGTATGTGCTGTGTGTGATGAAAGACTAGATTAAAATGAATTAAGTAATCAGGCTGACCAGCTTGTTATTTCTTGAATCACCACAGTTAGTTTCTGTAACTATTATGCTATTAATCACTTACAACATGCAGTGAAACTTCACGGAAAATGGAATACTGCATCTGCATATTCAGTGCATGAGTGACTGGCAGTTTGGTTCGGTGATAAAGGGCATTGTCACATCAACAAATCTATTGTATGTCATGTCCAGTTAGTACTGAGATATGTGACCACTTGTGGTAGCACTGCAGTATGTGACAAGCCACTGAGGCCAACTCAGCATCCTACCTTCAGCAGGATGGGAGATGAATGCTAGTTGGTTGCGTGGCACAGTGGTAGATCAATCAATCAATCAATCAATTGTTTTGCCCGAAAAATTAGGTACAATAAAAGCAAGTAAAACAAAGCACACGAAGACAGGACAGCAAGGCAAAACACTAACAGCTGTCCTTTAAAGAATACAATAATGACAATGCAATATTGACAAGAACAAACTGTAAACTAATGCCGATCTTTGGCCTGCGAACTTTCCCTGTCCTGCGCTCGACCTGCAGCTGATGGATGACCACTTTTGTGGGTAAACCACCCACTAGAAGTCAACCAACCAGGCCAACTCAGCCTTTCATCCTTTTGGGGTCGATAAATGAGTAGTAAGCTGCAATCAGAGGTCTCCTACCTCAGTTGGGGTGGTGACATCTAGTGAATGCTGACGGGGTGAAGGTCTAGTGTGGTTGTTTGGGGCGCTGGTTTGTTTGCTAGCTGTACCGTGGGTGCAATTTTCCATTATCGCGGGCAGTGGATGGCCGCATACTGCACTGCAGCACCATTAGCTCTTGCTGATCAGCCACCACTTGCGAGATTGTAAAGTTCGCTGATCTGGTTGTCATCTAGGCATCACTGTATAAGAATTCGACCTTTACCTTTACTAGCCAAGGGGCAGTGGTAGTGCTGTGTGGCTGGCTTCACACCGTCAGTGTGTTACCTGGTAGAGAAACTGTGGTACATTCACCTGTGGGCTCAGTGGCTGAGGAAGGGAGATGAGCATAGGACTTATGCTCTTGTCAGGAGTATGGCATCCATTACCTTTTAGCTTTATTTTCAGTGAAGCCATTCAGCGAATGTGTAATTCCATGCTCTGTATCTCAGTGAACTGACCACTGAAATGGGTACTGAGATGCCCGTTTGTCAGTTTCAGTGAAACCATTCACTGAAAATAACTTTTATGCAGAATTTGCTAAACTGAGACGGGGTTTCTAATTGGTCACCGTTCTGTTAGGTTAGGCTATAACACTGTCGGTTATACATGATATCATTTTAGCGCTAGAGTAAGCTACAGTGATGTTAGATTGGCAACCTCGTGCAGAGTAGATAACTGGAATAAGACCATCGATTAATTTAGCAGTTGTATGCTGCCAAGATTGGCGATTTCTCAGATGTTTGTGTAGGTGAACACACCCATGTAGGTGCAGCAGGTTTCATTTTAGCAATAAATGTATATAGAGATTATCGTTCACACACTGCATAAATTACTAGATCTGGATTGTCAATTTGTCATCAGCCTACACTGTGGGATTCTACCCACATTATTCTCGGCAGCATTATATGTTGCCGGGGGAGGGGCAAATGGCACGTGTACCACGAATCTGTTCAGTCCTGCAGTTTGAATTTAAGTTCTGTTCAACTTCTCAACTTCGTCAACGTAACGGTACTCTAGTGAACGCAACATCGTTGATGCAGCAGCACACATTTGCATTAGATCACTAGCAGCAGTCATGGGTTAGATGAACAGCCGCTCTCACATTAGCTGATATCATTGCTATACCGTGCTTGTTACAAAAATAGCTAGTCAATCAGTCAGTCAGTAAAGTCGTTACTTACTTACTTACTTACAAACAAAAGTAATGCATTACTGTAATATGTTACTAAATAGTTTGCTGAGTGGCATTTTATTCTTCATATACCATAGTGCACGACTCTTTTGACTTGAGTACTAAAGAGTCTGTCTTACGTAAGAATCAGTTTTATAAGTTACCTCATTAGACATATTGCTTTTTCATTTTTAACCGTTTGCTCAGCACACATTATCTAACAATTATTTAACAGTTCCTTACTATGGTCATGAGTAGCATATTAGTATGACTGTTGAATATTCTATTCCGCTGAATTGACATTTTTTATGATAACTTGATAAATGATGATTGATCACGTTGTGTGATTGCTAACGCAGCACTGTGTTGTGCACTGGTACACTGTATATTTGTATACATTACATATATTGACAGAAGGTGACGAGCACAGCATTGTCAATATGTTGGTTAATTGTGTGATGTAATGTAGTCGTTCTGGTGTCTGGTGGACTTCAGCAGTACCTTATTCGACACAGAGCCAACTTGGCATGCAGGCAACCACGCAAAGGTGAAGGAAGTGATACAACAACATTCCATGATCTTCCAGTATGATATAACCACTGTTCTTTTACTTCCGAGACTGTAATTTTGTTTGCAACAATCATGTTAATAGAACATAATGCAAAGTCTAGTCTTAATTATAACAAGTACATCAGTGGGGACTAACCTCTATCCACACATGCCGATCCTACGTCCACACGCCGTGCGATATTCCACGAACGGCGCATCTCTAGCCTGGTTTATGGCTTACGCACTCACTGATCTATAAATAGATCGTCGCTCTGGCGTCAGTCAGACTAGGCCTGCAGGCTAGGCTAAGCTCATATTCGTCCGATTTGGGGCTTCTGGGGGAGCAAAGTTCCTCAAAATGTGTTATTCTCTGCCTTGCACGCCGATGAACCGCCGTGCAAAGTTTGATGCCGCTAGCTTTATCCTCGGTGGAGAAATCCGTAACCATACAAATACACGCACACACACATACAAACAAACAGTAACCGATGTATCCACACCTTGCCTATCGGCATGAGTGGATAATAATTAGAGTAATCAGAATACTGGCACAGCAGGAAGTTGTTGTGGTGCTTATCCTGTTAAATACAGAGAACCTTGTTCATGTTCTGCATTGCATATAAAAGTAGTAGTACTTATAAGTTTGGTGTGTTGAGCTAATCAAGTCAATTTATTTCATGTACATTATCTGATTTTAAAACAATGAATATCACAGTACTGATACACACAGTATGTGATATAGTGATCATAGGTAGATAAAAATGTAATACACATAGCAGCACATTTTTAGGTCGACTCTTTAGAGTCCACCTAATAAAGCTGATCTCAAATGTCCATCCATGCGTCCGTCTGTCCATCCACAAAAAGTTCCTTCGATTTCAGTGAAATTTGCTGTGTAGGCAGAGGTCGATGAGTGATGCACGACGGTATGCAATATGACCTGATCCAAGATCAAGGTCAAGGTCACGAGCCCTTAAAATTTCAAAGTCCTTCCATTTTCAAGAGCTATCTCCTCCGCTATTTACAATGGGAGCTAGCAACTGACCACTGATTCGTAAACTAGGGCACAATATCTAAATGTGATCGGGCTGGATTTTTGATATTTTGCCTAGTTTCTGTGTCACGTGACTTTGAACTTGGCAGAAACTTCAGTTGTGAAGAGTCAACCGTCAGTCCCATACAGGGCTAATTTAGTATGTTCATTTTTGTTCCTTTATTTTGTCCTTTCTTCTATCAAGACATGGTTGCTGGTGCCGAGTGATATGAGCTGTTGTAGCCACTGTTGGTAGTGGCTTGGCTTACCTATGGATTGTGCGTGTTTGAGTGTAATGTCGGTATACTATGGCTAAGTGCCTAAAAAGATCAAGCTAGTTTTTGGTATCAGGGTTACCAAGGAAGACAGCTACTTCGTATTCGATGGGATGTTGGACTTGGAAATTTTTGGCTGGTTTACTTATTTACAGTTTCAAATTCAGGTCTATTTTTAGCCATAGTTGGCCATCCCAGAAGTTGCTGAGCTCAGTGCTCATTCACAATGCATGTATGGACTTTGCGAAAATTCCTGAACTTCAAACCGTGTATTTTGTGTTATGTATTCTTCACTTTTGTGTTTATATTTGAATAGTTCCTATTACCATTATGTGTAATGTTAGGCTTAGAAGTTTGCGTGAATTGAACTATGAACTTTTATAAGGACACCTGTAAGTGCGTATTTTGCCTTGGTGCTCCTGCTTGTTTGAATGTGTTTTTGTTCTTTCAAGCAAATAAATGATTGATTGATTGATTGATCATGTTATTAGCCTCTCTCCTGACTTGTATTGGTGATTTATGTAGGCCAATTTCAAAAGTGTTAGTGTACATTGCTGACGGTTTTTTTTGTAGATTTAGTGTAAAATATTTGTGCTTTTTCACTTATATCACCCAGTTGGCTTCTGTTGTAGGATAGTCTACAGCTGCATATATTTTCATTTCTTGGTGTGGAAGATTTGTGCCGAATTTGCCGTGTGAGTCGTCACTGGTATTCTATCAGCTGTGATAACATTCTTTGGTACAGGCGGCTTCAAGCTGATATTCAGAATTGGAATATCATTGGCCATTCGTCAAATCCTGATGCATTCAGAAATGATTCTTTGGAACTACTTAACAAAGACATGTAAGTCAGCGTCTAAATGTTGTTATGTTTGATTATAGCAAGTTGAAAGAGTTGTCCCTTTCTTTTCAGAATATTTAAATTTCTAGTTGCTGTGAGGTTCAGTGTATGTACTTGAATATTGCTTATCACAGAAAGAGGATAGCACCAGGCCAATGTTAGTGGAAAGTGGTAAGCTTTGGCCTCTACAGAATTAACACCCTTAACCGATTGTCAAAAATTAGTCACATTACCTGATACATTATTATGCTGACCCCATGTAGCGGTTAGCATAATGTAATGGTCTGGCGTCCATCCGTCTGTCAGTCTGTCTGTCCTGTCTTCTAAACTTAATAGAGCGCAATTTTACTACGTGATGCTATGCTGTTATCATGTGTCTGCCCATCTGTCTATCACAAGCCGGCTCTGTACAAAAACTGCTGAACACTAATAGGAACTCATATGTGCTCTGTTGATTGGTGCTATTTCAAATAACCTTGAGTGACCCTAACTACTCCAAACCACCCCATTTTCGACGTATTGTATGACCTTTTATATATTCGTAGTGAGTTGAGATAGAGACTTCAAATTTGATATGTTGGTTAATGGCAGCAAGTGGCAAACTATCCCTGAAAGGGGCGTGGTTTGGTCACGTGAACCATTTACATTTAGGTGGGCACCAACCATATCAGTTGTCATGTCGATCGTCTCGGGTGCTGTCAACTTAGGTGGATGATCAGTGTGATGAACTGGTGACCGTCGTCGGTCACTAGTTTATTACACTGACTGTCGACATCTGTGTACAGCATGTTGGCGTGAGGCACCGCGTCGCAGCAGCGATGACTTGTCTAACGTTAATAGGCACACCATACGCGACTGTTTCTGCTGAAATGGCTATATTTATGGGGCATATTGTTATTAATAAGGCCAGTATACTCGTTGTTGTAATAAACGTCATGGCTACAGTTAAATTTTAAAATATTATAATAGAAGTTGGTTTTAGGGTTTTTTTGAATCTCTATCATTATGTCACTGACTGATGTTGCAGATATTTGCGGTGCTCGCCACTTGTTGCAAAGCTTTCAAAGCAGAAACACTTCAGCTTTCACCGTCTTTCTGACATACTGCGGTCAATTTGGCCAAAGAAGCCAAAGTTAGTGATGTTTGGTCCAGGTCTGGAGTCAAGCACAAGTGGCATTGTCCGTAAGATACTTCATGGCCATTCAGATTTGTTCACTGTCGTCAACATGTTTCCTGGGCAATTTGGTGGTATGAAAATTTGTTACATTTCCTTAATTCTTAATTCCTTAATCCAGGCATGATTTTTTATGTAATGCACATTTTTGGTCAATGTTTAGTGTTTAGTGTTCAGCCATAGACTATACTTTACTTACTCATGCCAGCAGTCACGTGGATAGCGTGTTCAGCAGCGTTTCTTTGACTGTCTGTCTGTCTGTCTGTCGGTTTGTTTGTTTGTTTCAGTCAACAATGTTTAGCCATAGGTCATGCACTTTAATTTTGGTTTATGGTTACTTGGTTTTTGATGGTTATTTTTTTTAAACACTTTGCAAAAATACAATACTGAAACATATATCAACGTTAGCTTGTGTTTGCTACACACTGAGTGAAATTGGCAGTAAAGTGAGGAATGTGTCGTGATAATGTAGGTGGCTATCACCCTTTACAGTTCGTTGATACCTGTTTGCGAGTTTTTATGACATTGCAATAATGTCGTAAAAACGTGCGATAATGTGATTTTTTACAGGTATTGGCTCCGGTTTCACGCTGAAAACGGTCGATGAGGCTTTTTTTGATCTGATAACGCTGTACACCGCGACACAGTCGGAACGTGAAGGTAGATCGGCAGAGCAGCGAGCCAGTCAGAATCGATTGATGGCAGCATCGAACAGCACCGCAGAAAACTTGGCCGTCAGTGAACTGCAGCCGGCGGTGAAGGAACTGTGTCGCACGCTCGATGGATTTGTTTACGTTGTTGATGTCACTGCAACAACCGACCACAGTTTGTATTTGTACTTCTCATTTTACCAACCACATTAATGGTTTATGTAGAGCATTGCATTGGTCGTGTGTGTCCATGTGTGTCCGGAAGATTATGCTGAAAAGAAATGACCTTTGACCAAGAAATTTAGCGTGGTGGTTCAGCTTGACTCTACGTCAGTTTTAAAGGTCAAAGTTCGCGGTCACGGGGTTGAAAAAAAATGCATTTAGTTGATAGACAAGTGAAATCGTAGTAGGAAAATGACTTATGGCAGCTGACTGAAAAACAGACTTAAACTGGAAACTGCTAAAGTATACATCGATTTGTATAGCGCATTACGCAAGCACCTCTAATGCGCTCAGACATAGATCACACAGTTTTACCTGCAAATTACACCATACCTACCTTTACACCCCAGCCGCAGAGCATCACCACCCTTTGGCTGGTACTCATTTTACCGTCCCACGGAGGGTAGAAGGCTGAGTCGACCTGCTAATAAGTAATATATACATCTTTATTCACCAAGTAAGGTCGCAATGTACATAAATGAATACGTAATACATGATCGGCGAAAAATTCTGCTAAAATGGTCATTGCAACCTCAAGTGTGAGAATTTGAGTTGTTGTTTATTTTTCGTAAATTTATTTGTGCATTTTCAGCAGCTGTTAGCAGTTGTTGATGATGAATAAATGTAGCCAGTGTTATCAACTAATCTAACAAATAATCTGGTTCGGATAAGGAATAAGGACTAAAAAGGACTTTGTTTGCAGCTGTTGCTTAGATGTAATTTATATCAGAACTGATCAGTCATATTTCATGTGAAGAAATAGCAAACTTTCACTTCTGTATGTTTATGTTGCCTTGAGTAAGCAGTGCTTCCATAAATTAAAAAAATTATCCCCATACGGGACTGACGGTCGACTCCTACTTACTGCCAACTTCAAAGTTACGTGGCACAAAAACTAGGACAAAAATCAAAAATCTGGCCGCGATAAGCTGTAGGTATTGGCCCTTATTTAAGAATCTTTTTGTGGACGGACGGACGGACGCATGGAGAGTCAACCTAAAAATGTGCGAAGAAACTTTTTGTGGACGGACGGACGTACGGACGGGTTGACGGACATTTGAGACCCACTTTATTAGGTCGACTAAAAAATATGGCTTATAGAACTGTAGGCCTGTTTGCAATCAGTGTAATTGAATTAAAAATTAATGCTATTTCTCACAAGATAACATTAATTTTGTAAAGAAATTATTGACCAGTATATTGTTAAGCACTGCTACCATTCTGTAAATCCCGTCATATGTAATATTGCAAGGATAATTTACATGACATATCTGTTGATGGTAAATGGCAGAGAGGAATGAAAAATTGATTGTTCCTAAGAGAGAAATGACATTTTTGTGAGCAGTTAGGATTGGACGAGCAGAACTGTTTGCAATGGTGAGTGACGAATGGTCACCGTCCAACAGTCCTGTCCTTGTACTTTCCTGTGTTCCAGACAGCAGCTCGACACGTCTTAGCTGCATCAACGTCGTGAGAAATCTTGAGCTTAAACAACTCAGTCGTCCTTGGCAGGTTTGCGTTAACGTTGTCTGTGTGAAGTTGATAGAATGGAATGTTTCTGGACGTGTGAATCACACCGACCTTTCGCATGATGATGCAAACGACTCACCCACCAAAATTTAAATGGTTCACATGACCTGGCCACGCCCCTTTCAGGGACGGTTTGCCGTCCGTGGGCTAGCACTTGCTACCATTAACCTACATACCAAATTTGAAGTCTCTATCTCCACTCACTACAAAGATATGATAGGTGATACAAAATGTAGAAAATGGGTTTGTTTGGGGTAGTTAGGATGACTCAAGGTCACTGGAAATAGTACCATTCGATAGAGTTCCTATTAGCGTTCCATAGTAACTATGTCTCTATCTTGCACCATTTCTTAGATATAGCAAAATATTGGTCGAAAATTGCCGTTTTAACCTACCCCACCGCTGTTTGGCGCCTCCTTTGGGGTGACCCCGTTGGAATTTCGCCGAGATTTTTGGCGTCAGAAAACTAGAATCCCTGGGCTGTCGTATGGCGTTGTTTTTATGATCCTAGGTTTAGCCGTCTTTATAGAACACCGACTTGTGACGGACGGATGAACAGACGGACAGACACACGATGACAGCATATACCGCGCTCTCACTGTCGCGCGGTAAAAACCAAGAACGTCAACCTTTGTCTCCCCCTCCCGGCGGCATGTGAAGCGCTCCAGCACACTCACCTCAGTAAATAGCATAAGAATCGTGCAAGGGATATGCCTCTTGCGGCGTTTATATTGCCAAATTTCGTAAATTTTAAAGTTTGGGGACCCGTATCCCATCCCTGCACCAACTGTGTAAAATTTGCCTCCTCCACGTTAAATTTCATCCCATCAATATAATATGATGCTCCCCCTGGGGCGAAAAACCCGAAATCGACCTCGGAGTAATCTAAATGCCGGCGTTTTCCGTGCGGAAATCTTGCTGGTAATAAAGCAAACTGTGGACAAGTGATTGTTGTGATGACAGAGTAGAGTAGAGTTTATTGCATCTGTTGCATCTGTCATTGTCAGCATCTGTTGTGAACGTTTCATGAGATTTGACAGTATAGCAAACACTAATACAAAGTACCTGCTTCGGCTGTGGGTAAAGGCGGGATTCTCACCTGTGCCGGGTGGCAGGTAACACTGTGTGATCCCATATGGCATGTGAGTTTCCCTAGCGGCGAAGAGCTAAGTTGATGCTAAACTGCTATACACTGTTTACTTTACTTACTTTACAACGTGGAGTGATTGTTGTGTTGCAGTTACAATGCGTACATGAAATTAATTACTTCGCCCGCGAGAGCGGTGGCGAAGTATTGTAATGAGCACGTCTGTGTGTCTGTCTGTCTGTCTGTCCGCGAGCATATCTCCCGAACCACATGCGCGATCTTTATCAATTTTTTATGCATGTTGCCTATGGCCGTGGCTTGGTCCTCCTCCGGCGATGTGGCGAAATCGCAAGGGGAAGGGGCAGTTTTGGGGGTTTCTTCCCCATTCACAATGCATATGCACTGTATGGGCCGTATAGCGGTATGAATTTTGCTACGAAGGAAGGGCCGATTTGGCTTAAATTTTCTTATTTACCGTAAAGCAGATGTATATTATTAAGGGGCATAATTGTCACTAACTATTTCAATATTACTCGCAAACTAAGCTAAAAGAGAAACGGAGAAATTTGACAATTAATGGGAAGAATTACGGAAATGCACGACGCCGTTTTCATTGTTGCTATGGTAACGGTGAACGTTGCCGAAGAAACAAATATATATTGATGGACATAGGAAAGCAAAGTTAATTTAGAGTTAGTGGGATTTGGAAGTACAGAGAGTTAGCGGTGCGATTGCACACCGCGGGCGAAGTCTGATATCCACGATTGCTTTGTTGACTGTTGTTTTAGGTTCATGACTGCAATGTGGAGACGATGGACGGCATTGAAGCTGCGTTTCATTGGCTGGTACAGACTTGTCACAGAAAATGAATCTGCTACATGAATACGTGCTGTGCTTTTTTAAAATTTTGTTGAAATCACCTTTTCAGTTAATAATGTTAATGTTAGATAACTGTTTTTTAAAGTATTTTTATCGCCACATTCAATACTTATCTTCTGGACACTGCAGTGATTTTTTTGGTGTACTGGTAGTTGTTAATATTTATTTGTATTATTAGACCGCATCGCATGCATATCATGCGGCAGATGTTGCACGAACGCTAGCGTGGTCTGTGTGTCTGTGTGTCTGTCTGTCTGTGCGTTGATCACACGGGTTTTCCCTGCGAAACGGCTGAACCGATCGAGATGCCGTTTCGGGAGGGGGCTGACTCATGTGTGTCCAAAGAACCATGTATTAGATGGGGTCAAGATTGGAT
>Ga0209363_1001623_pt1 | contig 10989 bp, 7 predicted proteins | sample WorMetexBAHAMAS3_FD_187385 | JGI IMG/M metagenome (GOLD analysis project Ga0209363, IMG submission 187385) | Marine gutless worms symbiont microbial communities from Max Planck institute for Marine Microbiology, Germany - Inanidrilus exumae... | ecosystem: Host-associated > Annelida > Digestive... | reverse complement strand
CCTCCATCTTACGCTGTGATGTCATGGTCTAATGATAAATTCCGTTTTAGTCGTTGAGCCGGCAAGGTGCGTCGGCGTAACGTGCCGCCTCGCCCGCGCCCTAGGCCCGTCTCACCGGGTCGTCGACCACCGTCGTCGGTCGGAAATCAGGCAGAACTGCATTCTTTTCGCACGACGCTCGTCGAAGCGTGGGCGGTCGACGATCACGACTCGGTGGGAAATCGCCTGCCTGGGTCATCGAAGTCTGAACAGCGGAGAAGCACACGAAGATGTTGGACGTGTCAGAGAAGTCATCGAAGCCATCCGTCTACGTCGTCGAGGTAAAACACGCGACTATCCCACAGTTTCCCGCATTGCACTCAGCCTGTCCGTTAGCCTCTTTGTCCGGACTGGTAATTCTTGAGCTCACTGCCAGAAATGGCAGTGACAAATATATCTAGCTATGCCATAATTAGGTGAAGAGGTCATCTGTCATATATCTCGCGGTTATTCAGTGTCCTCTTTATACAAGCTGGCTCGGTCACACCGTTGTGCACAGGCCTACAACCTCGGACCGCTTCTTTCTTTTGTTCAAAAACATAAATTTTGGGGTCAAGTGAATGCCGATAGTGTTACGACTGACGTGGTCTGCAAAGGTTATAGGTCGCACGCGCCGCATATCAGTCGTTTTCGTGTGTACGACGACAGTTTATTACCGTATCGTCTTCCCAATAGTCTTCTTTCGATGCTCTGCCTTGCAGATGTCTCGCTGAACAAAGCAGTTAACATTTGGCTGACAAACGACATGTTAAGAGCTTTTACAGTATACGTCAGGTCTATTTTAGAGTATTGTAGTGTGGTGTGGAATCCGTTTTTATTAAAAGGCATTACTGCAATAGAGAAGGTACAGAGACGTTTTATAAAACGACTCTTTAGCATGAGTGGACTCGCATATCACCAACGCCTGGTTAAGCTTGGTCTTGAGAGTCTAGAGCTAAGACGTATGCGTGCAGATTTGGTTTTTGCATACAAGATAATTTGGCCTCGCTGAGAGGGGGCCTCGTTGATGTCAATAGTGAGGACATCTTCACGGTACGCGCCAGTAACTCACGACGATGACAAACTATATAGCAAGTATACTGCTAAGTACAATTGTTTAACCATAGAGTAGATCGTATTTGGAATGCTCTGCCATGTGACGAAGTTGATTTCTCGCCCCACTCCGCCGTATTCGTAATAGTATAACTGCTAAAGTAATAGTGCGGTTCTGTAGACTAAATTTTATTCAGGTTCGGCGTTTTACTTATGTGTCATTGTGTGTTATTTAGTGTACTAATTGGCCCTTTTGTTCTAAATATATGATTGATTAATTGCCGGACAACTACAGTATGTCTTCCTTGTTAAAAAATGCATGCACAGTACATGTCTACAACGCGACAATTGATTTTTGATTATAACGCGTAAATACAGACCGATTTTCATTTTTTTCACATGCACATTACTTTGTGTGTTGCGTGGTGGCTCAGCGGTATAGGGCGTTGGACTTCCGATTTACAGGTCGCGGGTTCAATTCTCGGCCGGTTGGCTTTTACGTAAAATAGGTCAACTCAGTCTTGCATCCCTCCGGGGTCGCTAGATCGAGTACCTGCTTCGGCTGGGGGTAAATGCGAGATTCTCACCTCTGTCGGGTGGCAGATAACACTGTGTGATCCAATATGGCATGTGCGTTTCCCGTAGCGGTGAAGAGCTAAGTTGATGCTAAACTGCTACACACTGTTTACATTTTTACAGTAAACTTGAAAATTAAAAATACTACCGATCTCAGTAGCATATTAATGTAAGATCTCAGAATTCATCTTATCAGATGTATGGCCGTCTACAGTGGACTAAAATGCAGTACGTGAAACTGAAAGACAAAAGTGCGGGGCGTGTAAATGCAAGGCATGAAAATGCAAAACGGGACATAAAATTGCATTACGTGAAAATGATGGACATAAGCCAGTTGTAATGCTAGACACGCTGAACGTCAATGCTGAAAGTGCTATTGCATCATATTCACATTTACATAATGGGCCAAAATAGGACCCTATATTTTTCTATTCTGATGGTGTCAATAACAATAAATTTGCAAAAAAACAGTGATTTTACTGGTATTTTGATATATCCATGAACAATAATACGTAATCGAGTTGTTTTAGCTGCTAAATATTCTAAGAGAAACCGGGATGTTAAAGTCTACTCCCAGACCAGTATTTAACGGCAAATTTCTTCAACATTTTCTTAGCACTCCACTTTTTTAGATTCTCAGGTTCTAAATAGAATTTTTATTATTTTCAATTATTGCACCAGTGTGACAGTGTCTTAGCTTGGCATCAACCGACAGAATATTTAATAATAGTTTACAATGTTATATACCTGTGTTGTAAGTACATGTGTCACGCGTCTGACAAAACAAGCTTTATTGGCACACACTGTAGCACGATTTCTTGAGAAACAGTACGGGTTTAGTTTTTTTGGCCTACCTTGTATGTCTATGCCGTGATTCGTTGAAAACGAAGTTCATGACAATGATGGATAAACAGAATTTGGTCAATTAACGCTGAAAAAGCCCTCACGGATATTTAACGATCTTGTAATATCTTGAGTTACGTTCTTGGTTTATCATATTCCATAGCTGCAATTTGTTTGCTTTTAAATTCAATTCGAATTTCATGTTCTGCATTTAGGCCTAACTGTACATTTTCATGTCCTGCATTTTCGGCGCCTAGCCATCTACCAGCGGCTAGCCCAGATCTGAATCCTGTTGATTACAAGGTTTGAGGAATAATGCAGCCGCTATCAGAAGAAGAAGGGATCAGCGAACCGAAGGAGCGGCTAATCGAGATGTAGCATGAGCTGCAGCAGTGTCTTACTGATGAAGCGATCGATGAATGGAGTGAACGAATGCCAGCGTGCGTTACAGCCAGAGGCGGACTTCTCGAGCACTTGTTTTAACTTTCTGCCTATTTACCGGGTTGGTGGACTGCAGACTGCAGTATTTAATAGTTGGCAACGTCATTGCTGGCGAATAATTTTTTGCCACGTCGTAATTTTGGAAGCCCATCATTAATGTTAACCAAGATCGCTATCCGACACGTTCCTCTGACAAGTTTCCGACTTCCGTCGTGATCCGAAACCCAGTTCTCAGTCGACTAGCAGCGTATTCAAGGCTTTGTGTTTACGCGCTATATAAAACTACAGTACTGTTGACACTGACAGTGACAGCGCATTATAGTCATGACCGTCGCTGTTACGGTCGACTGCTGCTCGCAGTCACGACCTCGCCTAGGCACCGTCATTACGTGACATTAGCGAGCATTAACTGAGAACTCGACACAATAGGCCACTCCGGAGACGAGCACTATTCATCGCACTCATCCCGCCCCATCTACACTCCATTTCTGCGGTTAAACACACATACCACGCAGCTGTACTTAACCCCGGCAGTGGCGTACGTTTTAATTGGCTCTTCAAACACAGCGAATCACTGTTATGGAATCTGAAGTTTCGGACTTATACGTGTACGTCAGATAAACGAATATGATTAAATAATGATCGGCCACAAATAATCCGTCAGCAGAAAACAGTATGTTAAAAGACAGTATGTAAAACAGAGCATGTGAGCATAGTCGTAATTTTATGAGGGGGAGTGGGGGTGCCGGATCCTCACTTTTTTGGACTGGAAGGACGGACCCCCCACTTTATAAGTACACCAAGTCAGAAATTTTGCTTGGCCCCCTCACTTTTCAGACCAAAGTTACGCCACTGCATGTGAGGTATAGAAGACTATAAATGACATTTGAAAAAGTTGGATCTGCTTTATTGGTGCAATTTTATTGGGTCTGTTGGATACATCTTCTAGACTATCAGTATTATCGTATACCACATAGCGGTACATCGGTTATAATTGGTCAATACTCCTTTACCAAAGAATATTAATATCATTATAGTACATAATTTAATGAGGCAATGGAGGATAGCAGACTTCGCCCCAGTGCGCACTTCAAAGATGCGGAAACAGACAGGTATAGAGAGTTATATATACAAACACTACACACAGACACGCTGATCGCAATACTCCGCAGTTCGCATCCGTGTCTTAGGGGCCGGACAAAGTAACAAGTTTTTATAGTAGTGCAGAGAGATTTTATTTAGTGGCGCTCACAATGCGTGATTGTAAATCATGGCGTCATTACGCATTGTTCATATCTACAGTAAACTCCGGTGCTGTCGAGTCTGGCAGCACGGAGGTCAGAGAAGTCAGCAGAATCGTGAAATTGTAAGTCCAGTGAAGCAGCGATTACTTCGCTGGCGTCAGCAGAAACAGCGGAAAAATCTTTTCTGGGTGCTAAAATAGACGTTGTTTGTTTACGGTTTTGTTTTGCGAACTTGCGAAGATGACGGAACGTTTGGTTTAATCGATGGTGAGAAAAATGAAAATAATGCACTTTAGAGTTGTTAGTTAACTTCTCGTTTGCTGTCATGTTTGTTTTTGTTTTTGTTTACGTCAATCACAGACGGAATGTCTATTTTTTTAGAACTCTGCGGCTTCTGCTGTTTTCGTCCAGTGAGTATGGGCTGACTTCGCTGCCGCCAGAAAAAATAAATTGCTGGCAGTCTGAACATGCCCTCCGTTACCATTGTGACAAGTTATCTGTATATTACAGTAAAGTAAAGTAAACAGTGTATAGCAGTTTAGTATCAACTTAGCTCTTCACCGCTACAGGAAAACTCACATGCCATATGGGATCACACAGTGTTACCTGCCACCCGACAGAGGTAAGAATCCCGCCTTTACCACCAGCCGAAGCAGGTACTCGATTTAGCGACCCCTGGAGGGATGCAGGGCTGAGTTGACCTATGTTACGTGAAAGCCGACCGGCCGGGAATTGAACCCGCGACCTGTAAATCGCAAGTCCAACGCCCTATCGCTGAGCCACCACACATTACGGGAAAATATAACGTCATCCACAAAACCAGAAATACATAATGTGCTGCACTGTGGTCAGAGGAGGTGGAGGACCAAGCTACGGCTACAGGTAAGTACACAGAAAATTTCGAGAAGTATGAACAGGTGGTTTTGAGATTAGCGAGTCGGTGACACGCTGATCGCCATACTGCGCACCTCTCCCGCGGGCGAAGTAAAAATATAAACATACTTGAGACGGTGTCTTCCCGTTTCGCCGAATTCCGTGTAAGCTTTTCTTTCCATGATTTTCATTTTAAATTCCTTTCATTAATGCAATACAACCTTTTTATGGTTGTCAACGAAATGCGCGTAAAATATTACCGTTACTGTGTCGGTTAGGGTTAGTGTTACGGTTAGGGTCAGTTTAGTTTGACGTCATCGACATTTCCTTTTCAGGAAAATAAGTAAACGACACGTGTTTTCGGCGAATTGGGATTCGGTGAAACGGGATTCGGCGAAATGGGGCATAACCCTTGAAACAGCAACCATACCAAGCAGACAGAGCGTTTGTTTCAGCTGGTGTCTGTGTTGTGTATACAGGGTGACAGATCGACAGTGTCACCGTCTGAACGACGCTGCACAAACCGGAAGTGCGTCATCGGCGCCGCGACGGCCCTGGTGGTTGTGGCGATGGTCATTGTCGGTGCCCTGGTCGCCATCAAACTCACCAACGACGCCGACTTGGAGAGACTCAAAGTAACGCTACTGGCCAATACACTTCTGTCTGAACCACCTCATTACTGACTGACTAATGCTTGCCTAATTTGTTGTTCCTTCTATTTACATAGAACATTTGGCACCTATTTTTCCTTCTTCAGTGGACTCACGTCTCATGCAGGTGTCTTTCGACATATTTTCTGTAGCCTTCCATTCCTTCTTTCGTTAGGCTTCGGTTTCCAACTCGTGATTTTACTTGCTAATCTTGGTCGAAGTCTCCGGTGCCTCGTATACTGTGTGACACGACATACTACGCTAAAACCGCAAAGTCCAGACTGGCGTTAGCCAACCTTCTGAATCGCCAGTTGGACTATCACTTACGGTCACTTCATGCATAAAGCCCAATGATCTTACAGTCTCAGCCCATCTGTAGGCTGTAACTGTTTATTTTATGTTTCTTTGTGATTATTCTGTCGATTAGATTTGTTGGGCTTGACCACCGATGTAGACCTGTATTTAAGCTGTTGTAGCCAGTGCGTGTGTATGCGTGTGACCTGTCCATAATGTGACTTTATTGTCAGACATGCAACGGGCTGAAGTTATCATTTTCATGAGTCAGTTAAACTGACAAAACTAGAAAGCTGTCACTCGAGGTCGCGCCGACCACTTGTGTTGCGTGGTGGCTCAGCGGTAGGGCGTTGGACTTTATAGGTCGCGGGTTCAATTTCCGGCCGGTCCGCTTTCAGGTAACATAAGTCAACTCAGCCTTGTATCCCTCCGGGGTCGCTAAGTCGAGTACCTGCTTTAACTGGGGGTAAAGGCGGGATTCTCACCTCTGCCGGGTGGCAGGTAACACTGTGTGATTCCATATGGCATGTGAGTTTCCCGTAGCGGTGAAGAGCTAAGTTGATGCTAAACTGCTATACACTGTTTACTTTACTTACTTATGTACTTACTTTAGCAACAGTTTTCTCCTGTAACCGTGAACTTTGCCCTATGACCTTGACTTTAGAATTGACTTATATACATTGTCGAGAGGAACCAGCAAGCGAAATGTCTAGGTCAGATGTCATTTTGCTCAAAAGTTATTCATTGTCTGGACACACATGTCGGACTGATTGCTTTATTTGGACCACAAAAAGTGGTCGGCAACTCAGTTATAATTACAAATAAAATAATTCAACAGTAGCCTACTCGGCAGTCGGCGCAGTATCACAGTCGAACGCAACTTCCACACAAGTCAAGGCGTCGTCGCAGACGTGTCGGCGGGTATAGCGAGCCACAGCTTCAACTTTACCACGCTCGTCTCGTTATCGGCACATCAATCACGCGACTGTGTCCAGTGATAAATCGTACACTCCCACACGCTTCGCGAGCATGCCAGCAACACGCCTAGTCGCTTTAGGCTATGCAAATGAGAACTAATAAGAACTCCGCCAAACGATGAGCGTTCCTTCTTAAGTAAACTCAACCGGTTCCACTTTTCGACAGCAAATTTCATTCGTTTTCCAAGAAAGACACATGGGCCAAATACATACGGCGACAGTGATTATTTCTTCATTCCTACCCAGGTCAGCTATTCTGGCCGACATGATGTGAGGCAAGGAAATGTAAACACTTTAAGTCGTGTTAGTTTAATATCGCTTTCTGGCGCAAGCACTAAGCTTTTCTTAAACCTACTGATTAAATTTTATTTAAATAACGTGACAAATATTCACCAGTTAACTTCGCACAGTACGACACCATGCCCTACAACATAGAGGCCGTATCGTGACCAAAGATTGTAGTAACGTCACTTCACCTCATGCATAGGAAGTTCGAAATTACAGTAGCCTATATTGCTTTATGTCTTTTTATTTAAAGGTTGTATGGACTCCAGAACAGTGCTGATTTAACATGTTCGTCCAAATTTCTGACATTCTTCTGTGCTTCGTTTACAATACAATACAATACAATACAACACAATACAAAACGAATCTATAACGGAGATTAGTCCAAGCGATAGGCTATAACGAGAGGCGACTGTTACTGGGAGGGATCAGCATACGCGCTGGAAGAAAATTTCGCGTTTAAGGTCACGTGTAAAACTATTCACACAAGTTGCAGGACGGCAATCAGAAGGCAGGTTATTCCAGATCTTTGGAGCGCTAACAAAAATGCTTTGTCAGCCATGACGAGAGACGTGTAAGGACGACTAAGCAGCTGTTAAGGGGCCCTCGATGTAAGGGGCGTGCTTTTTACCAGCACAGGTACGTGGAGTATGCAGCCCACACTAGCGTATCTCGTCACAGCATGCCGCGTGCCTTGTTCTTGTTCACTACGCGCGTCGACGAACGTCATTGTCGTTGTCAGTGCGATGTGCATGGTATGTGACTCCGTGCCGTAATCAATAAGGAATTTGATTGTTGACTGCGAAAACCGCAGAAGCAATATTATGGTCGAGTCGTGACTGCGAAAGCTGCTTGACAACGCTGGAGTCGCGTATGCTGATCACTCCTAGCTTGGTGTGCCACCCTGGGAAGTCGTGCATTTGCGGCTTCAGCCACGTCGGCCTGGAACAGCATATCGCATGGCACCCCTACGTCACCGTCTCTCTCTGACCACTTACAGATCGCGCCTCAAGACCGAGATGTTTCAGCGGTCATGCGCGTAACATCTACAGTCAGCGCGTGACTTCAGTTAACTGTACCGTGACCTTGAAATTCCTTTTTGTACTTACGTCACGTTGAACATTCGTTCTACTACCACTACTACTACATGCCGCTTTAGTGGCTGAAACACTGATACAAGAGTACCTGTACATGGACGCATGTGCTGCACATTGTGCGTATTCAATAAATCTATAATAGATTAATGAGAATCTTTATTCATCACGACAAAATGCGGTAATGATCAGAAAAAGCTAACGGAACAATAAACATGTGTACAATGACACAACAACATGTATGCGTTTTATTCGTCAATGAAGACAGCTGAATAGATTAGGAACAGAAAAAAGAGCTCATCAGAAGATGAGATAGCGAACGTGAACGTTTTACGACGACATCGTACACGTAGAGTCTAGAGCCTATACCCATTAAACCGAGTTCCTAATTTCTACTATGACCAAGAGTCAGTGGTAATCTATGCAGTGCACCCAATCATTTATGCACCTACGCCCACCAAACCGAGTTGTCAGAGTTTGTTTTACCAAATTCGGTAAAATTACGCAAAATAAGGGCCATTTCGCCGTTCAAGGTCATTCAAGGTCACCGATATTGGTACCAATCGAAAGCTCATATACGACTTCTTATCAAAACGATAGCTAGGCAAGTACTGCGCATTAAGTCCTAAATTTATGAATCTGCTAGGAATTTATACCGTGGGCATCGCGCAGTCCTCTGCAGACGTTTACTACTAGACATGGTAATCGTAAATTGTCCGTTGTTATGGCTTTGTTAGCCACTTTTACGCAATACCCCCTGAAATTACCAAATTCGGTAAAAATAACGCAAAATAAGGGCCATTTCGCCGTTCAAGGTCATTCAAGGTCACCGATTTTGGTACCAATCGAAAGCTCATATACGACTTCCTATTAGTGACTAATACTAACTTACCTCATATCGTGCACCGTTTCGTAGATACAGCATTCCTAACGTAAAAAATCGCTATATTTCGCTACCCCTCTTGCGTTTAAACCCCTCCCCCGTCGGAGGGGTTACCCTGGGACGATCTCCGTAAAATATTCTGTGAATGTCAACGGATGGCCAAGGTACCAAACGGCGAATAAAAATTGCCGAAAATTTCAACCGGCTGAGTAGGGTGCACGAACGTTACAGACAGACGACAGACGGAACGGCGATAGCATATAGCAATAAAAAGAAATATAACAAGAATTAGTGATGATGTCAAATTGACAACACAGTTATCGTTAAATAAGCTTACTGATAACGTTTAATCTTCACTCAAGACCATAATCTCTATTTCATGCACAACGCGCTTTTTGTTTTTTTCTAATATCCGTCAAGTGATATAGCTAAGAGCTTGTTCTATATGCGGTTTTGGAAAGCTCTTGTTTTCGTCCTTTCGCATTCGTGAAAACCGCTATACAATAATATCGTGACAGCGGTCCAACTATTTCCCGAGCTATACTGCAGTTGTTTCTGTAACTTGTACGCTTCAGTGAATATTTGGATCATGCATCGTCGCATTCGTCGGTGATCTGGATAAATAAAGAGTGAGCACACATTGCCCTCGGGCTATGCAGCGTTGGCAACCGTTTAGGTTGATGATTATTAACAGTCGTTGCTGCGATGCGACTAGGGATGCGCGCAGGTACACATCATAATCATCATCATTTTAGTCGCTCAGCAATTTCAGTATTGCAATAAAACATGATGTAACATAGAATAAATGAGCAGGAACAGCAAGGCTGGATATCCAGCACTAACAGCTGCCCATACATACATACACAGACACACGCAAACATACATAGAAAACACACACGCACAAACAACATGATTAAAAAGCTAAAAACATTTCTGAATAGACGGAAAAACTACAAGCTTAATAGTCTTTTTAACTGATCGCAGTGAGCCAAAATCAACAATTTCTGGTGGCAAACTGTTCCAAACATTTATAATGCGCTGGCTATAAATGATTTTCTTACATTAATATACTCTTTAAACAAATTTAAACGGATGGCCTTGTGTTGTGATAACAGTACTATACTGGAAAAAGTCATCAAATTTTACATCAACAAGATTGAATAGTATTTGTAACATAATAAAGTTAATATGCAGACGCCGCAACTCACGGCTAAGTAGATTAAGCTGACGCAATTTAGCAGCATAAGAGCACGTCTTAAGTCCTGGCAACCGTTTTGTAAATCTTCTCTGGACTCGTTCATCTTGTTCAATTATCATGTACAATAACATGTACATTTTGCGGAGACCAGATAACCGAGTCGTGTTCAACCAATGGTCGGACATAAACAATAAATTCTCGGACCAGCAGCGCAATATCTCGTGATACAAAACTACGCAATATGGTATTTGCTCGTTGATGCGCTTTTGCTACTATCTGTATATATGCTATATGCACAGCCGGTTTTAAATCATGGGAAACAGTAACACCCAGGTCACCACACGACAGAGCTGTTGATAGTTTTTACTAGGCCTACCTATATATGTACACGTTTATGAAATTTAACGACAGTGTAAACGAATATGGCGGCAATGACGAAATTCGGTTCTAAGAAATTAAAAATCAACTAAAGCAGTCGATATAGCACTGCATGAGGTTTTCGCGACTTAATGGAAAATTATGCGGCAATCAGACGAATAAACTTCGCTGAAGGCTGCCGA
>Ga0209363_1001622_pt1 | contig 10993 bp, 7 predicted proteins | sample WorMetexBAHAMAS3_FD_187385 | JGI IMG/M metagenome (GOLD analysis project Ga0209363, IMG submission 187385) | Marine gutless worms symbiont microbial communities from Max Planck institute for Marine Microbiology, Germany - Inanidrilus exumae... | ecosystem: Host-associated > Annelida > Digestive... | reverse complement strand
TGTTTAGTTAACCGTTTAGTGTTTTGGCTATTAAATGTAGAGTGATAGTTGCTGTGTTTGACTGCCTACGACAGATCAAAGGCACCCGCCGCCGCCGCCGCCGTTGATATCAGTTAAGGCGGCATCAGACGCCGTTATCTTCAGTCACGTTGTATTACGTTTGCTCATTACGCATAGCCGGTCGAAAATGATGTACTTGGTCTAACACTAGTTGCAGCAAAAGTGTTACTGGATAAAATTCACTGAATTCATCTTGACAATTTCAGCACAGAGACCTGCCTGAAATCCGTCAATTCCGGCGGGAAAAACCTAGGTTTCGGCGACAAACGGTTTTTGGGAAAAACCTAGGTTTCGGCGGCAGTTTCGGTTACCGTAACAACACTAGTTTTAATGCAACAGTGGTGTACTGTAGTTTAAATTATTTTGTAAAGAGTACACAAAATAAAGCACGCATTTACTGACATTACCTCCAGTATCAGTATCGGTAGTTCTGTGGCCGATAGTATCGGGTATCGGGTGCTAGCATGGTATCGATCTAACTCTAACGTAAGCACTACCGTGCAGTGTGATACCCGTGACACACAGCCACATGAGATTCATGTTACCAGCTACCATTTAGTTATTTTCTGCAACCATGGTTTTATGGAATACCGGTAATTTGTTAAGAGAATATTTGTGGCATATTTTAAACCTGGGATAGTAGTAGTTCTGCTGACACCCTTACCTGTTTAACCCAACTAGTGCTTTTTCCTTTATATTTTAAACCATAACTTGCATAGGTGAAGTTAACTATTATTATCATTTGTTCATTTTGTATACTATTCAATTCTGTTTTTTTGTTTGCCTTTATTTGTTCAGCTGCACTTGCCAGTTGCATCTGTAGTTTTAAGTCATTACAATAATATTATAACTGAAATTTGTGTACATTATTGAAATACGAAGAACAAAAAGAAATACGGTAACACAGAAAAACTAAAACTAAAATAAAGTTTCCCTGATCACTTAGTATCCGCATGACAATTCTGGTTGAGTGATTTACTTTAGAAACTGGATATGCTGTCAGTTCACAATTATGTGCTAAACTAGTTTTAGGTCTGGCTGACATATCCTCCCCAATAGCTCATGATTTTATTGTGGCTATTTTTATCCCATAAGTCTACAAGTTTCTAAGAACATTCACAAATGCATTCTTCCATAAAATTGAAAATAAACTTGTAAGAGGTTTCTGTTTTATGATGCTGATAAACATGCTTTCTTGTGTACCAGTACGGTAACTGTAAAAGTGTCCTACACGAAATCAAAGGTTTGATTTACACTGATTAAACAAAAACAGAAAGTTGTAATGTTTATAAATATGCTTTATTAATGCAGTGACTGTATTTTTGGTGATAATCTGTATTTGTGTCTGATGCTTATAGATCACATTCAGTCAATGTATCGACTCATTATTAGCATTCTGCAATGCTCATCTTATGCTAAGCCACAAAAACAAGTTGGCAGTTATTGCAGCTCATGCAAACAACAGGTTGACTGAATCTCTAGTGCTTAGTTACTTAGTGGTATTCTGTACTTGTGAACACTGTTGATATTAACAGCATAAATTACATACATGTATAAATTCAGTAATCAGTATCAACATATTAGATATTAGGTACCGGTAACTTGTTAGTGGACCTCTGGAGAAAATGCAAACAGATATCCAGTACCAGTATTTAGTTTGCATTTTTCCCAGCTGTGGCTTCACAACTTCATGGAATACATAGGACTCACACATATTTCCTATGTTGACTATTTTTTTATGATAGTTTATTTTTCGTTAATTTTCTGTTGTATTTTACTGAGGTAGGCTAAGCTGTCCACAGAATGTTTAGTTGTGTTTGTGTGATAAAGACCAAAGCATAGTCGTCATCTAAACTGTATGATTAGTCAGCCAAATTTTACTCGTTATGTGGTCAGGAAATGCTTGAAATGGTTATTGCTCATAATGCAGTCAGAAATTCCTAGATAATTTATCTTTTGACGTTACCTCATGGACCGTGATAGTTACATAAGATGGAACTGGTAACAGATAACTGATTTGCAAGAGCCTCTGACAGTATTTGGTCACTTTGGTCAATTTGGAGATGCACATTAGGCCAAACTACAATTTGACCTCGGCTCTTGGTGGCCCACTCCTGCCTTGAAGAGGCAAAAGGATGTGTATGTGTTTATATTATGCACGTTTGTATTTATACTTTTGCTGTTTAATTCATGAGATTAGTATTGTTTGCAGCAAGTTTTTGTACCCAAAGCGTGACTTTGCGAATGATGCAATGTCTGACGACGGAGACAGCTTGCAAGGTGGAAATCACGATGGAAAATATGAACTCTTTGCTGAAGTTGACAACACTGTGCGTGAAGAAATCAAAGACTTAGTATTCAATGGTGAATATGCACTGATGTGATAAGCACATTACATTACAACTACCACTAATGCTCCACTTGCTGATGATGGTTACACCAGATTGGGCTAATCCTTAAAGGGAATGTGTTTGTACAAGATGGATGACCTGTTGCACTCCTGTTACTTTAGCAGTAGTTTTATGTAGTTTCAGACAATACTAGTTAGTAGTCAGTGGTTGGTATTAGGTGTGAAGGAGTTGAATATACCGACTGTGTTGCTCTGTTTTCCACTAAGTGGCTTGGGGCTACTCATTTGTGACGGTTGCTGTCATTTCTGTAAAACATTTAACTCAGTCTTCCTGTGTTTATGTCTCACAGATCACAGTGGTGACCTGCATTCTGACTGCTTGTTGGCGGGTGCAATGTCAATGGCACTGTGTTGTATCCTTTAAACATGATGCTTTGTTTTGCATTAGTTGTATCGATAGAGCTGTTCTGTGTAATTGTGCTATATAGATTGACATCTGCTTGTTTGATTACTTACTCAATGTATGATGCAATGTATTTGCTGGTTGTTTTTATTATGTGCTGATATTGTGACATGCTTGGCTGGTTTTGACAGTGACCAACATTGTGTCAGATAATGTTGAAACTAGGTGGCTGTATTATGTGGAATGCCATAATACAGTATTTGGCTCAAAGCGGTCTACTGTCTGTGCACAAGCTGTTTACTTCCTGCATTCGATGATGCCTAGTGTCACGTGCCTGTGACTGAGTGATGTCAACGTTATCTGTCATGTTACTTATTGTCAGTTTTTAATTCAGTCTGCTTTTCTTCCATGTCTGTCAGCCAGGCAGCCCAATATTGGACATCAGATGTTGCCAAAATTTGGGTAAGTACATTTCTTGTATGGAGCATACAGCTGAGGGGAATGATTTTGAATTGTTTCTAATGGTAAAAATGGAAACAAGACATTTTTGTTGAGGGATCATTTGGTAGTGAATTTCCAGCAATCTGTAATCATTGCATAGTTATGACGGCCTGAAGTCTCAAGGCGTTGGAATGTTGTGAGTAATTCTTGCATTTTTTGGAAAAATGACCCCTTATGCTGAAATTCCGATCGACATTGTTTTGTTCAAATTTCGTAAAAATTTGTCCAACAGGAAATCGGTGAAATTGTGTGTTATTTACCTAACAAAACCAAAATTTTGTCTGCCTCTCCTCTCCTGCTGCCTGGATCATGCCCAAAATCTTGCCATGGCCAGCCCCCAACAATGCACTCAGAGTGCTCCAGATTTCATCCAAATCAATTCACTTTCAGCTCAGTTATAGCTAAATGTGTGAACACCGCCAAATTGGCCATAGAGTAAATCCAATATTCTGCTGAAGTCTATCTTCAAGCCGAATAATAATGTTTGCAGGTGTTATTTGCTTAACTGGAATTTGATGCAGATATAAATCGAGTGTCAAGAGAACTGCCGACTGGTGAAACATTGTCAACTCGAATGCTGGTATTTAATGTGATCTGCTTAATTTATTCACTTGTCGCAGTTTTATAACCACTAGTGAGCTGATGGAATAGGAGAAAGAGAGTGCAGTGCAAGTAGTGTTGTTCAAAATTTCCGTTTTCAGTCAGTTTTAGTAGGTTTTTAAGCTAAAAGTGCGGTTTCAGTTTTCTTGACAGAAGCATCAAACTTCCGGTGTTCGTCATCACCGGACGTTGCAAGGACGTCGCCACCGACAAACGAGAAATACTCGCGCCTCAGAACATTTAAGTCAGATTTGCGCCATCAGCTTCGGTGCCGAAGCCGCATGGCAGTCGGCGGAACGGGTGATCGTCCGGCGGACGGCAGGATACCGACCACCAGATGACGATCAAAGGATGCTTGCCGAGCCACATGGTCGGACTGAAGGGTCCAATGATGAAAGAGTCCTGCATTTAGACGTCGCAGCCCCAGTCAACTGACGTCATTTAATCATGGCTACAGCTGGAGACATTACTGGGCAGTACTGTCTTCCACGCTACCCATGGTACACGGCATGCAGTCAGTGACCATACTCGGCAGAGGGGGATGCAGACAGACGTGAAGGAATGCGTGATCAAATATGCGCCTCCGCAGGTCCTGTGTAAGTGTTTTACCCACCTCTGTGGCGACCCTACAGGCCCCGTGGGATCCCCTTGTTCCCCCAGCCATGCAGGCCTCTAGCGCCGATAATTAAGCGCATCCAGCAGCACTCATCAGCGTATATCATTATGCCGGCACGTGCGACGAAGACAAGAAGGTGCACGGTGACATCGAGAGCTATATTGCTGTATGCACCGGCGTCGCCCCAGACTCGGTTGCACCCGCCCTGTTGGTGGTCCCTGGAAACTGCCAGTTAAGTCGCCAAGAACCTAGGTTATGGTGACTGGCGACTTTTCAAAAAATCTAGGTTTCCATTTCGGATTATTATTATTATTATTATTACAAAATTTGTATAGTGCACAAATTCAAGCATGCTCGAGTCAGAGGCGCTGGTGTCGCTGAGCCAGCTGTGACCAGAGAACTAGTTGCTTATCATTTTGACAGAATACCTATAGAGAACCTAGCATTAATAAATTACGTGGCTGGGCCAAAAATAGTTTCAAATATTTCTACATTTCAAGTGGACCGGTGTCATGATATAGCCGAGTGATGACTGGTAGCTATGTGACATGCTGTGTCTGTAGGTTGTCAAAGGGTCTGAAGATCATCCGTCACAGTATATGAACTTCATGAATGTCGTATTTACTGCACAGAAGCTCGGCGTTGTTATTGATGCTTGCATATTGGACAATGAGTCTGTACTGCTGCAGCAGGTCATATATGCACGCACACTCACACTATGGTGACAATTTTAGATGGACTTGGTGTTTAGCTGGTTGCTGCCTTGATTTTCTTTCTTTATTTATTTCAGATCTACGCATCCTTTGAGGATAGTCCAAAATGTTTCATATTCTGGTTAACACTAGGCCCTATACAGATACACATGGATATTTTATTGACATTCTTGCAGCCAAGGGCCGAATAACTTGATGAAACAATTTTAAGAACAACAAATAAACAAGACACACAGTAAACATATGAAGCAAGATGAAAAGTTGTGTATACTAGTTGTTAAGGGATGATGCCTGATAATGATTTAAGGCATAATTAATAAAGAAGCAATTTTTTGGTGCATGAAATAGGATGTGTTGACTGTGTGGCTGCTCTAAGCCGAGACAAGACAGATATGTCACGTGGAGGGTGGTAAATAATAAAGGGAAGAAAATGGGTTACTGATATCTTGAAAGAATGACCTTGAAAGTTGGTCACGTCTGGATTCAAGGGAGGTAAGTTCAGTGACGAACAACATGTTATGGTATGGCATTTAGCCTGTGGTTGAGTGATGGCACAATGCCAGACTTGTGTGCAATATTCGAGGACAGGACGAATTACTGTGACATAAAAATGTAGAAGTTGTTGGTGAGGCACCCCCGCTCTCTTGAGCTGTTTCAGAAAGTATAGTCGTTTGCTGGCTTTGGCAGCAGTAGTAGAGATGTGAACAGACCATCACAAAGTGACGTCAAAATTAATTCCTAACAATTTAATTTAAAACATCTGGAACACTGTCCTACCGTTTGTTTTTCAGACGTCCCTTGATCGTGTTCTTTGTCTGGTGTCTTCCTCGTCCATCGTTGTACAGTGTTTGATCCTGTGCTGAATGCTTCTCGAGTTAAATTATTCGTATTTATTAATTGTACATTGTTATTTATGATGAGCGTAAATGTATCTTTTGGTCTTGTGGCATAAGTAGATTCAAACTCTCGGCTTGAGTAGTATGGACAAGTGTCCGAGATGTTTTCCAGAGAAGAATTTTTTAAATGACATGTCCTTCTTGGCACTCAACCAGTAGTGTCAAAAGAGTGCCATCATGAGTTAATTTATATGCACTGTGTTTTTTTCTGAACGTCATTCCTTGTATGTGGCTGAATTGTTTAGGCTTGCGACATAACTGAAGGTATTTATCTCAAGATACCACAACTGAATGGCCTTCTGCAGTATTTACTAGTAAGTTTATGCTTATATCATAGTGTTCCAGTATAGGTGTCAACAACCATATTGTAGACATTACATTGAGTCAGTGAATGAATGAAATTGTCAAATTTGTCAGTTTCCAGATAGTTTGTATAGTTGAGTATTATGTGTTTTGTATTTGATATACATGTGTATTTTAAACTATTTCTACATGTATTTCATGCATATCAATGTAAGTGGCTGATCGGTCTTTTTCTTCAATAAATTGACGATGATGATGAGTGTTGAGCAAGTATTATCATGAGTACACACTTTGCAGTAAGCTGTTTTGTAATAATTGGTCTTATTTCTGGAGTTACTGGAGGTTGGACCAAAAGACAACTATTGAGGATGATGCATGTTTGTTACATGTCAACCAGCCAACCAATCAGTGCTGTGACACTGATGAGACCTTGAAGCATTGATGCCAACCAGAAAAAGCACACACTGGCCTAAACCGTTTGTGTTCCAGCAACTGAAGAATGAGACCTGGGACTCCCTTCATGCCAGTTTTCTGACTCTCCAGTTTGTGCCAGATATAAATAGCTGTATGCAATGTCTTGCAGTTTGAGTACTAGTAAATACATGGTTGTAACTTTGAGCAATTCTGACTTCAGCCGCAGTAGTAGTGTGAAGTATTGTGATCAGAATGTCTGTTTCTCTGTTTGTTTGTTGGTTTGTCTGTCTGCTCGCATATCTCAAAAACCAAATTTCACCAAATTTTTCTGTACATGTTAATGATGTTGCCATGGCTCAGTCCTTCTCTGATAGGCAGTGCAATACGTTACATACTTCTGGTTTTGTGAATGATGTCATGTTTTCACATAGTGGAGCAAATGGGCCAGAATTAGAGACAGTGTATGTATCTCGAAAATTTCTAACCGGATCATCAGTACGAATCGAATCCCGAATCGGAAGTTCGATTCGAACTCAAACCGAATCTCGAAGCTATCTTTAGTTTTTCATAGTCAGAAATGTCATGGTGTGATACCCATGCTGCAGATAGTGTGAAAAATACGGCATAAGTGTGTTGTGTGTGAATTACTAGTTGCATTCCGTGTTTGGGTATGTATGCACATGATTTATTGAGAGCCAAAGCAATCCATTCCTTTGATCAGTGATGGCTGTAACTGTTTGCTGTATCTGCAACTGTAGTGGATATATCTGCCAGATACTACTACACGATCCAAGTTGACATTGCCACCGCGAGTCATGGTGGACTACCGTGCTGCATGCTTCTGCCATCGAACACTGATTGACATCGGATACATCTGTTCCGTTTGTCTCTCCAGTGAGCTTTGTGTTGTTATTCATTTTCAGTACTTGTCCAGTTTCCTTCATTGCAGCTGGAAGTGGTATGTGTGGACGTCAGGAGTCCCCCAAGAGTCGGTTGCTTGTTAGATTTTTAAAAATAGTTTTGCAGTTTAACCGTGACTGAGCAATGTCGTCATCTTTTGTTCAATTTTTGTACAATTAAATAGCACATTTGAGCGTACTAAAACTGCCTTCTTTACTTTCTTTAGTTTTGCTTGAGTTATTTGTATTTTTTAGAAATTATATTTGTCCATTTGTGTGTTTTTGACAGTATTTTGCTCTTTCAGTCCAATCTGTTCGACATGCAAGTAAGAAAATTTCTTGGATGTTTGCACTCATGAGAACATGTTATCAACATTTACTGTCTGTTGTGCTGCATGTAATTTGTTTTCTGTGACTACAATAAAATTTTAGTGGTTAATTTTGTTCTTTCTTGCAGTGTGAGAAATTAAGTACTCTAAGTATATCTATTTTCTGTTGCTGTGATACATTACTTTGAGTATGATGGTATAAAAATTTTCCAAGGAACCTTTAGTGATTATATGTGGTGTGATGATATAATTACATAGTTAGGGTATTGGACTTAAATGAAAGTGTTGCACATTCTATTTCCAATGGTTCCTCTTTTATCTAGTCAAGTAATTCACGCACATATGTGCCTCAACATCTGTTAATTGATTGCAGTATATGGCTATGTACAAATGTGTTTATTTTTCAGTTTACAGAGGCATGCAGGTAGCAGGTACATGGATTTTTTTTGCTGCTGGATGTGTGTTCTGATGGCAACCAGTGGTTTCAAAGCACTGAAGTGATGTGTGAACGCTTTCATTGATTGACACTCGAGATTGTGACTGACTTGCCGCTGGTTGCATGTGTGAGCTGCAGACATGCCGTATATCACAAAGTGAAATTAGTTCTACGTCTGTTTTAAGTGAGCGTTTTGTCAATTGTTTTCAGCACGACATTCAAGATCGTGGGACCACCAAAGGCGATGACGAAGAAGAAATTGAAACGATAAAACTATTTCTTCGTTGGCGACGAGCAGTATTGTTCTGTTTGTGGTGTTGGTTGCCAGTTAGGATGTTCAATAAAGTTATTTGATCTCACGCCTGCTATCATTCAGGTCCACTGTGAATTGACTGTCCAAACAGCTAATAGTGCAGTGTGGACTAACAAACAGGAAGTCATCTTGATCAAGTCATCTTGAACAGAAGGCAGATGTAGTGTCTGTTATCAGCAGCCAGTGGCATAACCAGCCGTTGGTGATATTACAGTGTTATTTGTCTATATACACTGGATACATTGCGTTGTGTTGCCGCCGTTTAAATCTGAGCTGCCTCAGCTTCAGTGGCATAGGCCACTTTTGGCAAAATTATGAAAAGTGGGGGCAATATAAGGCACATATATTGAGATCAGGTGGGGAATGCCTCTGAAGCTGAAAAACTTGTGAAAATTGCAGTTGGTAAACAAAGTGAACTTTACTGTTAATTTACTAAAAAGACGCGGTACTCACTTGTAAATTTCCTGATTATTTCATGTTTTAAATTTAATTTTCCGTTACATTTCACCCTTTCAAATGGTGGGACGGCTTCCTTCCATCCGTGAATCCAGCAGTGAGTCACTATGATTGTTTTTTTGCTGTCCCGTTGTCACGGTTGTCCTCTTTGTTCGTCCATCCATTCATCTGGTGAGATGTTGTTACCATAATAATACCGTAAACGTCTTCAACGGTTTTGATAAAACTTCCATTAAATATTAACTAACCCCTATACTGATGACCTGATTAGATTCTAGAGGTCAAACCTCAAAGTCGCAGCAGGCTGTTGAAGTGGCGAAGGCGTCCGTTGTTAGGCATCAAAGTCCTTCTAGTTATTAATGTTGGTTATGCTGCTGCTGCTGATGTTGTCTGTGGAGGCTGAAAACAGAAAATTCACTGAGATGCAAGGTGAAAGTGATGAGGTGGTATGATCAGGTTGTATATGAAAGATTGTGAATACCTACTTCCTTTTCATTGGCCGTTTTCAATGTTTCGCTTCAGTTTTCTTCAACATGCTCGGGAAGAGAACCTTCGAAGATTATTGGTATACAAGTTTTTTTATCGACTGGATGTCCTAGGCTATCTGTCGCGTGTCACCCAGCCAACAGTGCAAAAGCAATGACCCCAGTGGCTAGTGTCATAACCTTCCTTAGTCCACCTTTGGACTGCTATGGAATCGGCGTTGCTCCCTTTGTAAGTACCTGAACGGACGTATAATACAGTATCATGCATTTTGAACTAAGGTACGGCATGGTGGAAGGATATACTGTTAGTTGATAGTAATGTAACAAGTCGTTCTTTAAATACTAAAGATGCATTGTAAACGGTTAAGCTTAATAAGCGGTCGAATTAAAAAGACTAATAGTTGTTACAGCAGATAATTGGTTTCAGTGCTCTGTTAAAGGTTTTTTTCTGCAGGACATGAACTGTAGGCCTAGGCTGTATAACTACTTTGTCAGGTCATGAAAGTATAGTTTTTGATGCGTATGTACCAAGCCTACAATATTAGGCCTAGCTTTTGCTCATCGACACCCAGCCACCCATGACTGTACTGTCTAGAAGCTTCAGAACGTCGAGAGGTAATGGGAGGGCCAGGAGCATTGCAAGTTCGGGGGAGCATCAGCGGATCAACGATTTTGACCGTTTTGGTTCACGGTCTATATCCGTCGGGTCAATGTGTCATACCCATAGTTCGACTGCATGGTGTTAACTTAACGATGGCCGTGTCTAGCCGAAAGCGTAATGTTACGGTCTAGCGTCCGTGCGTCTGTCCAGTCAACTGTCAGCATAATCACCGTGGCTCACCAGGGGGCAGTATGCGACGCGGCCAGCGTACATTTAGGCTCGACAATAAGGAGGACCGACATAGAATGCTCGCGTTTTTCGCAGTGCTGTAGCGAGCAGCGTACCTTCCATAACAATGTCTTTCCATTTTTTTATTGTTTTGTAACTTTACAGGTTGGAACAGGTCTACCTTGTTATCTGTAATCTAGTTCTCTGCTAAACGTAGTTTGGAACGCGTGGCGAGGTACTTGAGTTTCTGAACGTTTAATGACCAAGTTGCGTCAGGTCACAGGGTCACAGACTATAGCTCCGGGTCGCTGGCTTTGGTCACTATAGGTCTAAGATACCGGTACTCATTTCTAAGGTCAGTCAGGGGCGTCAATCCCCCCTCAGTCAATG
>Ga0209363_1001620_pt1 | contig 11001 bp, 10 predicted proteins | sample WorMetexBAHAMAS3_FD_187385 | JGI IMG/M metagenome (GOLD analysis project Ga0209363, IMG submission 187385) | Marine gutless worms symbiont microbial communities from Max Planck institute for Marine Microbiology, Germany - Inanidrilus exumae... | ecosystem: Host-associated > Annelida > Digestive... | reverse complement strand
CGAGACCGAGACCTTCACCTGCCGAGACCGAGACGTTGGCCTTACCCGCTGAGATGAGACCGAGACAACACGTTCAAATTTCGAGACGAGACCAAGACGAGACGTCGAAGTCGAGACCACGTCCCTGACCTGTTCTGTACAAGCTTAATCAGTCAGGCAAGCTCCAAGGTTCCTGTGCGATGTTCACTGTTTGATGATATTATTTCAAGTCATTTCATGTAGTAAGTAATCTGTGTTTACTTACTGTCAGGTCCTGGAGTCAATTGTCGGCAATCGCAAGGAGAGTTTTATATTCGTCCGTGGCGCATGTGACTACCTCGACGGTACCAAGAATGTCGTCTGGCAGCCATACTCCGCCCTCGTAGCAGCGGCTTTCATGAAGGCAGTCATCGAGAAGATCCCGGTCGCTCCCACTGATTAGTTGGACCCTCGAAACACTCCGTTCTGTCGCGTTTGCACTCTGTAATCTCAGATGTGTGTTTATCGCCTGCTACGCGGCTGTACTACGGTACAGCAAGCATTTTGGGAACCCCCTCCCCCCCGCAGTCAATATATCTCAAGACACATTAATAATAATAATGTAATCATAATAATAATGCAGTATTTGTATAGTGCCTTAAAGTACAGAGGCGCTGGTGGCTCTAGGTTAAGACTGAACAAATGGGTTTTGACGTGTCGTTTAAAGGTGTGTACGTTGCAGCAGATAAACATTCTTTCAGCTAATATGACCTACGATGGTTCATAGGTTATGGAGCCCGTGTTGTTTCTGGGTGCCACTGTCTAGGTCGACTCTTCGACAGAGTAGACCTAATAAAGCCAGTCTCAAATGTTTGTCCGTCCATCCGTGCATACGGACGTCCATCCGTTCACAAAAGGTTTCTTTGATTTCAATGAAATATGGCATATAGGTAGAGATCGATGAGTGATGCACGACGGTATGCAGTATGACCTGATATAAAGTCAAGGTCATGAGCCCTTCAAAGTTGGAAATCCGGCCATTTTCAAAAGCTATCTCCTCCGCCATTTAGAATGGGAGCTGGCAACTGACCACTGATTCTTAAACTAGGGCACAATATCTAAGCTTGATCGGGTTGGATTTTTGATATTTGGTCTAGTTTTTATGTCACGTGACTTTGAAGTTGGCGGAAACGTCAGTTCTGAAGAGTCGACCGTCAGTCCCGTACGGCCGGGATAATTTTTACGGTTTTTGGCAGGCAGATTTGTGCTTTATTTACTGGTGAGATGAGCTAATTGAGATGATTGATTTCATGTCGTGAAGTGTCATTCTGACTGCTACATTCCAGTCTCGCTGCATCATTGTATGATCCGCGATGCCTCAGTGATTACCTGAGTGTTGGCTGTCGTGTCATGACCTCACGTAGAATTATTACTATTATTATTATAATGTTCTGATTATAGTGACATTTAACATCATCGCAACGTTACAGGGTCACTTTACAAAGTCAAGAGTTTCATGCGCACTTCTGAGGATTATAACAGGACTTGAACAAAAAGTTTTGAGTTTTTTTCTTGGAATGTCGTTGTGGGCCGTAGCAGTGCAATATTCAAGATCAGTTCATCCTTCCACATTTTATGTGCTCGTAGATGTGTCCAATGAATTATTTGAAACGTTAAGCTAGTACTGCAGCTGTCCCAGAATGCACTTAAGACTTTGTCATCATCACGTGTCCATTGTAGGCTCCGCCCATTTATGATGACCACGTGACGACAGTCACGTTGTTTGCATTGTGTTGTGGTTACAGATCAGTCAGTGACTGTAATATTCTGGTGTTTGGTGCATTTTTTCCTGGTTGACTTGGACATAATATCCGCCCTGTTAGCTACTGGCCTGCCGGCCCAGCTGAAGGTTATATCAGAACTTTGGAAGGTTAAATGAGTGGAAAACTAGCGGAAAGGAAGAGCTTGAACATGTCCTGGACTCCTGGACTGCCTCCACGGATCTTTGTCTGTATCGTTTCTTCTGAGCTACTCGGTTTTTGATTTTATTTTTCCTTATTTTTTCGTTTCTGGGCCGTGCACTAGACTAAGCTGGCCATCTCGTCAGCTTTTGAGCACACATTAATCTACCGTATCGTATGTCATAACCAGTGATTTAGCTGAAAAGGAAAAGTTTGTGGAACCCAGTAGAATAACAAAAGACAGGAAACGGTGGCAGAGATTGAAGAGAGCTGGAAGTCATAATTATAGCTACCTCTCAGCAGATTACTAGCTCCCCCTGGTGAGTCGGTCTACACTAACTCGTCAGGATAACCACTTGATGTGTTGGCTTGTCATCACTGTGAAATGTACACTCGTAAATGACGGACTATTGTCAAGCAAAATCACTAAACTCTCCTAACCTTTACCAGTAAGCGTACTGGCCTCGTTTACAATAATTATGTTAATCCCTGTAGTCTGTCATACAAAACTGCTGGGACATCCTGGGACATTGCTGCATGGTGTGTTATGAACCTTCGCAGCTGGACAGTAGATTTGTTATGTGGCTTGTAGCTTCGACCTGTACTGTACAGGGTGCCGCAGAAAAAAACCTGACCACTGACCAGTTTTGGTCTAAAGGATATCAGTTGTTTCACAAGTTTAACGTATCATACGTTAAACTTGTGAAACATTTGACATCATACGGTATGATGTAATTATTTATCAAAGTTTTACTAAAAATTTTCTGCTGAGTCACTTGGTGACAGAATTATGAAAATCAGTCAGCAATTGGCAAAGTTGCAGGCAAAAGGATAGCAGCACATTTCACTGTGGTCAGATTTTTGTGCGCCACGTTGTACTTGTACATTGTTATTGGACAGATCCAATGAAGTTTGTTAATGATGCCTCTAATCATTGTGATTAACATTAATATATGAACCATTATTGTCACTGTTCAATCGTTGATTACTTATAGAGAAGACTAGTTTATTAAACAATGACTGCAGTTGAATGTCAGTGTTCTTTTTAACTCTGCAATCATAATTCCAGTGCCTATTGGTGTAAAACTTGGGGAGACAAGTCCCCAGATTTTGGAGTGGGGGCGCTAATGCAAATTGCCGCCCTGATTTTATCATGTTTCAAAATCAATCACCAGACCGCTTGCATTACAATGGAGCACAAACCTTACCAACCCAAAAGTACACTTCAGCGTGCAACAGGCGGAAAATTCGACATTTTTCTGGCGAGGGCAAGGTCTAAAAATACGGCTCAGAATTTACCAAAACACGCCATTTCAAATGAAAAATACTCCCACCCCTCGCCCCCAAACTAGCCTTCTGGATCCGCCACTGTGTACCCAGAATTCCAGCCGGTGCCAGGTCGAAAATATGAATACAAAGTTGAAACTGGTGTGGCGGTCATGTCAACGAAGTTACTCGAGGTGGAGCCCGCTTAGTACTGGGGTGAGTGACCGTTCATGGGTAAGCCGGAACGGGAATTGAGTACCGCCCAAGTGGCAGTGCTGTGGCTGGGAAGGTAACAGTGGGTCTGATGTCACACTGGCTATGCCTCAGAGAGTTGTGGCATGTCTGCTTACAGGCTCAATGGCCTAAGAAAGACAGATGGAGCACTCTCCTTTCTTTGCTGTCATGCTGTGAGGAGAATGACTCCCCTTACCTTACACCAACCAGGTCGACAATTTTGGTTTGGTTCATCACAGATTACTGGGTCAAAAGTCATTGTTTTCAATTTCGACAGGGATGTTAACAAGGTCAGAGGTGTCAAGGCCAGTAAATCAAGGCCAGAGACATGCAAGGCCACAGACCCAAGTTCAAGTGGGAGAATGCAAAAGTAAATTTTTCCAGTAAATGGCAAAGTTAATCCAGTCTTTCAATTTCAAGTCATTTTCGCTGTTCAAACAGTAAGTAAGCTCAACAGCAATAACAACTGCAATAAAATGAGTAAGTAAGTAAGCCAAGCCATTTATGACAAGTGCTTGGCAACTCAAATGTTGGAATTCAATGCACATTCACAGTAATCCAGTATTCATTGTTTATGTAATATGGCCGTTGGCAGAGCATTCAAGGCCAAGGCCTGAGAATCCCAAGGCCAAGAAATTTGGTCTTAAGGCCAAGGATTAAAATCCCTGGTTTTCGAGTTTTAATATACGCATTTATCGTAGAGTTTTCAGTGAATAGTTCATTTACGGCATCGGCCTATAACTGAAACGTGCAAGGCTATGTACAAAGTCATGTTCTGTGAACTTGATGTGTGTGTGAAAGAGTGAAACATGAGAAAGCCGAATTCACATGATTATCACAGCCGTGTTATGATTGCAAAATATCTGCAGCATATACAATATGAAAATAATATGCATGAATCATCATAAAAATCTATGGTTAGTCTGCAGTTAGTTTGCTTACAGCTTCTACGTAGCAAAACAGTAATATTCTACTGGCTCAATAAATGCATCTTGTAGCAGTTCGTAACTACACAACACACTACACACTACACAATATAGTCCAATGCAGTACAGTATAGCAGTCATGTAAAGGCTTGCATTAACATGATTAACTACAATCTTACAGACCATCCATTTATGATCTCAACAAAATCTGAACACCGGACTGGCATAGCCAGAGCTGATCTGCGAAACGCCAAATCACGAACACTAAATGATGAAATAGTGCATATGTATAATATGCGCTGATCTGTGGATGATTTTCAAAACAAAGGGGACAGCAAAGTGCAAATAAATCTCCGAAGGTGCAGCAGACAGTTAAGTTCAATGAAACAGGTCGCCAATCGTGGCTAACCCTAACCCTGTCAATCCACATTAGCGTTAACCTCTTACCAAATGTTCGTGTCCAAAGAAAGTATGTGCTGTGAATACAACTATGAACCAGTTATTTGTTGATGTCGGGCTGCTAGTGTAATCACTTTTCTCATTAGCACAACACTGTTCATAAAGCAGATGTGATCCCCATGTGTGTCCATTGCTGGCTGTACCATAATGCTATCTCCGTGGAAATGTATAAATGGATGGTCTATTACAATAGTTAATTAGTTTGCACAACTTGTCAGCAGAACTGACTGAGCTATGTTTCAAGTCAACATAAAAATGTCATTTTGCAATATAAAAGTTGCAAATTATGGAATGTATTTACAACCAAAACAACCTTAATGACCAGCACATTTTGTTGAGATCCTGACAACACAAGGAACCATTAATGCCATACTAAACAGAGACAAAGGACAGGACAGTCAACAACACATCACAGCTGGTGAAAACACGAGCGCTGAAAACATGCAACTAGAAAACCTAAACATCATCAAGCCATACTAAGATATACTGGCAGCATGCGTATACCACCACTGCTGAAGAGAAGGGGAAAGAAGAGTGCAGAGATGGGAAAAGGAAGGAAAGGACAGGGAAAGGGGAACGCAAGGGAACCCTAATCAGTATATATCTGGCCGAAAACCGTGATGTTTACCAAATTTTCAACTTCGGGGCCCCACCAACCCCTTCCTCGATCAAGGTGAAATTTGGCATGATGGAGTAGACCAATGGCATACTATACCAAGAAAACCTAAAAATTGCCGGAAAAACAAATACATGCGTGTGCGCTTCATGCAGCTGTCAGTAATAAATATAAAAAGCGGAAAACTGCACAAAACTCAACAACAATTAACAAAACAAGATCGCTGGGAATGCCACTGTATGTCTTTCACTAGCCATGTGTCAGACTGTGCGTTATTTCACGCACTGGCTCAATACTGAAGTTTAAAAAGACACTGAAAGATAACAAACATTACTGTACAAACCCAATAACCAATATCACAATAATAGATATCAACATACACAGGAGCTACGTCAGCTATAAGTGAAGACGATAAAGCAATCTTTACAGGAATAAAGACACGGGAAGAACAATATGAACTACTGCTACGCAAGCAGATTTTCCACTCACATACACTTAAAGTTGTTCATAGACCTTAAACAAGAAAATAAAGCACATTATTGACATTAATAAAAAAATTCTATTAAAAACGGCAAGACAACAGTACCGGTATGTAGGTTACTTGAAATGGAAAATATATTAACTCAAACAGTTACGGACTCTACTGGCAAAATGATAAGGTCTGGAGTTCAAACATGGGGGTGTTTAACCCACTGCAAAACCTGGCTACACCTAGTAGAACAGATGTCACAACAAACAGACTTCTAACATACAGACTTACGACCTTATGCAAACCAGTTGGGACTTCCAGAAGACAGTTTGGAAGATTGGCTGCAATTATTTACATACAGTCGATGCACCTAATTAGACAATCCAATCCAATGTGATTTGAAGGGCACGGGTAATCCTCTCTGCCTGCATCTCAAACAGCACTACAAACAAACTGGTAGACTTCCGATTCCTGTTAGTTCGGAGTTATAATTAAAGACAGCATCTTGATTACAATAATCCAACACTTGTCTAGTCTATTCTTACAGGTGTTAACAGCAGCAGCACCCACCACTTAATCACTAAGCTGTTCCAAATGTTAACAACTCGAGAACAAAAAGCTAAGTCACTAGACAGCCTCGACATGATCAACAATGAGCGAATACAGGCCAGCAGAGTGATGAAATGCCACAACCAGCTGGCTGGAACTGCTGTCGTATGCGACACGACATGGCCGCTTCCTGCCATTGATTCCACAACGTAACAGGGCCATAGGGCTGCTTAGATCATTAGCCAGGACCAACACGTTATTGCTAATATTATCTGTAACCAGGACTTTTCCATCTCGAAGCCTGGCAAGATGCCTTGGATGCTGCACATCCAAAGAGGACGGAATTCCTGCAACACACATAGTGTTACCTTCGCGGACAAGTCGGCGTACTTTGTGCTGGCTAGAACGAGTGCAGATGAGGTACGACTGACAAGACAGCTCAATGATGTGTTGAGCAGTAGGAATATCATGAGGCAAAGTCACTGTCTCAATCTCATGCAGGTTCTGCTCCGGATTCCAAAAGAACACCTTGTCTGTCAATGTCGATATTATAATCTGCCTGCCATCTGATGTTCTGCTTAAAGTCCAGGGCCACCATTTATTCAGTGATGTCAACATCTTTTCCTGCTGGGCGGAACTGGCTGGTTCTGACGTTGGAATTTTCCAGACACAGTGATCACTATCTGAATGTATGCCAAAGTAATGACAAGAGTGGGGTGACATGTTGTCTGGAATGTAAAGGTGACCATCAAAAACAAGAATATCTGAAGGGTTTGTCATCTCAGGGACCTCGATGTCGGGCAGGGGGTCGTATGAACCAGATGCCTTAAACACTTTGATCCAATTGCATTCACACTGAATTAGATAAATTCTCGAGTCCCAAAGAGCAACTCCAAACACTCCTCGACCATGGACTGCAAAGCTGTGCACAAGGCTGACTGTACAAACAAACAAACAATAAAGAAAACTACAGTTTGATCATAAGAGTAATTTTGACGAAATGCTGCATCACATGTTGTGCAGTTATTGAAGATTGAATTATCTCTTTTGCTGCATACACAGAGACTCCTCCCAATACTTTTCAATGGCTGGCTACACAACCCCAAAATTACCCCTTCCCATATGAGGATCTCAACTGACATCTAATACATGGTTCTTCTGGCAAAGTAAGGCCAACCCGAGTTAGCGCCTCCCCCCAAACGGCACCTTGATTGGTTCAGCCGTATTTGTAGGGCTCTCTAACATGACAAACAGACACTTATAGTTCCGGTTATTTCCCCCCCCCCCATGCTCCAGACAATCATCATAGCTCAGATGCTGTCTATTGGAGGGGAGGGGAACTACAAGGCCATGCACATTTCTATTCTATCCTGTCTGTTTTGATACAACCACACATCACTTTTGTACTGTTTACCTTCAAACCACTGCCCACTGTATTAAATAATAAAAGACAACAAGCCAAGGCGTATGCAAAATTGCTTTTTACCTCCAATATTGCCTCGATACAGCAGCCTCATTTCACTATGTGACCCTACAATCAGTAAAAACAACTATTTCAGCAAACTGACTGTAAGACAAAATAATGTACACTAAAACTTTCCAGTTTGTAGGTCATAACAGCTTAAAATTCTGTGATATATGAATATGGCATTCATTGTCATTTACTAGCCTCGGCTCTGCTGTGAGTTTGGACCCAATATTACGGACAGCAGACCACAAATCCTCCATAACCTGCGAACATTTACACCTACCCATCTAACTTCATTTTAACAGTCATTAGTTCCTTTCCTCCTCTATGTGTGCTGTACTAGAATCAAACGTTTGATTGCAATTCAGTCGCCATAGCTAGACCACAGAAGGACACAGGTTAATCCATGGATTGTGCTGGTTTGGATACAGTTGGGTCTGATTTTTCCCCCTTTTTGGCTGGGTCTGATTGGGTTGGGTTGTAAAAAGTTGGTTCACTCTCACGACAAATTTAACCAACATCGGGGGATGGGGTGGGTAAGGGAGCCCCAAACTTAAAAATTTGGCAAGTCACACTTTTAGATGGAATTTCGGCAGTTTTTTTGCCCAACATGGGTGACAGTATATAGCAATCAAGTTGACCCATGTCCACCTCTGAGTTAGCCATCATGCAACTCTAGAAACATTATGTTTAACCACTAATCATCAATATAACTACTAATTTCTTCCACTATCAGGTACTGTTCTTTTCCAGACTGGGTGGAGTCACAAGAGCAGGTTTCACAGGCTCTTCCTGTCAGCCAACCAGGAGTTCCAAAGAACTGCTGCAACTCAGTGAAATAAGCAATCATCAGAAACCTCCAGCTTGGCTGCGTTTCTTCTTCAGATAGGCGAATCGTCCAATAATTCCAAGGAGGAGTACACCAACAATTACCCATCCAATAACCGTCGCAGATGTGCAATTATTTTCAATATTCAGTGACATCGACATTGTTGTTCCAGTTGTCATAGATTCAACAACTGTTGCAGATGTGGTTGTTCCAGTTGTCATAGATTCAACAACTGTTGCAGATGTGGTTGTTCCTGTTCTCTGGGATTCTACAATGGTTGCAGACACGGTTGCTGCTGCTGTCAGAGATTCTACAGTTGCTCCTTTTATCACAGAATCTACAAACAACATTGAAATTACTGCACTCGTCATGTAAACAAAGCCTGGTATTTTTACTCGTCTCCATGACTGCCTGTCAGCATATTCACAACTAATTCATCTCCACTGGCTTCAGGCTGGAAAACAATCTTATATTATTAAACACACAAGCTGCTACGAGCGATGTAGACCTGCAGCGAAGCTCTAGTTAAATTTAACATCGCTATGCTCACTTATAAAATCACGCCTACACCTTTGCCTACTTACTTTTATAACACTTCACTTCCATACTGGCCTGCTCCTACTCTATGCTCTTCCAACCAGCAACTTCTTCATGAATACAGCATTTCTTAAGCACTGACACCCAAGGCATGCTATGAAAGCCTTGCTAATATTAAATCTATCTTTAAACGTCAAGTTAAATCGCACTTCCTAGTCAGTTGGCCACTGACCGACCCAATCCGTCTCTGTCCTACTGGAGACTATCCTCTGATTCAAGTTCTCGACAATAAACCCTCGACATTTACCTTTGTTCTCTTCGAATGCATTTTGTTACAGCATCATGGTTGTCTATCTAATCAGTTGTGTAACAAAAACTGGTGACAATTTGCCATATGATTTTCTCCAGTTGTACACTATTGCACGAATCTTTACGGCTAGTGAAATAACAAGAAGCTCATCCATCGCAGAGGGACCGCGAGATGCACTATGTCAGTTGAATTTTGCAGCACAGCTGTATGAAAAATCATATTGAAAAGGCTTGAAGTAGGTGAGTTAGTATATGTGACAAGAACCACATTTCTAGACGAAAAATGAATCTGAGTAACCAGAATTATATTATACTAATCACAATTATCACATAGGGCTCAGTACGTAAAACCTGTAATAAAATTAGCAACGGCAACCTACCATGAAGGCACTTGTGACATTTTTCAAGGCACTTGTACAGAACTTCTGCTCCTTTGCAATAAGGTACACAAGGATCCTTCCGTCCCATTTCTTGTCTACAGCACAAGTGCAAACAACTAATATAACACATTTACGATTTAATGTCACAATATGCTATAATGCTGAACATAACATCAAATTATAATGGATAGACAGGAAAAAAAACGACGGGACAATCTTTGGCTCATCTAGTTTCACTTGGAAAACGGTCATTAACATTTAGACTAAAACTGGTCAGTAGGGTTAGACCGATACCGTGCTAGCACCCGACACCCGATACTATCAGCCACAGGGCTACTGATACCAATACTGGATGTAACATCTCCAGTCTATGTACAGTCTGAGTCCGTACGTAATTTTGTGAAATGTACGTACGGCAAACATATGCGTTATTTTGTCGTACGTTAAATGTATACTTTATAGAGATCAAACCGGAACTGTTTCTGGTGCTAGCACCTCATCAACAACATTCAGCCACAGGTGTCTGTAAAAGACATCTGACATGGACTAACACAATTTACACAATTTGTGGTAATGCCAGAAGATATTCCTTAATGGTCAGCCAACCAAGCAATTCACACAGAAACGTATTTCCTCTATCTGTTACGGGCTATCAGGTAATTTGTTTTTTGTTAGAACAGTTCCAGAGTGGAACTCTCTTCCTGAAGCATGTGTCAACGCGGATACCATCACCGCATTACAGGTGCAGCTCCATCACACGCCCTGAGCGGTGTGCACACCCCCCCTTCGTCCTTGCCATCGTCGTGATACGCGATCTGATCTGACGATTATTGAACTAGAACTAGAACGCCGGACCGGCAGTACTGAATGTAAGCACGGATGCAAATCACTTTCTATGAATATCCACAACGTAGTTCCAATACCAACGCTAAAACAGTATAATCTAGACGTAGACGTAGTGAAGTTACGAGCGCAGGCCAATGCCTCTATGCCCGCATCTTACAATTCCAACATACAATTACTAATACTAATACTAATAT
>Ga0209363_1001619_pt1 | contig 11003 bp, 8 predicted proteins | sample WorMetexBAHAMAS3_FD_187385 | JGI IMG/M metagenome (GOLD analysis project Ga0209363, IMG submission 187385) | Marine gutless worms symbiont microbial communities from Max Planck institute for Marine Microbiology, Germany - Inanidrilus exumae... | ecosystem: Host-associated > Annelida > Digestive... | reverse complement strand
CTGTTTGAAAGGGGGTGGGTCACTTTGAACGCAAATTTCAGGGGGAAAGGGGCGTCCCCCACCAACGATTTTTGGCACCAGAAAAGTAGAGTCTTTGGGCTATCGTATGGTGAAAAAAAGTTGCCGAAAAGTTCAACCGCCTGAGTAGGGTGCACCAACGTCCCAGACAGACGACAGACAGACAGACGACAGACAGACAGACAGACAGACAGACGACAGACGGACGGCTCATAGCATATAGCAAACGTAACGTAATACGTTGACGTTTGCTAACAAAACTATTCTGATAGTGTACCCACTACTTTTTTCTTAGCGAGGATATCTCATGTCCATCATAGTCATTCAGAGCTTACCATGGGAGATCCGAGTCGAATGCCTTCTTGAAGTCCACAAAGTACATATAGAGCGGTTGCTGGTGCTCGAGTGCTTTGTGCATCAGTATTTTGAGATTTGTGATTTGGTCTCTTGTCTCCCTTTCTTGTCCTTACTGTCATTCATATCGCGCGTTAAAACCTGTGGTTTTTGTCCACCCTGTATTAGCTATTTATGGGTTATGTCGAAGCTTATATATTCTTCGGGTTGAGCTTTGTTTATTGTTTACATTATAGAGAAAATTGGTGATTAGGAGTACGCGTAAACGGGCGATCGTGTGCATATCGTTTATATTGCTGTTTTCTTTGTCATTGAGGCGTTATATTGGCTAATATGTAGATTATTGGGCGCATACTATATATAGACATTTATGCCTACCTGGTAATTTACCTGGTGTGGCCACACCAGTTCGAACTTGTGCACTAATGTGCAGCCAGTGGGTTTATCGGACGTCAGTCCACGAAGAAACCCATCCGAATATTCATCAAACGTAAATGATACTTGAAACAATTAACCGAGTCCACATGGCTGCCAGTCAACTCGTCACATGACCAACTTGTCACACGGTCTACTCGTCAAAAAGTCAACTCGTCACAGTCAACTCGTCACACGACCAACTCGTCACACGGTCAAGTCGTCACATTGGGTCACTTTATCTTTCGCTAAAACCAAAGTCTAAAACTTTAGTTTACAACCATAAGTTCTGTTTAAGACATATTTAATGCAAAACCTGAAGTGACGCTAAACTTTAGTCTTAAAGACTAAAACCAAACTTACCACTTACACTAAAGTTTTAGACTAAAGTTTAGTCTAAAACCAAAGTTAATCTCGACAGTCCGGTTTTAAACGAAACGTCCGTAATGCATTTAGATAAGCAGTTATCACTAATCCCTTAGAGTTAAAACTTTTTACTAAAACTAAATCACTTTAGTTTTAGACTTTTGTTTAAAACTAACGTTTAAACTGAACTGGGTCTAAAACCAGGTTTTAGCCGTTCAGTTTAAACTTTAGTTTTAGCCTTTAGTTTTAGCGAAAGATAAAGTGACCCATTGTATAAGTCAACTCGTCACATGGTTAACTCGGCATACAGTCAGCTCGTCGCAGACATCGTAACTAAGCATTGCATCTTTATTATCACACCGACGTCTACCCTACAAGCAGAGCACTATAACAAAATACAAGAACTCGTCTTGCAGTTATAGAATATTTATACTGTAAACGTCGCGCGGTCCCTCTGCAGACGATTACTACTAGACATAGTAAATAAACGGATGACAGACAGACAGACGGAACGGCGATAGCATAGGCCTATAGCGAACGTGAAGGCTGCCAGTCAACTCGTGACATGAATAAGCTTATTTTGACGTTAGCTATGGAATCAACTACTCGTGCACTAACAGTCAACTCGTCACACCCGTGTGGTCAACTCGTCACACGCTGTGTAAAATTAAAAGGTCAACTCGTCACATGTGACGAGTTGGTCATGTGACGAGTTGACTGGCAGCTGTCCACATCCAGTGTCTGTTGATCCAAACTGTTTCATCTATTGATAAGCATTTTGGTGAAAAAGTTGTGTCTCACTTCCAAGTTACGTCTGTGTTTGGTCGCTCGAATTTATGTCCTGTGAGATGCTTTGCCGTAGATAACTCAAACATAGATGCCAGAGGACTTATAGACCAACCTTTAGCCATTTTAAACACTTCAATGATATCAGCTTTATTTTGTCTTTCTTCCAAACTCCCAAACGTTCCTGTCTTTTGCAATGTGGCAGTTTAATGAAGTCGCGAATCATCCTTGTGAATCGGCACTGCACTCTTTCAATCAATAACTTAGTCTTTTTGAATTGTGGACATCTCACCTATGGGACAGTTCGCCTACTGGTCATTTCGCCTACGAGACATTTCACCCACTGGACAGTTTGCCAACTGGACACTTCACCTATTGATCTTTTCCGTACGAGATATTTCGCCTACTGCCTGGTCAGTTCGCCTACAGATTGCTTATTTTGCCTACAAAACTGCCAGAATAAAATCAGATGTGTTACATAATATTTGCTTTACGTTGCAGTCGCACAAACATTAAATAATATGAGTGCCGGTTGTTAGTAAGAACATTAAGCAGCGTACTTTACACATCATTGGTAGTTAGGCCTACTTACTGGAATCTGGCATCCGTCAGCAGAAGTGTTTATATGCACAATGGCCTGTTCATCAGTGGTCGAATTTTAAAAAAGTAGTGGTGACGACACCGAGGCGTCGAAGCCACCACAGTGGATCCCCCATCTCCCAGTAATTCTAGCACTGTTGTTCATGATCATGACGACGGGGGTTTGGAAAGAGTGGAGTGATTTGTTGCAGGCAGCATATAACCGCAAGTGCGCCGCCATTTGTGTTTTGGAAGTGGTCCTAACCTGCACCCATATTATTTAATGTTTGTGCAACTGCAACGTAAAGCAAATATTATGTTACACGTCTGATTTTATTCTGGCAGTTTTGTAGGCAAAATGAGCAATCTGTAGGCGAACTGTCCAGGCAGTAGGCGAAATATCTCATAGGCGAAAAGACCAATAGGTGAAGTGTCCAGTAGGCAAACTGTCCAGTAGGCGAATTGTCCAGTTACTGTCTTTCTGATAGCATACTTTATTGGTTAGGGGTAGTAGGGTTTAGTAAGGTTAGTAACTTAGTAGGGTCAGTAGGGTGAACTGGGGTAGGATTATGGTTAGTGTAAGGGTTAGGTTAGGTTTTAGGGTTATGGTAGTTAGTTACTGTTTGATTGAAAGTGTGCCCAATAATCTACATGTTCTCCATTATATTTTTCATGTACTAAATGTTGTTGCTACAGATGTTAATATGACAGCATAATTAGCATCTGATGTTGTTTTGTATTTTTGTAGACTTGTTTCCATATCAGAGTCTTGAGTATTATTTGCACATGGAGACTGTCTACAGATCTCATGATGAAGTTCAGTCGTTTAGTGCTGGAATTGTATCAGAGCGTGTACAGAATTTGGCAAGCGGTGTTTATCGTGAATTTGAAGTGATGATGAACACATACGGTGACGGTGTCATTAATAATCTAATGCCACAAGTTGTAACCATATTAGAGAGTCTTAACCAGGCGTATCGAGAAAAGCAGGAACACGAAGTAGAACTTGAATTACTGCATGTTGAGAATGATAATCTGAAAGTACAGTTTGAACGTGAAAAGCAGTTACGTCAGTCAAACGAGCAGGTAGCGTTAAAAAGGCTGATGCTGCAGTTATATTTTGCACTGTGTATTTTGTTATTTGGAAGCTACAGCCTCTCCTACACTAAACCAATATGCCTCCTCACCATTCACTATCTTTTTCCACAATGCTACCTTTATACGTCATCTCATAACAGTGGGGCAAGATGTAATGAGCTGTCACCCAATGCAGTATAATGTTAAATGTTTAGCATGCACTGAAAAGCTGATAGAGTACCAAATTATTCTACTGCACGGACCTAAAACAGAAGAATGATGAAAAAGAACTAAACCAAAACTGATTAGCACAGAAAATCTATTTTGAATCTAGTGCGTGAAGGTAGTCTGAAGTCTTGAGTAATTCATAGCCCGTGGATTGCAAACCATTCTTGAAAGGTTCGTGGTCAGGTCATGTGAACCATTTAAATTTTGGTGGGCACCAACTATATCTCTGGGACAGCTGAAGCTAGAGGGGTCAAATTTTGTACACAGGTAGGCTATGTCAGGTCCCAGCATAAGAATGACAAATCATTCTTTAAAGGGGCTTGGTCAGGGTCATGTGACCTAATTTAAATTTTGGGGCCCCCAATAATATCTATGGAACGGCTAAAGCTAGAATCGTCCAATTTTGCACACAAGTAGGCTGTATCAAATCCTAGCCTGTAGACAACAAACCACTCTAACAGGCGTGGTCATTTTTAGTTTTGACACTCGCAATCATATCTCTGGAACCACTGAAGAGTTACCAAAAATTGTATGTGGGTAGAATATGTCAAATACTAGCCTTGAGATGACAGACACGTGACCCTGACCACGCCCTGAAGTAATTCTATACACATACATTATCAAGACTTTCCACATCACCTTAAGTATGTTCCTACACTACCTTGTGAAACTTGAAAATTGCAATTGCTGCCAATCTCAATGGCATATTGCATGTGAGGCCTCAGAATTCATGTAGGATATGAGGCCGCCTTAACAGTTCAGGTCTGAATCTGATGACTAAAAAATCTGTAAAACAATGCGGCAGTACTCAGAAGAGGATTTGTGATACCAGCGAGCTGACGCGATGATTGACGTGTAACATTGGCTGCAGCAGACAATCACTGATGTCGCTGATATCAGTGAATGGTGTAAATGTCTGTGAGCTTATGTTTATACCAGAGATGGACGTTTTCAGCACTTTCTTTAACTTTTAGACTATTTGTCGGGTGGTGGACTGCAGTAGTGTTTAGTTACAAACACTACTGTCACCTTCACCTGTCACGGTTGCGTGGCACATTGGTAGAATATCAGTCTTTGGCTGGCGAACTTTCCCTGTCCTGTGTTTGACCTGTAGCTTACGGGTGACCAATTATGTGGGTAAACCGTCCACTATAGGTCAACCTACCAGACCAACTCAGCCTTTCATTTGTTCGGGGTTGATTGATGGGTAGTAAGCTGCAATTGGACGTCTGCTATCTCAGTTTGGGGTGGCACCATCTGGTGGATGCTTATGAAGGAAAGGCAGGCATGGTATAATTTGCAGGTAAAACTGTGATCCATGTGTGAGCGCATTAGAGGTAGTTACGACGATGTGCTATACAAATCGACATGTACTTTACTTTACTTACTTACTTATTTGTTGAGAGAGAATAGCTGATGTGACCTTGAGGTTCTTGTGACACTCTTCAGTATCTGTATATCACTTCCTATTAGTGGTTGGTCTTGTACCATTTTGGAGGTATTACCTCTTGTTTAGCGTGAATGATTGCCGGTGATTTTTGTACAAAAGTTAAAATTACAGCCACTGTGTGGTTTCCTGTTCATTAATAAGCACATGATAGCTCATATGTCATAAAGTTTTGAGCTATTTGATTTTGAAATGTTGAAATAGTTTAAACGATTTCGTCATTGCCCACGGTCATTGGTAGTGGCAATCGATGCATCACTTTTAGTGTCAGTGTCACACTGATCTTATTGATGTTCAGTTGATTTCTACCATGTGCTTAATCTCTGAGACACTTTGCCCTGCATCCCATTCTCTCCAATATTGAACCCCCTGCATTGCGAAGGAAAGCAGCAGTGGATAAACGTATTGAAAAGTGTCTGCACATGAAGAGTGCTGGTACATGAAGACATCTTTGATCCACCTAGTAAACATCTTTCATCCCACAAGCCTCTGTGGTGCGACTTGCAACCAGTTTGCATCAACAGGAAATGGCTGGAAAACTGGATGTCATCTTTGGCAATCAGTTTTCACTTAGTGACCAACCCCATTATCTGGCTTCCCGGTTTTGACGTGCATTGTCAATTGTGGTGGCAGCTGAATGGCTACCATAGTGTACCAAGGTCACTGTGGTCAGTGTGGTGGTGCATGGTACACCAGTGGCAATGAGACGTTTGATGATCACCTTACATTTGCCTGTGGCAAGATCCAAACAGTGTCGCAATTTGTCAACTTTTGCCCAAACACCAAGCTGTTTAGTGGGTTACCATACCTGCATTCAGTTGATGAACAAACCATCAGCTGATGTCACTGGGCACAGAAAAAAGCATATGACAACAACAGCAGTGTTACTGTGCCTAGCTTGTACAGTTTGCAAGATATTTGTGAGTGAGGAGCTTACTTGGCCACCAATGACCTTGTCCTTAGTTCAAATATGACTGTAGAAATTGTGACTGATGTATGACTTCTAGATACGGTAATTCATTTTATCAGTGACATGCACTGTATTTTTTCAGTCATGAGAGAGCTTTTAAGTAGCTAAAATGATCTTCTGAGATCAATCAAAATCATTGGAAGTGAGACTTTACTAGATTGGATGTGATTTCATGTTGTTATTTCACACCATGTCCCTGTCTTGTACTGTTACTGAAGTATGTTGTGGTATTTGTCGAAAATCCTGAATTTTTAGTCTCATCTGTATTTTATGCATCTGTTAAGGTTAACCCATTGGAATTTGTCACATTATGTAAAAATTTGCAAGAAAGCTAAAATGGAGGAGCTAGCAGATTGCATTTGGTATTATGTTCCATTATTTTGGTGCGAATCTTGAGTACGAAAGATGGATGGACAAACAGTATAATATAAAATCTTGCATTAACATTTTGACAGCTTTTTAGCAGATATGTTTTAAAAGCATGTGGTTGGTGTTGTACTGTAGCGATATATAGAAACAGAAGACACCATTGACGAAGAACGAAAAACTTGGTCACATAAAGTCCAGTCACTTGAGATAGAAACTCGTAAATTGGAAATAAAACTTCGGAATATGCAAGAACATGGTTTGTTACTGTTAGCATACTATGCCATAATATATATTTTAAAGAAATGTTTGTTCTTTTTGTAAATCATACAATAAATGACTCAATGTTTAATGTTGTCGTGGAGTCTGAAACTGATGCCAGAACTTCGTTTTTTTCATAATCTGTTCATTGCCAAAAAGTAGGTTTCACTGGCCAAAATTGGTGATTCAAAGACATTCTCACTCAGTTTTGTATTGATGGTATAATTCTGTGTATCTTGCACTTAGCGGATTGTTGAAATCGATTCCCATCGCTTCCTTTTACGAGTCTGTCTTAATTGTCTTTGCAAACAGTCCACCCTTGCCTCCATTGGGAAGCCACGTAAGTGGTTGTGGCTTGTCTAAAACCGCTACGACACTATTAACGTTGACTTTGATTAATATTATTGCAAGAAGCTATGCAACTGCAGTATATACTACAGTAATTTTGTCAATCACATTCGTGAGCCATATCAAAATGGTGAAACATGTCAGACATTTTAGGTCGACTCTTCTGAGGTAGAGGTCGATTAGTGATGCACTACGGTATGCAGTATGACCCGATCCAAGGTCAAGGTCACGAGCCCTTGAAAGTTGGAAATCCTTCCATTTTTAAAAGCTATCTCATGTGCCATTTACAATGGGAGCTGGCAACTGACCACTGATTCTTAAACTAGGGCACAATATCTAAATTTGTTCGGGCCGGATATTTGATATTTGTCCTAGTTTTAGTGTCACGTGACTTTGAAGTTGGCAGAAACGTCAGTTAGGAAGAGTCGACCGCCAGTCCAGTACGGGTTAATTTATTTAGCACATGGCATTTCCACCACCACCACCACCGCCTTTGTCTTAATGGTAGCTTTCCAGGTGAAACTGCTTTAGCCAGTTCTGCTTACTTCTTTTCTCCACTTGTTCCAGAAAAGAACCTTTGGGGATAGGTAGCACTGTTTTTTTGGGGTGAGAGGGGGGCTGGATGTGATTTACGGTGTCAACGCACCAAAGGCATTCCCGTCATTCTGGTCTTCTTATATCAGACATTTGGTGAAATTTGAACTTTTTCTGTACTGTTTAGTGAAGATATAAACGGAGCAAACATTGCAGAATGATGTTTGCAGTTGTCTTCTGTAACCGAGCCACCCGGATCTGTGAAACCGGCACCTGGCGCGTTACAAATCGGATTATTATTATAATTATCATTAGGTCGACTTCTCCGAGTCAACCTAATGAAATGGGTCTCAAATGTCTATCTGTCCCTCGGTACGTCTGTATGTCCGTTCGTCTGCAAAAGGTTTCTTCGATTATCAATGAAATTTGGTGTGTACATAGAGGTCGACGAGTGATGCATGACGGTATGCAGTATGACCCAATTCAAGGTCAAGGTCACGGGCCCTTGAAAGTCGGAAATTTGACAAAAGGCTATCTTCTCCCCCATTTATAATGGGGGCTGACAAATGACCACGAATTCTTAAATTAGGGGGCAATACCTACAGCTTATCGGGCCGGATTTTGGATTTTTGTCCTAGTTTTTGTGTCGCATGACTTTGAAGTTGGCAGTAAGTAGGAGTCGACCACCAGTCCCATACAGGGCTAATTTATTATAACTGCGATTGAGTTTTTAGTTACACTGTTGCTGTTAGTTAATTGGTGCTGTTGTCTTGTGTAGTTTCGAGGCAAGATGAACGTGAAATTGAATTAAGAGACGAAAATTTCAAGCTACACAACAAGTACAGTGAGGTAATAAATACTTTCATTATGTTCGTGGAAAATTTGTCGGACTCCTTTCTTAACATGAAACCATTCTAATAAACTGTTTCCACTACTTTGAAGTTTGACCTTAGCGAGCTGTCTCCTGTACAGTTTGACCAGCAAGTTAATCAACTGCAGACGATATCCCATGTCTATCATAGTCACCCAGAGCTTATCACGGGAGATGGAGTCGAATGCTTTTTTGAAGTCTAGAAATCACATATAGAGTGGTTGCTGGTGCTCGCGTGCTTTGTGCATCAGTATTCTGAGATTCATGATTTGGTCTTTTGTCCCCCTTCGTTGTCAGAATCCCGCCTGTTCGTCTGCAATTTCTAATGCAGTCTTCACTCGGACCCTTTCCAGTATGATCTGAAGAAACATCTTGCTTGCATGTGAGACAAGAGCAATTGTTCTGTAATTTGCACATTGTTTAAGATCACCTTTCGTGGGAAGTTGGATGAATATAGAAAACGTACATTCCTCCTGTTCCCAGATTGCCACACATATTCTGTGTAGTGTGTATACTTTCCAGTAGGACCAGTACTGTCCCTCCTGCTTTGAACAGTCCTACTGGGACCTTATCAGGACCTGTCGCTTTGTGAATTGCTGTTTAATGGATGTCACGAGCAACCTCCGAACGAAGTGGTGGAAGCACTTGCTCCCACGAGTAGGCTCTAGCCAATACCATCTTCAAACAACATACAGTACTCAAGGAAGAGAAAGTAGTACAGTTTGCAGCAGAGGTGACCAACAGGTTGGAGGCTGCACAGGATGAGGTAACCCCAAAAGATTTATGGAAAGGTACCAAGACAGTCCTGCTGGAAGTAGCCAGAGAAACTATTGTATGCGTGAAGTCACAAAAGAAAACAAAATGGATATCTGATGAGACTTTCGCAGCAATCAGGTAAAAGAGGGAAGCCAAAGGCAAAATAAGAACCGATATCAAGAACTGAAGGCTGAGGTACAGTGAATGCTTAGAGTGGATAAACAGCAGCAGCTGGAAGACATGTACGTGGAATTGGAAGCAGCAAACTAAAAAGCGAATTTTAGGCATCTTTTCCAGATAATCAGATCAATGACTCGAAAGTTCCAGCCACGTCTGCAATGTATCCAGTCAGCAACTGGCGAAAATTTGACTGAAGCTGCACATATCGCATACAGGTGGATAGGGTATTGTGAAGACTTATACCATGACGAAGAATGGAAAGGAATTGAACAAAAATAGTTCTTACACTACTAGAGTAGTACTTACATTAGTACCTGAATTATTTTTAGTCCCATCCCTGATTTATCATTTATAGCAAAGGTCATCGAGTGGGTCCTAGCCACACAGTTTGCATGTTACACAAAGCCATCTTCTGCTCAAGAAACAGTCAGTTTGATATATACTGTACTGCTGGCAGTACATATTATTTGCCATTGGTTGGAATGATGATAATAATTGTGTTTTTATGTGGATTTAGCTGTTCAAGACACATGTTGATTACGTTGAACGCACTAAGCTGTCAGCGGCTGAACATAGGCATTGGTATGTTTCGTTCGAATGTCTGTAACGAGGTTTATTGCATGACAAGTGTGTGGAACTGTGATAACCATCGTGTTGTGATGGTCCCGGCATTCTGAAGATAATGCCCTGTGTGGGTCCCGGGGCTGTAAGTAAGTGGTTAAGTAAGTGCCTAAGTAAGTAAGTAAGTAAGTCACAAATTTATGAAGCACTGTAACCAGAATAGGCCCTCTCCATTTCCAGGCCACAATTCGTAGGAGGCGAACAAACCTGGCTTTAGTTTTTTGGGGTACATTTTATGTTGTAGCATATTTTGTAACGGATGCATGTTTGCTTTTTTGTGTTTGTTTTAGTTTTTCAGTACTAAGCCAAGAGATCGGCTGGGAAGAACGTCTCCGAAATGACCTGTTTTGTGTCGGATAGGACGTAAAACCTTAACTCAATCCTTAAGATAACACCTGTCTGTTGGTCAATTACTTGTGTTGGACCCGGTTTTAAAGTCTCGGTTGGTTTACAGGAGTTCTGTGTAATTGTGCAACTGTTGAGTTGATCAGCCAGTTATCGTGATGTGACTGACCTAGTTGAACAGGTTTGGTTTAAATTACTTTTGGTCAGGTAAGAGAGCAGAATGGGTGTGAGAGGTTTCAAAGGGTGGAGTATAGGGGGTTAGAGAAGGGGCAGGATGAATAGAGAGGATGAGGGTAGTGAAGGTCTAACAAAGAGTGAGGGTAGGGAAGGGAATGGGGGAAGGGGTGAAGCGACGAAGGAGAACACTAGTGTAGCATCATGGCTGGTGGTGATGAACACCTTTGTCCATAAAAAACGTGCCACTTCACTATATAATCCGCAGTTGGTTGGTTGGTTGGTTGGTTGGTTGGTTGGTTGGTTGG
>Ga0209363_1001617_pt1 | contig 11005 bp, 10 predicted proteins | sample WorMetexBAHAMAS3_FD_187385 | JGI IMG/M metagenome (GOLD analysis project Ga0209363, IMG submission 187385) | Marine gutless worms symbiont microbial communities from Max Planck institute for Marine Microbiology, Germany - Inanidrilus exumae... | ecosystem: Host-associated > Annelida > Digestive... | reverse complement strand
CTACCATCCGTGGGACGGTAAAATGAGTACCAGCCAAAGGGCGGTGATGCTCTGCGGCTGGAGAGTAAAAGCAGGCATGGTGTAATTTGCAGGTAAAACTGTGTGATCCATGTCTGATCGCATTAGAGGTAGTTACCAGGATGCGCTATACAAATCGACGTATACTACTACTAATACTAAGCCACTACAGAACAGGGATGAGCTAGGCTATGCAGGTACGAAAGTGATCGCTAGTTGTGAGGAGAGCCTATATAGGCCTAGGCCTATTCAATGCGTTCATTCATCTATTTTACGATGTGCTTTTAGGAAATAAAAAGGTGCCAGTAGGCGTACGTGTGTGCCGCCACAAATAGCGCCACTTCAGCAAATAAAGAGAACGTGAATAACAGCATCTGTCAGAGCTTTTAACAACGGCGTATGCACGTTAGATAGTTCTGCATCTGTTATAGGTTCTACAACCACACAGAAACTTAGTTACAGTGCACATAGCTCAGATAGCTGTCTTAAATAAGTGTGTCAGTTCTCTATTATCGCGACGAAATGTACGCTGGCCGCGTCGCATGCTGCCCCTGGTGAATTGCTATGAGTATGCCGACGAGATCTGGTGAATTGCGATGAGTATGCCGACGAGACAGACAGACGGACGGACGGACGGACGCCAGACCGTTACATTACACTAGCGAATCAGATCAGTTGGATTTTTCCAAGGCAGAATTACATAGTGAATACTATATTATATCATTGAGACTAGCGACTAGGTATGTGTCTCATCAATGGGCGACTCAACTCGACTGCCAGCAAACATCCTGATTGCAGACAACCTATGCAGTTAACTATTAACCCTATGTAATTATCATAATAAATACGTGCATTTAACCCATTAACATGTTGATATGTGACAACTATTTCATTCTAGAGCATGCCTGCTGTAACATGGTTATCTAAGTTTAGTAGCTGTCTTCTGGACTTTCAGGACCTTTTCAGCCAAATATTGTTTTATATGTAAGCAAAGACCAGTGTTACATCAGACTGAATAACAGAATATTGCACAACATGTAGGCCTAGTGAACATAAAGCAATGTGCAAATGGGAGGCTGAAACACTGCGACGAACACGGCTTTTAACCGCGCGACGCTGTGCTAGCGCGGTATATACTGTCGTCGTGTGTCTGTCTGTCTGTTCGTCTGTCCGTCACAAGCCGGCACTGTACCAAAACGGATAAACGTAGGATCACGCAAACAACGCCATACTCTAGACCAGGGACTCATTTTCTGATGCCAAAAATCTCGGCGAAATTCCAACGGGGTCACCCCGTACCGGGGTGCAAAATAACGGTGTGATTGGCGATTTTCGACCAACATCTTATCAGAAACGGTGCAAAATAGGGATATAGTTACTATGTAACACTAATAAGAACTCGTATGCACTCTATCGAATGGCGCTATTTCCAGTCACCTTGAGTGATCAATAACTACCCCAAACCACCCTATTTTCGTTATTGTGTATGGCCTTTCGTATCTTCGAAATGGGTAGAGATAGAGACTTCAAAATTGGTAGCAAGTGCTAGTCCACGGTTGGCAAACTATCCGTGAAAGGGGCGTGGTCATTGTTGCTGATGCTGAGAGTTAGAGGTTGAACGCATCCAGGCAGACGTTGACACCGTGTTCATCATACATCTCCTTCGTCACCATCAGTTTCTTGAAGTCCTGACCTGACAGCGCCAACAGCCGCCCGCCTTGCCAAGCGTACGTCATAGCACTGGACATTGAATGACCACATCACAACAGCATTTCATCAGCATTAATACACCATAACACAAGCTGCGGCAACACAAAAACTACTATTAAATGTTATTAATGCATAATTATAATAAGTGTCCACTGTCCAAGGTAATTTGGCAAAAGGTCCCATCGCCGACGTGTCACCCCTCGCGGCTGCAAATGGATTCGTCCAATCTTGACCTCCCAAACAGCACCTCAATCGGCTCAGCTGATTTCGCACAGTACCTTAGTGTGACTAACGCACAGACGGACAGCACGTGGCCCCAGCATGCGGCCCCAGCACGTGACCCCAGCACGTGACCCCAGCATGTGGCCCCAGCACGTGACCCCAGCATGTGACCCCAGCATGCGACCCCAGCACGTGACCCCAGCATGCGGCCCGACGCATCACATCCAAAATGTGTTAATTTTAACACAAACGTGGCTTTCATGCGCAGCGTTGGTTCTGTGGATTTCAGCTTAAAGTTGGATATAAACACAAAATATTTGGCTTTGTCCCCCTCACCCCCTGACCAGGGCTCTGCTCTGGCCCTTTACGGGGGGGCACAGCCCCCAGGTCCCTGTTGTGGCCCTCCACTTTAGTTTCACATTTGTTTGTGGCCCTAGCTTTGAAATAATTAAGTTGTGCACCCATGATATACATGTAAAATGAATGATATATTGCTCTACTACAATACAAGTAAAAATTCATAGATCTGAACCAAAACTTTATTACCTTTAATATTTATTACTACAATGGTTAACTGATAGTAAACAACTAACGAACTTCTTGTTCGTTTTGACAGACGCTTTCGTGTGAATTCAGTAAATTAATTTTCTTCAACAATTTTTTGGAACAGAAACCTTGGCTCAGACATTTAACACGTCAATGACCTTCTTCACTTCATCAACCAACAGCGTCAAAGCAATTAACATGCAACTGATTACTCAGACATTCGTCATTTTATATTCAACACTCTACTATAAAAGACACCCGAGGGTTAACAGCCCAGTGAATATGACAAAGTGCACATGTACTTACTTGCCAAGCGAGAACACGCTAACATCAAATTCATCAGGTGCTAACGACCTCACATCTTTGTACCTACAGACAGTTTAGTTTCAACAGTCACTGTCAAATTACCAACAAGACACCAGCATCAGAAACTGATGAGTGGGATAAACACACCTACCACAACATTGTAAGAAACTCTACTTTCTACAAAACCATCTCGGCCTGTAGAACTAAATTAAATGAAAACATGACTAGATGTCTGTATTGTGTGGAATGCCTAATAATGAAGTGTTTGGAAAAGCAATACGTACAATCGATCTTTGAAGCCTGAAAAGAGACAACATCCGCCAGACAAGATGATGTTGTTGTACAAATGAACATGCATTTCTGACATAACAACACATTAGATACACTTACAGTTCACGCCTCACAAGGCTTCTATTTAACACAAAATTAAGTGAAACTTGCTGAACCAAACCGTTCTCATATTCTCATTTTCTGATGAGCAATATAGTGCCGGTTTTTCCACCACAAATTAATCTCCCATTAACGTTAATGGGTGATTAATTTGCGGTGGAAAAATCGGCCCTCAGTCTCAAGTACAACACATCCACAGATAACAAATGCACAGATAAAAGTTGAAGAAAAATATCAGATGTCTGTAGTAACCAACACGATGCAATGCCAAATACTGACTCAAACCAACAGACAAAACTGTGTAAATTAGTAACACGTATGTGCGTCCTTGTAGTACTCGGACGAAAATGTACGCTGGTCGCGTCGCGTGCTGCCCCCTGGTGAGTCAGTGTAACAAGCAGTTAAAACTGACTCAAGCAGACACCGACTACAGGGTGGTCCCATAATTACCAGACTCTTTAGTTTTTCATATTGTTCGTCCTAAATAATTTCATGAAAAGATGATTAATGACAAAGTCCATTGATCTGAGATCTTGCTCGGCAGCGTGAGTTTACGTTAATGATGTGAAACTTTCCATGCAGCACAGTTTGGTGCACTTTTACCTACAATTTCATAAAATTAAGCTGTATATTGCAAACGTTAAACAGCAAAAACTGAAGTGTTTCAGGTGTGTTTCTTTGTAAACATATAAAAGATTCCCAGTATACGGTCCTACATTGTCGCTCATAAGATGAGGACACATCGTAAATGAACCTGGCGGAGTCTGAGAGATGGTGTGAATGACAGCCTCCGCAACTCCCATCTCGTGTATGCCGATGTCAGATGGATGAAACAAAAGCTCCGGGATGGAAAACCGCTCCAGGTTCATACGTATTACCTGTAAACCACAGAGTCACAGTAAAAATCAGAAGGCAATCAGAGAGTCCACACCTCTGTGGAGCTGGAAATAAACTGCTGCATTTGCAAGAAATCACTAATTTACTTATCAAAGACATGTTATTAGGTAGGTAATGACATTACCTTGCAACATCTAACTGTGACAAAATATAAACAGAACAGCAAGAGATAATGTCACATAGTAATTCCATTTCAGTTTGGCTATAAGCTCCCACAGCAGGTCATTTTATCAACAGTCAAGACTCAAGAGTTCCAAATGCCTGTTATTTTTTCTAATTTTATTTCCTAAACACGGACCCCGTGATAAGTCTAGACAACTGTTCTAAGACTACACATCAAGAAATAAATCCAGAACAGAGTTCATAATAGCCAGATTCACAACGGCAAGCATAAAGACGGGTTCACAATGGCAAATGTCACACGCTGATAAAATGTAAAAGTGAAACAAAACAAAGTAAGTAACACGGATGTGATTATCTGAAAAGTCATTGCATCTGAATGATTGAATTCTGCTTGTAACCTGCTCGTTGCCGGTGCCTGCTTCACCAGGTGTGCGAACATGACCTCGCTTTATATGCGTGTAATCAGGTAGAACGTAATCACGAACAATCCCATTGCTGGCTCCTTTCTTTCTGTACACGTCACACACCATAGAGTTGCACTACGTTCACAACTACCAGTACTGCACAGATACATCTAATTATGATAATAGTAGGATATCATGTCAAAACAACCGGCATTCATCAGTGACAATCTCCACCCTATCAAACCATACAAACAGAAATACTGTAACAGTTCATTGGTAAAACACCATGTCTTATTTGCCGTCTTGAAAATGTCTAAGGCCACACTTAAATCTTTAGGTGCTGTGACAATGAAATAGATATTTCATCTCCATGTCAACGGCCATCTTTCAGCTAAACCTGTGTTAGCAGCTTCCACCCTGAATCCTCTTTGTGCAGTCGTCTGGGGATAAGTGGCATTTGGCTTTTTTGCAGGCCAGATATCTTTGCTGTCGACACTGTAAAAGCACTAAAAGAATTAGTTTTGATGTTCCATGAGAAAGTGAAAACTGCAAATGCTACCGACAAAAACAATAACAGTAATATGGCCGAGGGTATTTACACAAGACGTGAAAACTCAATGATTGACTGAGTTAAAGTTTTACGTCCCACTCGATACAAAATGGGTCATTTTGGAGACGTTCTTCCCAGCCAATGTCTTGACTTGGTACTGAAGAAACTAAACCCAACACAACAAAAGCAAGCAACACAGGAATAAAATGATCTAAGCTAACACTAGAAACACGCAAATAATGGTAAACCTAAACAAACACACATAAACAAAATCTAAACCTAACTAACATGCAAAATGTAAGAACTGTTCACACATGTGTGTGCAAATCATTGTGCACAACTATTGTACACAACACAGCACAGAACAGTTCTGATTATTTTACCTCCTAACTTTCCCTACCAGAGCTCTCGAGAAGACCTCCATGGCGACCACGCTCCACCTGGCTCAAAAACATTAACAGTGACCTGACCTTGTTTGACACGACATGACCTCGTTTGACATGGAGCTGCTAGAGGCAAGAGATGCAGCCCAGAATCGACCTTTCTGGAGAATGCTGGCTTCGTATAGCGCTACGCACCCATAGTGTTGCATGCTAATTGGATTGGAACCCCGTACAGCTCAGACGCTATCTTTTCACAAGACGTGAACAGAGAGATATAAAAACTAAGCTAATCATTATCGTCGTCCGTTTCAATGGCCGTCTTCCTGGTTCCTCGCTGTGTTTCTTCCTCCAACCGTTCACTGTCTACGAGTCAGCTGGGTGAGTAGCAACAGTTATCAAATGTCAAATGTCACGATATCAGATGATATCAATTATATCAACATGTAAATGAAACTGAACCTCGCTGTTTCAACGTCGGCATAGAAATCGGACGTAACATAGCAAGTGTCTTCTTTCATTTGATTGACAACATGTGTCTCATCCATCACCATCAACTGCCTGACAAAACAGTGATGTCCATTTTAGCACACCACAGTTCAACTCTGTATCAAGGTTTCTTTTTCAAGATTCGGCAACCGGGCAACGGTAATAGTACACAACAATGGATGATCAACGTCAAAAAATGAGAAAATTTCAACGCCTTGTGAAACATGCAGCAAACTCTATGTACTTTAAATGTGATCTATGCTACAGCAAATAACGTAACTCAGTTGAAACAATGTGTCACCCTAATGGGACGTAACCGTACTGGCCTGCCATGCAGTGTCGGCCACCCGACCGCCCACACGTTCGGCGGCCGGCCGGCATCGTTACAGACGACGACAGACGACGCCAGCAAGCAAAACATTATTGGCCCATTAAGCGGGCCAGTAATGAACTAAATCAAAAGACATCACATCATGGAATGACGGCAGCTGTGAACTAGAAGATGACTTAAGGCTAGCGTCGACGTGGATGTCTTTGCCACCTTGATGGCCTGCTGTGACCTTGACCTTTGACCTTCAGAATCTAACCAGGTCATCAGTAGGGGATAGTAAATATTCAGTGTACGTTTCATCGAGATTGCTCAAGCCACTCATGAGATATCATGGTAACAATATCTATCTGGACGAACAAATGCACAAATGAATGAAAAGATAAACATAGCGAATGGACCACCAAAAACATAGTGACTGCCTTGGACGACAAAAAAAAACACACAAAACACAACTTCAATGAATGACAAAAATAATGGAAAATACACCGACCTGTATGAGATGACTTCTTTGAGGTGGTTTGTTAATACTTTTCCACCTATGTCAATTCTGAAAGACACACAAAGGTATGAAAAATAGCAAGTTTATCAGACAACAGTAAAGCAAAGAGATGAATTCTCCAAATCACTGACTGCTTATGACATCTGCTGCCACTACTTTCAGACTGTGTTTACATGGTCTGTTTTTCCACACGGTTGCTCCTGGCTGGATTTGGTTGGTGTTCCAAGAGAAAACATTAGCAATAAACAAACAACGAACAAGCACTAAAGGGAATTTTAATTATCAAATTAAGTTCAAAATTTAATAGCAAAATCTTTCAAAAGATATGGCACTACTACTACTACTACTAAACACTTGTAACAGTGGAGTACCTCCTGATTGCTTTGCGGATGGGCCGGCCATCGTAGTAAGGAATAAGATGTGTGAATGAATATCCACAGTCAACAACCAGACAACAAGGTCCCGGTGAAGGACTCAAGTCAAGCTCTCGACAATATTTGTACTGCGACAGGAAACTCGCTACATATCAACATAATCAGCAGTGTCTCATTTGCATAAAACTGCAATATCACTACATATTCATTCATTATCATCATCATCATCATCATCATGCGACATTTATAGTGCACCTATTACAGACTAACGTAAGAACATAGGTGCAGGACAATAAACGTAATAAAAACTAACATAAGAACATATATGCTAAATAAAAGTCAATAAAAAGTGATTAAAAACCGACACAGAAACGTCTGGGATGCGTAAAACACGAACTGATAGTTTACTGAGTGTGAATGTCGAACGCCAACCCAACAAGATAGGTTTTTAGCTTGTTCTTACTGTCACACATTTCATAATTATCATTATATACTTTAATATAATCATCACCAGAATTGAAGGGCACTTAATTTTCCTAAAATCATGCAGTAACCACATTTTAAATCAATTTTTGTGTACTAACACTTAAAAAGTTAAATAGTCGACTGTTATAACTTTAAGAATATAATGTATTCATCACACAATAAACAATTAATGCACAACAGCAGACCAGACAACAAGCATTTTTTCTAATTAAGACAGATGCAAAGTCATATGACTATCATATAAGGCACCTGTGACAGATAAAGCAGAAGGCAGGAAGTACCTTGTACCTTGTACCTTGGCTACAATACTGTCAGAGTTTTGATCCTTTATAAAGCTCAACAGAGTATATAAATAACAGGTGCTTCAAACGCCATACAATAGTCCTAATTCTAGCCTGATAGCAACTGCATCAGATTAATTAAAACTATTTTGTCTAGTCGAGTAAAAACACTTACGGTTGCACAAAAGGAGAAACTGAAACTGGTAGTCTTCAAACAACACCTCTGTAAGGGCTTCACGGATTGACGTGAAATTGAAGTATGGCTCAGTTACAATTGCTCCACACTCATCAAAATTCACCTAAAAGGGATCAGCACAGACAGTCACAGAAATTTATATACATCATGCAGAACTGCACACACTAAACACAACAATTATTATACTAGCACTAAACGCATTGTCGAAAACTGAAATCCTCCTATGTAAACTTAGTTTCCATCTTGTATGGTTTATGTCATTCATACATCGACATATTTCCGTAAAACTGCTTCTTTCCACAGCACTGCCATATGAGCTCCCAGCGAGGGAGCTCCCACAGAAATGTTTGTTTCAAAAAATCGTTCACTGACTACAACACATTGCTGACTGCTTAATGATGTCCTGTGCAGTGTGACACAATACACCAGTCTAACGGATGGACAGACTGATGAACAGATATGTCTCCATACACAACATAATGCATACACATTCATACAAATGTGTTGCATACGCAATGCATAATAAAAATTAAAATACAAAAAATACTTTACTGCCAATCGTTCTTTGCTGAAAAGATGATCCCATACTTGCCTCTCAATGTCCCAGTTCACCAAGTAACCCTGTTATGTACACATTACAGTACTTTCAAATGGCAACAAGTTGATCATACAGTATGTAAACCATAATATTCATAATCTTTAATATTCACAGAAAAGAAAACAAGCAAAATGTTGTTATTTGAAAACAAATGCTACTAATAATGTATAACCTTCTGAAAAGCCAGCAAGTAGTATAATCCAGACAAATCTTTGCAATCTTCAATCTCATCTGACACGAACACTCTTGTACGTACACTTTTTGCTTTAATTACACAGTTTGGCACAACCCTGCACATAGAAAACATCTACATACTGATTGCAGCCAGTATTAACAATCCACAGTGCTTCACGTTTCTTGCTACTTATGCATACAGTTACACCTGAGCCAAGTACACATAGCAAGCTCATAAAATGACAAAAAATTACAAAGGCACTCCTCATTGTCTATTTTGCTCCTCGCTAAAATTTAGGTGTTCGTGTAAACACACTGTCATTAAAACACACACATACACTATAGTAAATATGATCATGTCCTGTATCTGTAGCTGATTTGTGGTCAAAATGACCAAAACCTAAGAATCATTATGCATCTTTACAGTCTCCATCATCTACCGCAGTATTTTTCTGATAAGGTCAGTAGGATAAATAGAGTTAGGATTAGGGTTAGTGTAAGGGTTAGGGTCAGGTTTTAGGGTTATGGTTAGCGTATTACGCTGAATTTCAACGCTCTTTATCTGTTGCAGGTTTACGTTTTACGCTTTTTATCCACAGCCTCAATTGTACAGCGTCGTCGGTAAGGAAATACAGAGCAAAAGTTCACACAATTTTAGACAATCATAAACAACGGAAAAATAATATTTCCATTCTTAGCTTAAAAATAATTATAAACCTTGGTTCTTCTTCGGTAGAATAACCTATTTTAACTGAAAAACCACCATTATCTATCACCACAGCCATTCCTAACGGAAATAATTTAACAACGCGATGAACACGTAACGGGTAAAGCTAGACTTTAATTAAAAATTGAAACCAATGCACTGTCACGTAACGCAACATGCCATGAGCGCAGTGGACTTCCCGAAACTAAATACTGGAAGTCCCTTTCCGGAGTTTCCTTGAATTACCCAAAATCAGCATCATTATTAAATTCCCACCAGAAATTCCTGGAAATCGAACAAAATCAGAGTTCAACTTTGTAACAGTACTGTTCATTGCTAATCCCGATGTTCGTTATGTTGTGAAGTGCAACGCCAATTCATAGATAATAAGTTTTATTTCGATTATGTAAAATAGCCGATCTCTAACTTTTATTTATTGTCGTTCTCAGTTGTAAGGCTGAAATTATTTTTCTTAACGTCTGACCCATTTAATTATTTCCGGTGCACCGTGTAGCTTAACTATCGGTTCGTGCAAATTAGGCTTAGCTAAAACCAATCGTTGAGTTGACGCAAGGCTCGATCCGTTAACTTTATGTAGGCCTATCTAGAATTGTTCCTTTTGGCTGTTGACTCCACTATATAGGGCCTATATAGATGAGTAAATTTACTCTTTCATGGCTAACCTCGATCAATGTTTTCTGGCTTCGGTGAATTTGATTTCCGCCAGTCATCAGGAGTGGTTATGTGTAAAAACAATACTAGGCTAACAGAGCGAGCATCGACTGAGAGTCTGAGATTAACCATGGGTATAGACCTGTGGATGGTTACTGGTTAAGTTGGTTATATCGTTTAAGTTTCCCAGGTTTTTTGCATTTAATGCCTCGAGTCATTCTATAAGAACCGAGGTTCTATTTAAATTGTACTAAGTAGCTAATAATAATAATAATACGCCAAGTTATAATCGAGTCAATTCCGCATATTCTGTTACAGCAATATACGTGTACTGCTTGTTAATTCCAGGTAACAAGCTAAACAAAGTAAAGAGATGAACGTTTTCAAATGTTCATCGGTTTTTCGTGTAAACTAGGTAATAGAACGGGTTAAACCTAACGTTGCCTCCATAAAACGAAATAGCGACATTATATTGTATCTATATGATATCGTATTGAAATTGCATTTCTGATATCTAGATAAACCCACTAAAACCGCCTTAAATATTCTACGTCAAAACTAATTAGGGATTTCCATGCAATAGACCTACTTTCACTTTCAAATATTATATTATGTTATGTGTGGTAGTTGAATTGTTCGAAGATTATTTACTA
>Ga0209363_1001616_pt1 | contig 11006 bp, 9 predicted proteins | sample WorMetexBAHAMAS3_FD_187385 | JGI IMG/M metagenome (GOLD analysis project Ga0209363, IMG submission 187385) | Marine gutless worms symbiont microbial communities from Max Planck institute for Marine Microbiology, Germany - Inanidrilus exumae... | ecosystem: Host-associated > Annelida > Digestive... | reverse complement strand
ATTTATAACAGACCCGCTGGTTGAAATAATTGTGACAGCCAGCTTATGTGCGCTGAATTTGCGGATACAGTTTACACATTTGCTTTTTAAAGCGACGGCTTTTACAACAAAAAGAAACTGAATCAATTTTTTGTTTTTATAATGGTAAAAAGAAGATAACAGGCCCAAATGATGTTAATAATTACCTACATTTTAATTGTTCGTGAGTCTCGTCTCGTTGTATATCAGATGCATTATTATTATTGCCTAGCAATGTTTGTTATGGATTACAAATTCATACAAGTCTATCATAGTGAATTCCGAGACAAGCTTACATAACATACATAATGTGATGAGCCAGGGAACGTGTAGTTGCATGGTGTTACGTTTACGTTTTCCGATTTTTAAACCCAATCACAAATCCGTACTCAAAGCAACAATTTCCAATAGATCAATAAATCCCAGCGCACATGCCCGCAGTCAGCAATGAAGCCTTGATGGTTTCCAGCCATGCCGATGACACAAAACTGCTTTTAACAGTCATGACGATATTTGCCCAGTCGCTCAACGACAGACTACACACCGATAAACCGTCGTATGGTGCCACATAACATGGAACGTGCGAGTTGAAAGCCATTGTTCTGACGTCTTCGCAAGTTGGTTTCACTTGACCAAAGTGAAGAACAGGCACAAGAGCAAGCTGGAGACACTTCCGGGCAGCATCAAGCCATTGCAGCGCATTCTCGCTGAATTCCGACTTCGACTTTTCGTACAGTTCGCAGAATTTCTCTCCGTAGTTAATCGCATACTCGGCCTGGCCTTTGCACGGGTACAATTTAGCCAGGCAACGGCGGTACCATCCGCAATCCGTTCCATCCGGACTGTAGCAGGTGGCTGGAAGTGTCACTGGAGGTTGTGGAAATCGACGGTGAACATCACAGGGGCAATCCGAACCGCTGTAAAGGACGTACTTATTAACCATGCTCTTGTAGTCGCAATATGTACTCGTCCTTTCTCGACAAAGGCGCTTCACTTTAGAACTTTTTCTGATACAGGCGTCGGTGAGGCATGTTCCACACTGATATTTGCTGTAGTATGGAGTATCTAGGAAGCAATGTGTCACACCAGCCGGACATGTGTTAGAATCAGACTCCAGGGTTCCACTGATAGTCAAGAAGACGAAATACAGACTTGCCAGTTGGAATAAACACGAGTTCATCTTCGTTTGTCGCTGCGTCTCCTGCAGCAAGATTAACACATAGGGTCAGTCAAAAATATTGGACGCATCTTGTTACTGGCCCGCCTAATGGGCCAGTATTGTTCTGCTCGCTTGCGTCTGTCGGCGTCTGTCGTCTGTCGTCGTCTGTAACGCTGCCTGTGGGCGGGCGGCCGGGCAAGCGGGCGGTCGGGCGGCCGACACTCTACGGCGGGCCAGTTGTGTAACGTCCCGTTATGGCGAACCTTGTTTGAATCAGTGTTGTCACAAATATGTTCCAAGTGAATTCTAGTATTCATACACACACCACTAGACAAAAAGACAAAACTCATCAGTTAAGAAAAAAAATTAGATTTACGTAAATTTACTGTCTGTATTGCTGATCCTCTATTATGGAATGCATTACCGAATGAATTGAGTACATTACCCAATATAAATATTTTTTGTCGCAAATAAAAAAACTTATTATCTGGTAATTTGGCATATTAGTTCAGTCTGTTAGTGATTAAGTGTATTGACATATCTTTTTTCCATGCTATTTACTTACTTCCTATTGTGGGTAAAAAGCAAAGGCTTCCCATACTCGCTACCGAACATTGGGCTCGGAGCTGATCCCGGTGTACAGGCAATCAGCCCGCACGTGACTATAAGTCATCTACCCGGCGGTAGGCTGCCATTACTTTCCACCAGGCCTCCGGTTACCTTCCCAGCCGCAGAGCATCACCGCCCCTTGGCCGGTACCAAGTTATACTACTTGGTGACAGATCCGCATGTACCTCCACCAGCGCACAGTTGTGGACGCGGACCACCGTAACGGATGGACACAAATTTTCGGCGGTAAGGCGTCTGAACGGGATATTTCTCGACCGATGAAATAAATTTCCCCACCCCACGTGCATTGGCGCCCCCACTTGGGGTGATTCCATCGAAATTTTGTGGAGATCTTTTACATCATGAAACCAGAGTCCATTGTTATCGCGCGGCGTTCTGTTTGTGTTCCTACGTTTAGCCGTTTTAGAGAACCACGACTTGTGACGGACAGACGGTCGGACAGACAGACAAGTGATAAATTCAAACACCGCAGTAGCATCGTGCGGACAAAAATGAAAATATTTAATCTCTTACAAGTCTAGTGAATAGACTCGGGAAACTGCAGCATATACCTATAACAAGTTAAAACCTCATTGGAACTTGTGATGTTTGGCAACAGTGATTCGTGCTGATGTCGAACTGTAAAATCCGGCGTAACAAGCTCCACAACATGCAATTTCGAGGCGAAAATCAAAAATGTTCTGGCAGTATTTACCTGTCTGTTAGGAGGTAACAATCTCACATCATAGGCCTATTTTCCGTGACTATGGACGGCCATAAATCGTTGCTTCTAGGTTGTAGCACCTTACTTGGGCTTCCGCCCTACGCCCGGGCTCCACTGCCGCTGACAGACCCGCGCGACGGAGTGCCTCGGGCCCACCGTGCTGTACACAAATGTCGACGGTCAGTGTGATAAACTGGTGACCGACGACCGTCACCAGTTTGCCACACTGACCGACCGTCCACCTAAGTTGACAGCACCTGAGACGATCAGCCGTTCCAGAGATATGGTTGGTCTAAGATTTACCACAACAATGTCATAGCTATTACGAACTAATGTGTATATACTGTGAAAATGGCGAAGGTAGCCAATATGAGCAGCTATTTTATGATAAACGTTACATGCTGATTATGCATATTATTACCTTGGCTACGTCGTCATAAACCGATGACGTTTCGCGGCGTGTTACGGAAAACGACACCTTTTGTTTTTCGCACACAGCTAAAGCCCCGTCCACACCAGCAACAATGTCGAAGCAACATTCGACTTTGTCGAAAAGACGAAATTTTACTATACTCGTTCGACATTGTTGCCGTTTGTTGCAACAAAGTCGAATGTTGCTCCGAAAAAGTCGAACGCAGCTTCGACAGTGTTGCCTGTCGCTTCGACATTGTTGCTGGTGTGGACGGAGCTTAAGGGTGCGTCTGGCGAACGAGCGACTACGTGTAGCCTAGTGACGAAGCCGCTTGTCTGCCAGACAACAGAAACCACTGCGTATTGCCTTTCACTTCCAAACGTAGCCGAATCTGAAGACTACGATGCAAGCCGATGGGCGGCACGACGGGTTTTAAGCAGACGAGTAGGCTAACTAGGCCAACTCAGCCTTTCATCCTTTCGGGGTCGATAAATTGAGTAGTGACCAACTTTATCGGATGTGTGCTGGTCGCGCCATCTGGTGAGTGTTCACGAGGCTGAGCTGTTGCGGTTATCGATAGCTACGCGCCGTGTGTGGCGGCACTTTGGCCGGCTTAGCCCTCTGTATATAGTTAGTTGTGATTGTACTCATAGCGGTTTGTCAATGATGAATAAAGGCATATTATTATTATTATTATTATACGCAAAGCGGCTTTCCGCTGCGTGTCGTCTGGCAAGCGATCGGGCGAAGAAGATCGGCGGCATGACGGGTTTTAAGCAAACGAGTAACGAGTACAGAATCATCAAACTTGACAGACAAATATTCGAAAGGATGAATCACGGAACCCATTTATTTGCGGGTCAGAAGGTCAAAGGTCAAGGTCGAGGTCACGAGTCACAGTGCCGGCGTGAGTCGTAGCATTCTTGTGGGTGCTGGCTTTATCTAGTTTAGCATGGTTCGGTTTAAAAATTCTAATTATGGCTGAAATATCAGCAAAAAGCTTAAGGGGTTAATTTTGTGCCGCAAGCTGTACATGCATTCAGATGTACGATTTTGTATGTTTATTTCGAGAGTTGTCCGTGATCCTGCTATGACGTTGCGTAGTCGGCAGTAAATAGAAGTCGGTTAAGATACAGCGACAGAAAATGCACACAGATGACATCGGCGACCGTCCGCCATGTTGATGACGTCATCGCGTCGTTCGATGACGTCACGGCCCTGAGTCGCTGGGCGGACCGCCGCGGCTTCGACTCTGCGGCGACGACGCTGGCGTTACTGCATCCGGCGATGTCCGAGTCGCATCGCCGCAGTGACGTCACGGTCACGTGGTCTAGACCGGAAGTGGTTTTGACGCCGACGAGAACGCCGGCGGTGATGGCGTCGCAGAACTTTCGCATCGTGTCGTCGATACGGTGACGCCCCTTCGCTTCGCTGGCGTTCATTAGTCCAATGTCCACGAGATCGACCACGAACAGCTGAAAATAAGTAAGTAAGGAATTAAGCGAAACCCTGTTTAAGTTAGTTGCAAACGGCACCGAAGTCCTCGCCACAACAGCTGTTCCTGATCGACATAATTGGCTTTTTTATAGAATTAAAAATTGTAAATTGCAATTAAATTAGGATTAAATGAAATAATGAATATTAATTAAAACAATTATTAACTAAAATAATTAATTTCATTAAATAATACACGTACTATGAATGAATATTAAATTGGATTAAATCGGTCTCAGTTATCTTCATATTCGTCTACTAACATAACATTATCCCGCGAGTTGTTAAACTATATACTTTATCAGGACCCGTGCAACACGAGAATTAGCTGCGAGGCCATCTGGGAACACTGCTGGTTGGCTCCATGCATGGTTTCACTGTTCTATAGTTACTAAATTTAACACATTATTTAATTCGAGTACAGTAAATATGCGTATATTTCAAAGCATCACATCATAAACAATCACCACTGAATTTTAAGAATTTAATAATGGTTTATTTGGCTTCGTGGCAACAGCTGGATTAGTTACTAAAAGTACATACATACATATAGAACCTAAATAGCAAAAAAAACAAGAAAATATAGTCCAATGTTCAGCCAGACACAAGATGTGTAGTGCATCGCAGCAGCGACATTCCAGTACATCAAAAATAGTTATAGCAGCAGTTTTACAACATTATTGATAGTGACGTAAACAATATGGCATAAAAGTTTTCTGAAGGTGTCAAACTGTATACGTTAGAAGTAAAAACTCTCTGACTATTGGCTGAACTGCGGCTCGTTCCAGGTAAGCGAGTCACGTGACCGTTCTCACCTGTATATCAATCGTTTTGTCGTGGGTGTCGTTGCGTGGAACGGCGAAGGCGTACCAGTCGACGGTCGTTGTCGAGTCCCAGCCTAGTTGATCGCTGATGGACACCATCACAGCGTGGGCTAGCTCGTCATCCGTCATCCTCCCCGCCTCCGTATCATTCTCCACCGGCCGCTCCAAGACCAGGTTCACGGACCGTCTGACCTTGACCGGATGACCCTTCAAAGTCGAAGGTCGAAATTCGAGGATGTAGACGAGCTGACCAAGTCCACGTTGGTAGTTTGTTCCACAGCCGCGAGCCGCAGTGAACAGGGTTTTGAATGATTCGACGAATGTTTTGGGAAACGAGTTCTTGAGCGTCCAGAATATCCGCAGCCAGTCTACCGGGGGCACCTGTTCACCATAGAGAACATAGCTAAATTAATTACTGTGCTCTAAAAGGAAAGGAAGGAAAGGAAGAGTATTTATATAGCGCCATTTATATTACGCATAGTCCAAAAGCGCTCAGACATGGATCACACAGTTTTACCTGCAAATTATACCATGTCTGCATGAGGTAAGTATCGAGTGAGTGAGTCTTTTGTGCGCAAAGAATTGCGGGTATTTTGCTGGCGAGAATAACTCGATATATAAAAAATATTTATTGTGGTATATTTATTATTATATCATATGGCAGCACAACATAAAATATCTTTAGTTTGCCCGTTTTCAGCTGCGTCTGTTGCTAAATAGCGTATGTGAGATCGCTGACGTTTTAAGCTAAAAATTTAGTAATAGCCTAACAGTAATACTTCATTGTTATTATTTCGTCCGCGCGGCATGCATGTCCGAGGGCCATAATGTTCTGCTTGCGTTAATTTCTTATTAAATAAACCTTTGAGCAAAGCGATCTCAAGATCTACTGGACTGATTTTCACCAAATTTTTAACCATAATTTTGTGGCATTTGATCGTAAATTACTGATTTAACCCCTTTTCGATCGCTCAAGGAACCTTGCCGTGGCTAAAACGGCGAAATCGGCCTATACTCACCTTTATTGGTCGCCCTGGCATTCCAAAACGGATTGCAATATCGCCATTCTGATTTTTAAAAGTTCATCTATGACGATCTGGCTACATTATTTGTAAATATGGTGAACTTTGGTTTGTGCAGTAACTTCGGAGTTTACGAAGGTAAAAGATGGACAGCCGGTCGTTTCTTTCTTTAAAATAAACTTTTAGACAAATTATTTCAGGATTCACTGGACCGATTTTCACCGAATTTTGACCGTATGTTAGGTATTTCATCTTAGATTACTGATTTTATCCTCTTTTTCCGATCGCTCAAGGGACGTTGCCATGGCAACCAATTCTAGAGTTGAAAGTGGGCGAAATCTGCCGACTCACCTTCATTCGTCGCCTTGGCATTCCTAAATGGAGTGAAATATCGCAATTCCGATTTTAACAGGTTTATCTGCGATGATTTGGCTACATTGCATAAAAATTTGGTGTATTTATTCCAGTAACTCGGAAGTTAAAGAAGGGAAAATATGTACACCTTCTCGTCGATCAGCAGTTTGGTTACGCGGCGCCACTGCTAGACCTTGCGGGATCAGTACTGGGTCTTTCGAGGCAATCAGTAGTTAGTTTTCTTTCACCTATACGCTAGAGGGCGTCACTTCTATACCGCGCGGGCTACACGCTAGACTCTGCCACACATTTCTAGTTTAATTATAATATAATTATTATTACTTAATATTTTATCTTATTACTGCTGCACTCGGGCCTTAGAAAGAGATCGTCCAGCTACCTGGCAGACCGAGAATCCACCATAAGGACTGAAGTAGCACGGGAGATGCGACTGGATTGCGGAACTGCGGATCTCCTCGCACGTCGGCGGCCTTCGACAGAGCCTCAGCAGAGGAACCAGTTCCACCTGGAGGCACTTGCGGACGGCGTCGATCCAGCGCGCCGCCGCTGCCGAGAACTGAGCCGTCGCGACGTGCAGGTCGCAGAACTTGGCGCCGAAACTCACCGCGTACTCGGCCTGGTGCAGCAGACGTTTTCAAAACTTTGTGGACCAAGCAATTGGGACAACGCATCAACAGCATGTGGAGATTAACAGTTAACGATTAGGCCTAATGCAAGAAACAGCCGTAATATTTACCTAAACATTAGTGACGATTCGGCAACAACTGTCGCCTTTTTCGAACTGCGAAGTCTTCGCTAGGAGTCGCTACAGTTGTAGCAGTGGAGAGTAGGCCTAGTAATTCGTCGTAGACATGGGAGAGCAGTAAGACTCCCTTGTCTCTGTAGACTCAGTTCATGACGTCCAAGACGTCCAAGACGTCATGAACAGAGAAGAGAGGGTCTTCCTGCTCTCCCATGTCTACGACGACCTACTACTCTCCACTGCTACAACTGCAGCGACTCTTAGCGGAGAGTTCTTAGATCGAAAAAGGCGACAGTTGTTGCCGAAATGTCACTAATTTTAAGGTAAATATTACGGTTGTTTCTAGTATTAATCGTTAACTGTTATGTTTCTTTCAATCGATGAGTTTATTCAAGAATAGCATTCGGCGAATGTTGCCTGTAGCTCTCCCAGATGGTCGAAAAACGTTTTGATGCATTATTACTTTGCCCCGGCAGGGGTGCTAAGTATTGCGATCGGCGTGTATGCCTGTCTGTCTATCCTCTCGCATATCTCACAAACCACGTGTACAAACATCACTTAATTCTCTGTGCATTGTACCCGTGGCCGTGGTTCAGTACTCCTCTGACAACTACGCAATACGTTACTTAGTTCCGGTTTTGTAGATGACGTCATGTTTTCATATAATGAAGCCAATAGGCCGGAATCAAACACGTTATGTTTCGTTCAGTTTACCAGGTGGCGGCACTTGGAGCGAAGTTACTGTCCTCAATTGCAGGTTCGTTATAAGCTTAGTAACTAGCATGCTTACATAAAAGAAAACAAAGTTTACATATTGAAAGAATCCTCAGTGGGTATACTCCTATAGAGTATAAGAATCAAATGAATTATTTCCTCGTTCCCCAAAATTGGGGACCCAGGATCCCAATTCATCTAACCATAACGGACTCTCCACTACATACAATTGTATGTTAACCACTTAAACGCATACCAGTAAAGCCTAGGCGTTTTCATGACAAGGCGCTATGATAAATTTGACTATTACAATTGCCCCCACACCCTTCCCCCTAAGTGACAGAAATACGCATATAATTAAGTAAATAGGTGAGTAAGCAAGCAGATAAATTTGGGGTGCACAAAAAAAGAGTAAAATGCAGCTGCAGCTAAAGAAAGAAACAGCAGAACCAGTACTTGCCTGATGCCCAGTGCACGGGTATCTGGCCGCCAGGCAGCGTCCGTACCAGTAACAGTCAGTCCCATCAGGGCTGAAACAGTCGGCCGAGAGAATTGAGTCGGCTTGGGGTAGGGGCTCACGTTCCTCGCACGAGCACCGCTCATAGACGGGCCCCTCGGCGATGTTAAACGTCTCAATCATGCACTGGTAATAGCAGTAGGAGGCGTTCTCGCGACATATATGACGACCTCCCGACTTCTGGATGATGTAGGCGTTGGTGAGGCACGTTCCGCACTGGAACTCGCTGTAGTAGGGCGTTCCGAGGAAACATTCGGTGACTCCTGCCGGCCCAGTCTGACGATCGCAGTCGGAGACGACTAGTGCAACCATGGACGAAAGAATCAGCAGTGTCCACAGAACCGAAGATTCACTCAGCAAAGTCATTCTCGTACGAATTATTCCTGTACGGACAACAAATGCAACGGCCGAAAATAGACATCTATTTTAGTCTCATTTAAGAAACCGTACTCGGCAGCTCTGATTCATTTATTATTATTTATTATTACGCCGTAGGCAGCACTTAAATGATTATGGCACTTTATAAATGTTTTACTTACTTGTTTATGTACTTACTTATCGACCCTACTAGAAAAGACCTCTATCGGCGTTGCTCTTTAGCAACATTTTTCTCCTGTGACTATGAACAAAATGGAAACGACGTCCCGGTCGCCCCGCGACTTCCTGGCTACGTACGATACGATACGATACGGTAGATTAACGTGCGCTCAAAAGCTTACGGGATGGCCAACTTAGTCCTCTAACTACCGTTCCACATCCAGTAATGTGAGTTTGGTACACGGACACTTGATGGGTTGGCGTTACATTTCACTGTACCTAACGTATCAGCCGATAGACCAAGGGCGGTGAACCAATCGTCATGTCGTGTTTTATAATAGTCCACTGCTGTGAACACTGTCTATCAAAAGGTCGCGCACTTGTAGGTCTGCAACTGTACAGCTGCAACAAAATATTCGAATATTCAAATTTCAAATAGGTATTCGAATAATGTTTGCGGTATTCGAATACCGTTTCCTACTTTTTGTTTTTATGTCTGTAACTTAATTCTGCTTTACACTATTCGTATTACAGGGTGAAACAAAAATTGTAGCTATAAGTTACTAACCGCAATAATCATTTACTTACTATAATCAGATTATTGTATTGTAGTGATGTGATGTAATTTATGGGGAAACACTACTGCGTTGGTCTGTCAATTTGTACGACTTTTGTCACATTTCAATGCTCTTTTTGTAGATGTATTCATATATCATTCGAACATTCGAATATTTCAGCGAAAAAATTCAAATCCTACATTCAAACGAATCCCAGCCCTTCGTGAAACTACGAAGCGGGACAATTATACGGTTAACTCTTAGTACTAATAATTAATTCAGTTTACCATAAATGCATTGTAAGACCGAGTATATAGTTAAACCACAGCGTGCATCCCGGATATAACATACAACGTGATAACAGGATATAGTCGGTTGGCTAGTGGCTAATCAGAATGCTGTGTGGACTAATAGGCCTACTGGGCCAAGTTGTGTTATCTGCTAAACAGTAAGTGATAAAACTATTTTATGCGTGGCTATCTTCGCCGGTAACACGGCACACTAAAAGCCCGTTCACACTGAGTGTGGTGTGAACACGCACGTAGTACGTACACGCGCGTGGTTGGCTACAAGGTCTGCGTGCTGCTGCGGAACGTTGCGAAGTGTTGCGGACACGCGCGAATCTGCGCGTAGTGTGCACGGCCCTTAACTGCTGTTGAGTTACTGCTAACTACGCCAATTTTGGGGGATACTGTTTTCACCGCCATTTGTTTGTTTGTGACCAGAACAACTGAAAAGTTATGCCTGGTGGTGGCGTGGCGTAGTGGTCTCGATCAACGAGGTTAACCTACGCTGAGCTCGGTTAGTACTGGGATGGGTGACCGTGTCCGGCTTCGACTCCCGCAGGCGGCACTTTATTTCGGTATGTAACCAACCACCCAGGTTGACTCAGCCTTCTACCCTCTGTGGGACAGTAAAATGAGTACCAGCCAAAGGGCGGTGATGCTCTGCGGCTAGTAAAGGCAGGCATGGTGTAATTTGAAGGTAAAACTGTGTGATCCATGTCTGAGCGCACTAGAGGTAGATGCGGTATACAAATCGACGCATACTTTACTCATGAAATTTGGGGAATAAGTAGATTACGTTTTGTTTTAGCCTGCGTATAAAATAAATTTGTATATGCATTTATATAAAGCTTACTTCGTTAGCAGATAACTTATTCTGGCCGGCAGAAAGTGTTTACGATACGATACGATACGATACGTTTCCATTTTCGCACGGTAATATAGAAACACTGGTTAATTGAGGTAAGAAAATAGATTATAACATCTTTTAATTGCCTACTTTCTAAGTAACATTTCT
>Ga0209363_1001615_pt1 | contig 11007 bp, 2 predicted proteins | sample WorMetexBAHAMAS3_FD_187385 | JGI IMG/M metagenome (GOLD analysis project Ga0209363, IMG submission 187385) | Marine gutless worms symbiont microbial communities from Max Planck institute for Marine Microbiology, Germany - Inanidrilus exumae... | ecosystem: Host-associated > Annelida > Digestive... | reverse complement strand
GAAGAAACTAAGTCAAACACAACAAAGGCAAGTACACAGGAATAAAATTATAAAATAATCTAAGCTAACACAGAAAACACAGAAAATGGTAAACCTAAACAAATACACAACCTAAGCAATTAAAGGACTATAGAAACCCATGAATAGGAATACACCAAAATTTACATGTTATATACGTGAACTGAAATAAATATGATAGCAATCTTGTAGCATCATAAAATTCATTAAATAAAATTACGTTGCATGCAGCTGAATTGTAGAAACACGTTAGAATAATTAAAAATAACATAAACAAGCTTGTCGTCCGGAGGCGGTTCTAGCTATTAGGCCGAGTAGGCCGTGGCCTACCCAAACTCGTGCCTGGCCTACCCAAACGGCGCGGGTCATCCCCATGATCCCCACGTACACCACTCCTGTTGGCCTACCCAAAATTTGCTTGGCCTTTGATTGGCCTACCCAAATCAAAATTCCTAGAACCGCCCCTATTGTCGATCATAAAACGGGTTTTCTTTATATATCTTCATACGTATATGCCATGGCGGTGAAATGCGACTGGCGATTTGTACTTTAATTTTCCGTTGCCGTGGCGAACAGTTGGAGAAGAGAATGGTTAATTTCACAATACAAACTAAGAACAATAATAGTTTTTTTGTGATTTTTCGGTATTAGTTTATTTCCACCATATTGTAGTTAATTAGTTAAATAGCCTGTCATTCTGCTTCCACTTTAGTAAAATAAAAATTATTCCAAAAGGTATAATATTATAATCAACTAATTTAAATTACCAGCCATACCTACATGCATATAGGCTTTACGTTTAGAGTTGACATTGATACAATCGTTATATTAAAAAATTAACAATGAAATATATTTTTATAATAGATCATAAATTATAAATACATCCACATGACATGTACAATTGTACATATCAACTGTAAAATAATCGTGTGTTAAATATGCTTGCGTAAAAAACTAACACGCCTATAACGATATATGGAATCGATAATATCGTGTTTTTTTCTCAGATATTGTATATAAATAACTTTAATCATATAACCTAAAGTTATATTATTATATATAATTTAGAAAAACATACAATATAATATAAATTTAAGGTATAATATAGACTAACTCATATCTTAATTGGCATATATGGTATAACAATTCACCGCATTCTTTATAGACATGCAGTATTTAAACAAGTTTATACAGCAAAAGACCTGCTTAATCAACTGATACGAGAAATAACGTATAAATGTAATGCATGGAGATGACAGGGAAATGTAAAATGTGGTCGACGCATAAAATTCTGTATAAATGTCATATAATTATGTGCATGCGTAACATTCAGCAACATCAGCATCATAAGCATGCATCTGCGCAGCCGTATACAGCAGCTTCTGCAGCGGTTCGCATTTGCACATGCATATGCGGCCGTCGCGGTCTATAATGTGTACTATACGTTACTACGATGCCGGTAAATCATACGCTAAAGCACACAACCTTATTTATGAGCTGTATAGACGTATAAATACCCGATTACACAGCGAAATGCTGGTATCCGGCAGCCACGCAGCGGTCTTGTGTGTACAACGCATCCAACATGGCGGCACCCAGCGAACGTAAACATAATTATCGCTGTGCCGCGCTTAACGGGCCACCGGCCGTATATAATACGGCGACTATTTTGCACGACAGCTCTCATAAAACTGTTGTATAGCCTAGTCATATCTTTAAGAGGTTCCAGACGTTCACGTTGTATATACTGATATCAACTAAAATTGTTGATATAATATATCACAATTTTAGTTGATATCAGTATATACAAAATGATATATGATATCATTTTGTATACGCTGCACAGTGAAAACGAAACAAAATGCACAAAAACCCCATAACAGTTTGCAAGCAACGTGACAATAATACAACTTGGCATATGCAATTTTGAAAAATATGTGTCTTCGATGTGTCTTCGGCAATGCGCTGTGTAATTTAATGTAAGCATGACACAAAACGAATAGGTCATATTAATGACAATTCTGAAGTTGATTTGACTGCATACCCACGTTCAGAATAATTATTTTGTCTTTAGTTCTCACATTTCTTGCAGCTAAATAATATTATACGTCTAAACATATGTTTAGGACATCTTTATTCACCAGGAAATATCCGGTAACAAACTTAATGAAGTAGAGTGTTCGCACAAATGAAAACAAAGCAAAGTAACTACTTATACAACGTGGAAAAATATATTTTAAGTAAAGTTAAGTAAGTAAGTTAGATTGCACAGGTACCAAAGTAACGGTGCAGGTTTTTATGGTTCGCAAATTTCCTCTCGAATTTGGCACTTTATTAATCAACATCTCACTGAGAAATTGGAAATCAAAATATCACTGTTTTAGAACATGTTTTAAGATTTATGTAATTTGGCAATATACGAATTTTCATATAAATAAAAATGAATTACTTTATGGAGATTGCCATAGCGTTTAACGCATGAGTGCTTAAGCACAAATTCTAGAAAAATCTATTATTTCTGATGTTAAGTCAGTTAATTTTGTAACAAAAAATTTATTAATAATACTCATAATAAATCTACAGTTTATAGAATTGCGTAGTTTATAATATTCGCCTATATTATATATTCGCCTTTATTTACCAGAAAGCTGGTTGCAATAATAGAAAAGCATATAAAGGCAAACACGAAAAAGTCAAACACCAAAACACAAGAACATGGTGCAAAGAGTACACAAAGTGCTACAAATCATCTCGTTAATTACAACGTAATATGCGTACTTTCATAGGCACATTAGATATTATTCAATTACTAATCAATATAATTACTTTTTAATTATATTATTAATTGTCACTGCACTAGCGTTTTTTTAGTATTAACGTGCAGAAAAGAAACGACATTAACATACAATTAGAGTTATTACATTTATATAAAATGTATATGGACTATATACAAATTAGCGCGATAGTCCGGAATCAATTAGCCTAAGTTTTATACGTGAGCTGTGTCATGCGTACTTTTCCTTCTGTATAGAGGCAACAGCAGTATCCTCACAAAAAGAGCGGATGTCCTTTGACGTAACAGCACTTATATCAGTGAGACAGTGACAGATAACATCATTAACCGCCTGCAGACACTGATATCGATTTGCAGTACATCTGTGCGTTGCTGTTTTTTTATTACGTCGGCAATGACACTCTTCAATCGATAAAATGCACTCAATAACCACAACATCACTTGTATACTTTATTCGCTAATTGTCACGAACGTTTATAGGGCATGGCATAAGTGTTAAATTGTTGATTTGCGAAGAAAGCATATTTATTGCGACAATCATACTCGGACAGAATTTTACAATAATTGTTCTTTGTCACTCTCCAGTGAAATGGCGGTTTCCCTGGGCTACTATTGTTAGATGTAATGTAATGTAGGCTAATGTAATATAACTTTTCATCTTTTGTTAACAAAATCTTACATCTTAATTATACTTGTTGTTGCTTATGTCGGATTTTTTTTCACTAAGTGAACACTTATGCTCCGTTATTATAATTATTACTATTTATTATCAATATGAACCGTTATAGAAACGATAAGCATAACATGCGGTATGTTAAAAACTACAAGCACACTGTAACACCGCTATATGGTCTGAGCTATAATGACTCTGATAAAGGTCTATATAGTTTTCGTTTGTTCCAAAATTGCACATTATTTAAAATCTTTATTTAAAACCGGTATAGCAAAAGTGACACTTAACTTAACCCGGTGGTTCCAGATAAAATACCTTACAACTGTATACTATATGATGATTAACGAGCATGCACTTCAAATCTATAACTTTAAAATTTACAGAGCTGTTTTTACACTCAACTGTGTACGTATGTACCAATTAACATGCACATTTGTGTTTATATAGGCTAATACAACGGGCCGGTTTTGTCCACCGCAAACTAATCGCCCATTAACGTTAATCGGAGATTAACTCCCATTAATCAATGGGAGTAAATCTCTGATTAACGTTAACGGGGGATTAAACGGCCTGAACTCCTATTAATTAATTGAAGTTAAGCTCCCAGCATCCCATTACCGTTAATAAAAGATTAATCTGCGTTGGAAAAACCGGCATTAAGTTTCATGAACATTTAAATTGAGTGACGTTTTTGCCGATTGATTTGGCGCAGTTGCAGTGATCCAGTCTTGTATCAATTACGCTGTATGCGGCATGTGCAAACTTGAAAAATTCACAGTTATAAAGCGACAAAAGTTTTTGAATTGAACAAATTAAGCAATTCGAGTTCATATCAACAAATCATTAGTTCTTAAAAATCTTTGTTAAAATTTGTCCCATAATCTTTACACGTTATTAAAATGCCGTTTTTATAGAGTATTTTATTTTGAGCCAATATCATTGAAGTTTCGAGTACACGTATCAGTAATAGGCCTATAATGGCAACCATGGACAAAGTGCATGTACACTTAAATGGCAACATAATAAAATGGTAAAATAACACTGCAGGGCATAATAGGCTGTTACAAACAAGCGAATAAGCGTGTTTTAATTCTTAATTTTTTAATGGCACACCATCAGTAAACTGCAGTGATCTGTAAGGGCTCAAAATATTTAGGGGCTGAACCCCCTTTTTATCTATATACGGCCTTGCACTCACTCTTTGATCAGTGAAAGAATATAGCAGTCCATATCCATATGTTGTACATGCACATCCCTATACTCCTTTAGTCAAGGACAAATTCAGAGGAATAGGCACTGACGTATACCGTGGGCCAGTTGGGCCACGCTCCCCTATTTGGCCCAACTTCATTTGGTTTGCTAAGAGAAATTTCGGTATTTTTGGCCGGTATTTCTGAAATGCGCAACTCATTGTGGTGTATTGTATATTCATCTTTATTCATCATTTCCGATATAGCAAGAACAGCAAAATGGACAGACGGACAAGTGACAGACGAGTTATTGCGTACAAAATACACATGGTAGGCTATATAGCCTTTACAGGCCGGTTTACCATCAACACATTCATGCCAATTGCTCGGACTGGTCAAGACCAACGAAAATTGAACAAGAGTCGTAAAATCTGTGTATAGGCCTAGGCCTATAAGGCCCATAGGCCGTAGACTATAGCGGTCCTTTTTCACGGCACTGAATGGCTATGCATAATGACCGTAGCATGTATGAGGCCGCTGAAGCGATTCACCATTAAACTATACACGAAACAGAAAGCATAAAAGTGACGACAGACAAAGTCCAGATGCCATTGAATATTTTCATCAGTCATAAGCTGAAGTTGCGCAGCGTTGCGTGTGAGCGCATAAGCTGCACAACCGGAGTGTTATGCAACATATGCTGCCATCTAGCGAATGAGAAATAAAAATTATAACAATAGCCTACGTCACGGTATCGGCCGTTTTGAAAAATTAATACAGCAGTATTGATGTAATCTATAGGCCTACCCATTAGTTGAAGCGTTGTAGCAATTATTCATGGCGTAAACAAAAGCAGAAGCAACTATTTGATAAGCCGTTATCTGTTTTATAACTTCACGATAGGCATAGCCTATATTTAGGCCTAGGTCCTAGGCCTAGGGGGCCTAAGCTTACTTGAAAATTTTTCGTTAAGCACTTAAGCAGTTTAAGCTTATGAAAGAGGCAACATAGTTTCTTAGAACAACCAGAAAAGTTATTAATTCCCCTATTCCCTAGAGTTGAGAGAAAAGGGTAGACGTGTCCCCTCAGATTTGTCGTGTAAAACAAAAATAATTTCCCTTAAGGACGTATTATATTACTCGATTGGCTATCGGAATAGGAAGGGTTCTTGAACTTTTTTTCCTTAACCCGACCTGAAACATCTAAACGACGATAGGCCTAGGCCCGATGCCTAATTAAGGTCACTGGAAATGGTAGGCTACCACTCGATTGACTAGAGTTCCTATTAGCCATATCATAATGTCATCTTGTATATACAGTTTATGAGCTAGGCCTGAAAATTAGGCCTTCGCCTAGGCCTATCCATCAAGCAAGTCAATAGATGCTCACTTTGGGAAGCGGAAGCTTCGTGCATGACTTAAGCCTATAGAAGTGTGTCATACCCCGTGCGGAGCGTCGACGACCCTATGAATATGATTCCTCCACATGCTAAGCCTATACCACCTGTGGAACCTCCAACTCCTCTAAACTCATTACCCACGCCGATAGACGTATAGCGGGGGTAAGTTTTTCGCCTCCGTTTGTGTGTGTGTGTTTTCTTCAAGATAGGCATATCTCAAAAAGCGATGCAACTATACAGGATCACCAAACTTGAAATAGAAATGTTCCACGATGAATCCTGCAAGTCGATTTATTTTGGGGCCAAAAGATAAAAAGTCAAGGTATAAAAGGTCAAGGTCATGAGTCACAAAAACGTTGCCTGCATGGATCTTTTCACTTTTGTGAGTGCTGGCTGCTTCTAGTGAAATCTGTTTCAATGTAAAAAACGCCCTCTGCAAAAGTGAGTGAATTTCTACACCACAAACCGTCCAGCTTCGATAGCCCATGCAAACAAGTGAACACTGCGTGTTCTGAGCTATAGATATGATATTGGTCGAAAATCGCCATTTTTTTTCCTACCACGCATGCAATATTTAACACCCCGGCAGGAGTGACCCCCTTAGAATTTCATGAATTAGGCCTTAAATCTTTGCTGTATTTTGTTTTTATTTTTCCAATTTGTTTTATTTTTTCCTTTATTTTTTTGTTTCTGGGCCGTGCGCTAGATTAAGCTGGCCATCTAGTCAGCTTTTGAGCGCACGTTAATCTACCGTATCGTATCGTATCGTATGCAAAAAACTGAGTCACATACATGCATGCAACTAGGGCTGTAGTCGAATATTCGAATATTCGAATATTCGAACATTCGAATAGAGCCCTATTACTCATTGCAATATAGGTTAAAAGCGCATGCAAAATTTGTGTTGGATGTGTAAAACATGTTCTGTGATATAAATCACAAAAATTATAACAAGAATAATCACAAATATATACAAAATAATTCACGAAAACGCAGCTGGGTGACGTTCTCAAAAAGGACAAGACTCCCAAGGTGTTTCTTGGACCACAGCGGGTTCTGCATCGAAATGCCGTCACTCACGTTAGTTCTCAATTAACTTGAGATTTATTGCATGCGTTTTATTTTTATGTTAAACAATTTTGCGTGTTAATCAAAGTGAACCACTGGCGTTGCCACCTTGGGTTGGGATGGGCATGTCCCTACTAACCTTTCATCCTTTGACACACGCATTTCTTTAGTAAATATCGTGACACAGAACATGTTGTACAGTTGTGACTTTTGAGGCAGTCAACACTCATCAGCACCGAACTTCCGCACGAATACGATGTGAACTATTTTCAGAAATTGATGTTAAAATCGCTTACATTGAAAGAGGTCTCAATTTATAGTCAAGTCAATAACACCCGCGAAGGGGTTTTATTTTTTATAAAACATGATGTCGCGTACTCGTAAGTATTCGAATATTCGAATACTTTTGTGGCCGAATATTCGAATCCACTTTTTCCAACGAATGTCAGCCCTACATGCAACGTTGTTTGCTTGACGATCGGTTTATTCTTTTCTTTTTAACACCTACAATACCAGCGTGTGACAGACAGAGCGAAAGACATACAGAAATGCTATTTCAGCATAGGTTGGTTGGGAGATTAACGTCCCCTTTTAGCACAAAAATAGGCTATATCGGGGACGAGGTCTTGGGTGAAGATTTAGTTCCGCCAGGTTAAGGATGACCAACGATATACAGTAACCTCCCGATCTCGTTGCCTTTTTGTGCAGCGGCTGTAGCGATGACCCAAAATGGGAAATGATAGGGGAGGCATCGCGTTGTGCATGGTTGTGTTATGCTGACGTGTAATATAAGTTCCCGCTGCCGCTGACAGACCCGCGCGACGCGGTGCCTCACGCCCAACGTCCACACAGATGTCGACGGTCAGTGTGATGTACACTGGTGACCAACGACCTTCAGTCCGTCACCAGTATATCACACTGACCGTCCACCTAAGTCGACAGCACCTGAGACGATCGACGTGCAGTGACAAATTTTTAAGTCCAAAATTTTGGTGAAAGTTCAAGACTGAAGCACCCTTATTTGCCGAGCCTTTGTGCCAAAAACGAGCCCAATGTATTCAGTCGTTTACAAGTTGTATGGACCTATATATTAGCGTTCCATATAGTAACTATGTCCCTATATTGCACCGTTTCTGACAGATGTTGGTCGAAAATCGCCGCTTTTAACCTACTCCACCTCTATTTGGCGACCCCGTTGAGAGTGACGTCGTTAGAATTTCGCCCAGATCTTTGGCGTGTCCATGGACTATCGTACGACATGTCAACGTGATCTTATGTTTAGCCGTTTTGGTACAATGCCGGCGTGTGACCGACGGACGGACAGACAAACACACGACGACAGCATATATACCGCGCGCTAGCATAGCGTCGCGCAGTAAAAATGTAATCATAAAGCGTTGAAGAATTCTTCTGCGAGAATGCAGCAGCTCGTGATCCGTTCTATCTTATAAATGTAGTCTATTGTTGAAATTACCGACGACTTACAGGCATGCACACGTCCAAATAATATACTCCAAGATAGTATGTCAGCTAAATTGTCTATAAACACACGTGACACATTAGCTATCAGCCAATCGGACGGGCTATATATAGCGCACTGCAAATAGGCCTACACGTTAATTACAAAATGATTGGAACATTCATTGCAGTCAGCTTCCGTATAGGCTAATTGTTTTCCCGACGCTGTAAATAACACATTAACCGTATACGACGTGTAAACGGCTAAACGCTGCACGGAGTAGGCGTGCTTGGAGCATGATAGTGCGGCCATGACACCTTCTAAAGCTGCATGACAATTATTGACAAATAATTATCGAAGAAATTGATTTTTTAAAAATCAAATCACCGCTATTTTACATCTTGGGTCTTACTTCGTATCACTTGAATGCAGTGTGATTTTTGTTAACGAAAACTAAAACGAAAACGAAAAAATCCAAAACAAAAACGATAATAATTCTGACAACAGTTCCCTGAACGTGGCACTGCTGCGACTGCATGTCTGAAACATGCATGCCGGTGTTTAAATTCTGACCGTATGATGATGATAATGATGACGACGACAATCACGAGTATCTCTTGTGTCTGTGCTGTACACTGCCTTATTGTTGTTGTTAATATCTAACAGTAAGTAAAACCAAGACTAAAATTAGATGAAAACTAAAAGTAAAAATGAAAGGAAAAAATACTGTAAAACTAAAACGAAAGTAAAACGAAAAAATAACCAGAAAACTAAAACGAAACTAAAACTAAAAAATAAATCAAAACGAAAATCACACTGCTTGAATGGCTGAAAAGTCTACAAATTCTGTACAGAGGTCATATAAATGTTAGCCTCTGGATGACAAACAACCACAAAATGGGCATAGTCAAGGTAACGTGACCCACTTTTAAATTTTCGGTCGTATGCATGACAGACTACCTAGAAGGGTGTGCTGTGATCACAGTCACGTGACCTCTTAATTTTGTAACAAGTGAAACGGTACATGATAGGGGCATAGTAAAGTAGTAAGTAAGTAAACGTCGCTTTGTATAGCGCATCGTCATAATAACCACCTTTAATGCTATCAGGAATGGCACGTGTTAGAGGGATCACACAGTTTTATTTGCCGCCCACATTAGGTTATGGGGTTAAGGTTTGGTTTAATGTTAGGGTTAGGATTAGGATTAAGTAAGTGCGGCATTCCGGGCGTTCTACACCTTCGGCATTCCGGCGTCCAGCCCCTATATCCATAATAATAAGCTTCGTCTGCAGACTCTGCCGAGAGTTAAAAATCTATATTATGAGTAGGCCTACAGTAAGGCATGCCTGCAAGCATATACTGCAGGGCCGACAGTAAGTCTAAAAAAGTGTGTTGCACAATATGCGGAATAGAGTGAGAATGTGCGGGGGGGCTCTCTCTCCACTAAGTATTGGGTAAGGAAAATTGTATAGACAATTCGAGCAAGTCAACAGAAAGTCACTATGGGAAGCGGCAAACTTCGTGCCTGATTTACCACCTTCTATACTCCTCTAAGCTCGTTACCCACGTCTATACAGCAGTCGCGGGGTGATGTTTTCACCGCCATAATTTTGTCTGTTTGTCTGTTTTTCGCACGATATCTAAAAAAACTAATGCAGCTACCAAACTTGACATATGGAAATGTTTCGCGATGAATCCTGGAAAAAGATTTATGTTGGGTCAAAAGGTCAAAAGGTCACGAGTCACAAAAATGTTGCCGGCGTGGGTCTTTGCACTTTCGTGAGTGCTGGCTGCCTTCAGTTAAATATGTTTCGATCTATGGAATGCCGTCTGCCAAACTGGAGTGGATATGTCACCACAGACCACCCACGATGCGGCGATGCCCATGCTAACACGTCAACACTGCAAAGTCTGAAACAGCAAGGCATAGATAGATCAGTTAACTTCCGCCGACCGAGACACTGCATGGAGTGTCGCTGTCCAGTCTTGTTAGCAGCCGAGACTATATACATTAGTTAATCGGTGTCAGCAGGTATGTGGGCGGATATTACTCACGGTACGTACTACGTACACCGACGTGGATCGCGGAACGGCGCGGATATATACGCGCAAAGTCGGCTCCCGCATTTCAATCGCAGACATAGAGGCTGTGACTGTCGCCGGAGAAACCCCGCCGAGTTCGACCCACGCCGTACTGAAGCGAGCAACAAGTGCTTGACCCTTTGTGGGCACACTAAACAATTAAAAGCTGCTATATACAGAGCAATTCGTGAACGTTAGACCGATGTCACACTTGCGATTCTGTCGCGCAACTTAACTTTGTCGCGCAACTTTATCGCGCGACAAAGTTGCATGCGTGCAACTATATGTGCACGTCGCACACTGCAACTTTGTCGCGTAAACAA
>Ga0209363_1001614_pt1 | contig 11010 bp, 9 predicted proteins | sample WorMetexBAHAMAS3_FD_187385 | JGI IMG/M metagenome (GOLD analysis project Ga0209363, IMG submission 187385) | Marine gutless worms symbiont microbial communities from Max Planck institute for Marine Microbiology, Germany - Inanidrilus exumae... | ecosystem: Host-associated > Annelida > Digestive... | reverse complement strand
GTTTAGCTCATGATATTGAAAATTTTCTGTACGTAGATGACTTTGTCATTTGTTTCCGATCCAGATACATGCATATAGCTGAAAGAAAATTACAACTAGTTCTTAACAAACTAACCAAATAAGCTGATTGTAATGGCTTCAAATTCTCTAAGAACAAAACCTGTGTCGTGCACTTCTGCAATCAAAGAAAATTACATCCTGAACCATCACTTTTCTTTTTTCTTAAACAATCACTTACTTCCAGTCATTATTGCAATCAAGCATCTGCCGCTATTGTGTGCACGCCACTGTACAGACCAGTCCAATTCGCAATTCATACGGCTGTTAGGCTTGTCGGGTACGTTTTTCTCCAAAACTGCCCTTCCCCCTTCAGGAATCGTCACCCACACGTAACACACTATTCCTCGGGACAAGCCCACTAATCATCCCAAATGACATCTCGATCGGTTCAGTTGTTTTTGTATGGGTCCCAAATGCTATGCTGTACAATGCATTGTCAATGGGGAAGAAAACCCCCAAACTGCCCCTTCACCTTGGGATTTTGTCACCCTGTCAACGGAGAAGTGAGCCATGGCCATACGCAACATGCACAAAAAATTGATAAAAATAAAGCGTGTGGTTCCGGAGATATCCTCGCGGACAGACAGACACACAAACATACTCACTACAATACTTTGCAACTGCTCCCGTGGGTGAATTAATTTTAACAGTCAATTAAACCATGAAATACTAATCATTCTTGGCCAGGGAATTCTCATTCAGAGAGTGTAGTTTTAAAAGCTGGCGTGGATACGGTGTGCTGCAAAACTATTCAACTGTGGGATACCTTAAACTGTATAAATCACAAGGCTGTTTTCTGTAAAGGTGTTTTGTAGTCATATGATGACAGTAATCTAAATGATCCAGATGGGATTTAGACAGTAAATCATGATTCAAAAGGGCTCAGAGATGTTGTTTTAAAGATGATATGCAATGATTTTTTGGTTGTTAAAGTAAATTGCCCATAGTATGTCTTTAATATAAACAAATCTATTTCAATACTAAGGAACATGAAAAAAATGAGGAAATTTTAGAAAAAGCGCCAGAAAGTGCGCACAAGATGATTCGTTTACTTTTGCAAGTGATGACGTCATACCAGGAAAACAAACAATGGAACAGGCTATTGGAGTGTTGAGTGAGACATTACACTACACTACACTACAGTAGTAACTAGTAAAATGTCAATGTTCTTAAAACATAAACTGGTAAAATAATAACTTCTTATCTAATCTCAAACGCATAACAATACAAACAAAACAAGCATATCCTGGTATGACGTCACACATGACGGAAACAGCCAAAGAATAACTATAACAAAAACACCAATAAACTTGTACTTTTTAGCATTTTACGGCATAATTTATCAAAATGTGTTACACAGATGGGTTTATATTGCAGTAAGCAGCTAGAAACTACTTTTAATCAACTTGGTAAAAAAATCATTGCATATCACCTTTAACAACATTTTTGTACTAGTTCAATACATCTCCTAAAGTAAAACTTGTATAAGATTTATTTATAACAAATTAAAACTAATCATATAAGTTGACTTTTTAAATAAAATTTCACGGAAAATAAGGGATGCATACCTGTGAATAGACAGAACAGTACCACGCAACAATGTCCAGCATGTTACACGACGACTTGTTAATGACACACTGCGTCCGCTCATCTTCTTCACCCTATGTTCATTATACACAACATCCATTTCACATTGGTGTATCTCCGCCATGAGGGTTATACATTTGCTTTGGCTGTTTCATTATCCACACATGCTGATAGGCAAGGTGTCGATATATCGTTTACGGTTCGTGTGTTTTTGTTTGTTTGTCTATACAGTTATGGATTTCTCCGCCGAGGATAAAGTTAGCGGCGTCAAATTTTAAACGGCGGATCATCAGCATCCAATGCAGGGAACCTCACGTTTAAAGGAACTTTGCTCCCGCAGACGCCCTAAATCGGCCGGCGAATCGGCCAACGTGCGAACTAAACTATAAATAGAACTGGAAGGAGCCGAGCCTAGCCTGCAGGCACAGGCTGACTGAAGTCAGAGTGACATTCTATTTATAGTTCAGTGAGCACGCGAGGCATGCGCTGGCCTGTCGACGTAGGATCGGCATGTGTGGATATACATCCATCCCAGAAGACGGACGTACATGTTAGCTCATCATCTGGGTTATTCAAGCAAAAAATGTACTAGTGGTAACGGCATTGGTGGAAGCAATTAACTAACTCTACCTTGAGCCTGGTTCGTACTGTAATGGGCAACCAATCGTGACTTCACTGTCTTGGTATGTAACCAGCCACTCAGCCCAACCCAGCCTGCTATCCTCTGCTGGATGGAAAATGAGTGTCATAAAAGAGCAGTAAATGGAAAATAGCTATAGGTTTAGCAACACACCAACCATGCTTCACATATGCTCAGGTATATCCACCTATGGGCTCAATGGCCTAAGGAAAAGAGATGATCACACTGTCTACACTTCTGCAGCAATATGACACCTTATACCTTAGCTTGATCCCACAAGCCCTCAAGGACCTGAGAGGCATCTCCGTGACGGTCTTCATTTTTATCTTCGCGACGCTATGCTAGCACGATTATTAGCCGTCATCGTGTGTCCGCCCGACCGTCTGTCTGTCTGTCACATGCCGGTATTGTGTCAAAATGGCTAAACGTAGGGTCATGCAAACAAAGCCACATGATAGCCCAGGGACTTAATTTTCTGATGCCAATAGTCGTTCATGAGCGACCCCCACTCCCCAAAATTTACCCCCTTTGAACACAACAATTTCAACCAATATCAGCTCAAAGCAACTCAACAGTGAGAGCTGGCAAAAAGTTCAATTGGCACTAATAAGAAGTCAAACATGCGCTTTCCAACGAGCCATGGCATAGATGCACCATGTACATTACCTCTAAGTCACCCAAAGGGTGGCACAAAACGTGATTTTGCTGTTTTCACCAGTAAAATTAAACTTCTGTCGAAAAAATCTGGATTGCGGGCGACATCCCCATCTACCTAAAATTTGTGCTCAAAGTGACCTTCATAAAATGCTGATTTTGACAGATTTCACTTAACAGTGCCACAGTCGTGAGAGCTAGTAAAAAAAGTTCAATTATCACTAATAGGTAGTGGACAATGCGCTTTCCATCGAGCCATAGATAAACCCTGTGTGTTACCCCTAAATCCCCCAAAGGGTGGCTCAAAACAAGAATTTTTACATTTGGTGTTGCCTTTCATTTCTTTGTTGCAGGTAATTGTAGACATTTCAAATTTGGTATGTGGGTTGAACAAGGAAGTAAAGTAAAAAGTAAAGTAAACAGTGTATAGCAGTTTAGCATCAACTTAGCTCTTCACCGCTACGAGAAACTCACATGCCATATGGGATCACACAGTGTTACCTGCCACCCGACAGAGGTGAGAATCCCGCATACAGATCACAAACCGTCCCTGAAATGGGCGTGGTCACGTCAAGTGACCCATTTTAAATTTTTAGTCCCCCTAAGATAATATCTCTGGAACAGCTAAGCTCAAGACTTCAAATTGGTGTGCGTGTTGATCCCAGCCTACGGACAACAAATTGTCCATGGGCTCTTGACCTTGACCTTGGATTGGATCATACTGCATACCGTGGTGCATCACTCACCAACCTCTACCACCATGCCGAATTTCATTGAAATCGAAGAAACTTTTTGTGAACAGACGGACATACGTAAGTACGCAAGTATTGTACGGATGGAACTTTGAGACCAGCTTTATTAGGCCGACTCTGTCAAACAGTCGACCTAAAAAAACAATAAAGATAAATCAAAAACCTGTGACAAAAGGCTTGGTACCAGCTGCATGGCAGTATTCAGTATAGCTGACTTGAGTGTGTGGCAGTGACTCGAGTGAAGAGAGACAACGTGAGCAGTAATGTGTTTCACCAGCAGTTTGCGCAGACTCGCAAACATGGCCGCATGGTCCGGCATGTTCACCCCTAACGCATCCCAAACAGCACTTCTGAGTGACACAACTCATATAGCTGACAACAAACACCTACAGGTGATATTTCATCGATCTCCATCTTAATGGCCAGCTTCCATACAAACCTAGTAAGTGTTTATTTCAAACTAATTGAAATTTATTTGTCTGGCAAATGGCACTGGGAATTTGAACGCGGAACGCAACCTGGTTACTTTAACCCCCCCCCCCATTTTTTCCTCCAATTCATCCAAAACAGAATTATTGGGATAATTGGCACAGGCTTTTTATGGGCTGGATATCCTTCCAAAAACAGTATCAAAGGACTGAATGAAATTCTAAAACTGACCGTCACCAGTGGCCCGACCTCGTCCTTTCTTCATTCATCACTGAACTCCTGGCAGAAGACAAATTCGTCTTTTTATGCCAGCTCTCCAATGACGGCACCAGTATTGGCGATATTTCACTTAGCAAAATACTATTGCGTTTTTCAGTCAGTTTAGCGCAAACAATTTCACTTCACATTAATTTTTCACTATTAGAAAAAGTCTTGTTTCAACTTTACTTATGGTCAATGGAAGTGACTATTTACTCTCAGTCTCCACAGCCACTGATCAATAACCACTGATGAAAACATTACTGCAAAAACCTGCATTGAACATCCAGAAATCAGAGGCACAATTTCTTGACTGTATCTCAAAGGTAAAGGAAAAGGAAAGGAAGCGTATTTATATAGTGCCTTTTATATACTATGTATATCTCAAAGCGCTCAGGCATGGATCACACAGTTTTACCTGCAAATACACCATGCCTGCCTTTCCTTCGTATGCGTTCACCAGATGGCACCACCTCTAACTGAGGTAAGAGACATCTAATTGCAGCTTACTACTCATCTATCGACCCCGAAGGGATAAAAGGCTAAGTTGGCCTGGTTGGTTGACCTATAGCAGACGGTTTACCAACATAAGCGGTCACACGTCCACAACAGGTCAAGCGCAGGACAGGGAAAGTTTGCCGGCCAAAGACTGACGTTCTACCACTGTGCCACGCAACCAAAACTTTGCGGATAACAGAAACACTTTAAGAGTCTGGGTGTTCTCTTGGCCAACTAGCAGCGTCAACACACTGAAGGACTACAACCACCAATGTTGTCGTGCAATATACACAGAGATCACAAAACATTACTCCAATGGCACTCACCCATCACCAGAGCAGCTGCTGGAATTTCCGACGATGACGCAGTTGGTCGGTCGGCAGATACAACTCGGCCATGGGAGGCTCTGACATAGTCAAGTAGTTCGCTGAATATTTTAGAACTGAGTTCCATCTGCAAGTTCTATCAACAATGCAACAACAACAACCAATTCACGGCCATTATATAGATCAACCTGTGTTAGTCGACACTCCCAGTTAAGAAGTGGAGGATTCTGTAAAAGCAAATGTTTACTGCCGACACGCCCTTGCTGACAGCAACTACGACATTCAAACCAGGGAGAAGACAGACACAGGAGTTCTTCTCAAGGGTGTCATCTACACCACAGCAAATTCTATCGACAGCGCTCTAATGATAACAATCATAAAAATTAGCCCCATACGGGACTGGTGGTCGACACTTCGCAACTGACGTTTCTGCCAACTTCAAAGTCACATGAAACAAAAACTAGGATAACTATCAAAAATCCGGCCCAATCAAATTTAGATATTGTGCCTTAGTTTAAAAATCGTTAGTCAGTTGCCAGCTCCTATTGTAAATGGTGGAGGAAATGGCATTTGAAAATGAAAGGAGTTGCAACTTTCAAGGGCTCATGACCTTGACCTTGACCTTGGATCAGGTCATACTGCATATCGTCGTGCATCACTCATCGACCTCTACATATAAGCCACATGTCACTGAAATTGAAGAAACATTTTGTGAACGAACGGATGTACTCACGGATGGACGGACGGATATTTGAGACCCAGTTTATTAGGTCGACTCAGAAGAAACAAAGTAATTTGGCAAGAGGCCACATTGCCTTCTTGTCTCTTTATCTCTCACAGTGGCGAATGCATTCATTCACCACGTGCGATGGGCAGGCACAATCACCATGTGTAGTTAGGTTACAATTGGCCAGGATATGTGCCCCTCAAAAGTGCCCCTTCCCGTGGGGGACCTGGACCCCATCTGTCTTGGACGCACGTGAGTCTTCCCCCATACAGCATCTGAATTGGTTCAGCCATATTTGCACAGCTCACCCATGTGTTCAACACACACAGACCACACAATATGCCACATCAAGCAATAGGCCGTATCTCATGCACTGCATGCAGGCAGTGCAGCCTAATAATGACAATTATAAGAAACAACAAATACAGCCGTATTCTGTATGTCAGGATATGGTCCACAGAAACCATGGTAAGCACTAAGCACCCGAAAACCAGCTTTAAAGTGATAAAAATATCGTGTTCTGTTCATACTGAATTGTAAGAATCAATGAACACAGAATAAACCGAAGACAATGAGAGACTGCTGCATGCCATTCAGAACCATCGTTATCTGGAGGAAATAACTTGGGAGTTTCCTGTTTTGTCTACAGTTTAGTCCCACTTTCATTATTAACTAAGTACTTTACGAAATGACGAAAGAAATAATCAACTCAGCATCACTCAAGTAACTACTGTGAAGTGCCACAAAATGTACCTGTATCTTGTCACTGCATTTCTTCCACAGTTCCTCACAAACACGCATCCTCTCAGTTCGGTCAACGTCACCATCGTTCGCAGCACTTTGGGCAATGAAGTCCTCTTCAACATGGAAATAAATAAACAAATAAATAATCACATCTACGTACCGACATAATGTTGTTACTAGAGGTGGTAAAAGGTAAAGAAAGGTAAAGGCTTCCCTACTCGTTACCGAGTGCTGGGCCTGGAGCTGATGCGGTATACAGGCAGTCAGCCCGCAGGTGACTATAAACACACCCGGCGACAGGCTGCCATTACTTTCGGCCAGGCCTGCGGTTACCTTCCCAGCAGCAAAGTGTCACTGCCCCTTGGCCGGTGCCAAGTTATACTGCTTGGTGACAGATGCACATAGGTGTGAACAACTTGTCCAAGGTTGTTAGGCAGCTTTTTCTGGAGGACGATTTGAACCCATGACCTGTTGATCGCAAGTCCAACGCTCTACCCATTGCACCACCACGCCACCTATACCAGAGGTGGTAATAGTTTCTTGCACAGGCGCGGTTTGGTGATGTCCTCTATAATTTATGACTAGATGTGGTAATCGTCATAAATTATAGAGGACATCGCCAAACCTTCATGCCTGTGCAAAAAAACTAATCATGAGGCATATGCAAGTAATGATCTAATACAAATTATTCCATCACACTGGAAATGAATCTTGTCCATGTTGGCGACTGTTCAGGCTCACTATGGAATGATAATTTTACTGCAAAGCCACAGAGAAAACCAAAGTGTCAGGTGCAAAAATCATCACAAACAAAAGGCATGTAGTGCATCATCTAAAACTCCCGATATACGTCACCATAAAACACCTTAACAAAAATGTTAACAGACATTCTACTGGCATTTCTTTTGCGCTCATGTAACACAACATTTTATTCATTTAAATGTAAGGTTCATTTATGAATGGCAGATCTACTCCATTCACATAATAAATAGCAATTAAGTAAGTAATTTGTCAGCAGAATGATCGATCACTCTCAGCATGAGTTGAGAGCCCTGTGTGGCCTTATTAATCAACTGTTATTGGGCTTAGTGCATCAGGAAGAATATGCAGCCTTTAAAAATTCTGCTGCAGAAGTGTTCTTGTACACTTTTGGGGGACATAGCCCTACCCATGATCAGAGGCTGGTCAAATGAGACCAACCGTTCTATCACTGGCAGTTGATCCAGTGAAATAAACAACCAGACAAAAGTAATCAAATGGCTACTGTATTCGAGACACACACTGAGTGTCACAAAACCACATTAACATTTGATTTCTGATCATAGTTTCAGCATAAATATATTAAGTTTCATAATTCTTTCACTGGCATATATTCCCAAGCAAACTGTCTATGCAAAATACGAATAACTCATGGTTAAAAACTGATCAAACAAAACCAGGAGGTCTACCGCTGGTAGTTAATCTAATACAGAAGTTAATACAAATTCAATACAAAATGGATTGCAAACATACCTGACTTAAGAACTCGTTTTGTCCCTTTGTGCACAAACACGCCCTGTAAAACAAGTGTTCTACAACTTAAGCATTAAAAAATATATAAAATAATGAAAAACATAACACAATCTTTTCACACAAAGACCATGTAAAAGTGACAGTAACTAGATATATTGCAGACAAACCAACTTGTGGACAGTCAACTAACAAACAAGTTATGCCTTAAACGTGTTTTATACACAAGATAATGCAGACATTTTTGTAGTTATTGTACAGTATGTCTCTGCAGACATATAACTTGTCTGCAAGTTGACTGTCCATGACTTGGTTTGTCTGCACTATGCAAAATGTCCAGTAACCATTATGTTGCTATTTGCTTATGCTGATGGATAGTGATAGGTTCAGATAGGCGATCTGAAATAACAATGTGCAAAATCTGATGGCTTCAGATCTGAGTCTGAACCTAAACATACAAAAATGATAGGTTGAGACTGGCAGTTGAAAATGGCAAAGGTGCAGGGCGGGTAAAATTTAACAGCTTCGGAGTATAAACATGTGAACATTTTTTCTGCTACAATATGTACAATATGTAGAAACCGTTCATACATCGGGTTTGCAGAAGAGAGCTGATGTAATTACCAACCTCTAATATGAAGTAATGCAGAGCATGTCAAACTGCACCATCTCTAATGACCTTGAATGACCTTGAAGGTCATTCACCTGTTGCAGGTCTTATGAAATGCAAGTTTTCAGACAGTTGTGCAGCAGCTGACAAGATTTCAAACTGACATAGTGCATTCCCTCTGTGTGACAGCTGAGCTACTTGTTTGTGCATCTAATAATTGAATACAGCCTACTGCTTTTTGGGTTAGTGTCATAGGCACGTGACTATTTTCAAAACAATGTGGCAATGTCTGCATGTCACAAGTTGTTTCACGACTTTTACACGTTTCTGTAATTCAACTTTACATTCGCGCATTGTTCAAGGGTACGATGCACTGTGTCATAGTAAATCACTGACTTTGAATTTGAGATATGGAGCCAGCAATTTTTTAGTCACTTAACTTTAGGTTTGCCCAATCGGAAGCTATCAAATTTTTGCACCTGCTTATTTCAGATTGCCGACTTGAACCTATAATGAACATTTGCTGATACAGCCTCTGTAAGTTAGGAACTTGCTGTTGTTGTTACTAATGCGACTGTAGGACTTGATACCAATGTTCCTGGTTATCAGACTGTGAACTTCTGCAGTGATTTACAAGAACATATTGTAACTGCAAATTCTGAAGGATGTTTTCATGACGATTTTTATGCCTTTGAAAACCGACAGTGTAGGCAAAGAAAATAATAATAATAATGGTTTATTTGATTTGGCAGCAATAGCTGGATTAGTCACACAAAGTACATACATGCAATTCATACATAGAGAATTAACCCCGATATTATATACACAACGTCGTGTAAAATGCAACAGATTTATTATATACACAACAGTGTGCAAATGCAACTAATATCTTATATACACAACATCGGCAGATGGCGACACTTGACGCACGAAAAGTGTTAGTGCTAACAAATCAAACTAAACTGACCCTAACTGTAACACTAACCCTAACCGACACAGTAATGCAAAAAAGTAAAACTAAACTGACCCTAACCATAGCACTAACCCTAACCGACACAGTAACGGTGATATTTTTTGCTCGCATTTTGTTGACACCGATAAAAAGGTTGTATCGCAATAATAAAAGAAATTTTTGCGGAGGCCCGGTACTGGTGTTCGTGAGTGGGCCCTTTTTCCGTTTTCCAACTTTTTAGCCGTTTGCTGACAAAAATTTGATAGTAAGTTCATACTTTATCGTTGAAAATAGGGTTTTTTTGTGGGGATATATAAGAAAAGGGGGCTATGTCTTTTGTGGGCATATCAGAAAGAAAGAGACAATAGAGTTGCAAAATTTTAGTCAAAAGCGTTGTGTATATAATAAATCCGTTGCATACTACACAACGTTGTGTATATAATATTATTCGAGAATTAAATAGCAAAAATAACACAAAAATATACTCCAATGTTCAGCAGGACACAAGAGATGTAGTGCATGTGCATCACAGCAGCGACATTCCAGTACATCAAAAATATTTATAGCAGCAGTTTTCAGGCTGTCCACCCACAGCATACGTTCATCCGTTTGAACATACATTGTTACCAAGATATCTCACAGACGGCTTGTGCAATCTCAATGAAACTTACGGAGAATATTCATTAGCCCCTACTGATGACCTAATTAGATTGTGGAAGCCAAAGGTCAAGGTCACGGCAGGCCATCGAGGTGGTAAGCACATCCACATCGATGCTGGTGTCCATCTTCTAGTTCTCAGTTACACTGACAGAAATTGGTAACAGAGTGAGAGTATTACAGTTTCGTAGATAACTTTTGGTGATATAGAGGGCCACCTCGAATACCGCATGCAATGCATGCACCGCATGCAACGCATATGGCATTACCGGGATGGCGGCGTGCGCGGCACACCGCACCGCTACTTCAGTAATCAGTAATTCTTGTAATGTGTTAATGCCAAAATAGTTACTTTCTTCTTGATAATAATTTTGAGACATGGTACCAAATAACTTAATAATTGCTCTATTTATAGTAAATTGCATTGACTGAAGATCAGCTGCGTTCGTCGGACAAACCTCGGTTCCATACAATAGAACCGGCAAACATTTCGTCTTAATTAAGGCAAAAACTACCTCCTCTGTGGCACATCGTCCAATCTTACCAAACATTGCATTGAAAGATCTGTAAAATCCAGCTTTGTTTTTGGAGAATGAACATTTAAATC
>Ga0209363_1001612_pt1 | contig 11014 bp, 8 predicted proteins | sample WorMetexBAHAMAS3_FD_187385 | JGI IMG/M metagenome (GOLD analysis project Ga0209363, IMG submission 187385) | Marine gutless worms symbiont microbial communities from Max Planck institute for Marine Microbiology, Germany - Inanidrilus exumae... | ecosystem: Host-associated > Annelida > Digestive... | reverse complement strand
GTGTAGCAGCAGGAGCAATAAAGGCCACAGAAGTGCTTAAGTTATGACTGAGACTGTCTTCTCATTGGTTTTGAAGGTTAATAAGGTTAGTGTCTTGTTTTTGTCTTGTAGCCAGAAGGTTACTGCTTCGGTCTTGGTCTTGGGACCCAGTGACTTGGTCTTGGTCTTGAAGGTTACGGTCTTGGTCTTGGTCTTGCCTTTACTGTCTTCTGCCATCACTATCTCTGATTCCTTAGGAAAAATGTTTAGGTTACAGAGAAATTTTCAGGGCTCGCTATTAGGGGGCTCATCGATGTTCCATAGGGAGATGTTATGGTTCTGTGAAAAATCATTCTGGTTTTCATGGGTGATGTTCGGGGACCTGTTGTGGTCTGTAATGGAGCTGTTTGGGACTCGCCTGGTTCAATAGAGTGTTGAGCTAGATTGCACTAAGGAAATGCATGGTGATTTTGTTGCAAGTCAGACAAGAAGCTCAGCTACCGCAGAGGGACCTCGTGACGTACTATGTTAATAAATTTGTGCTATGTTTCACAAGGGAACGGGAGTTAGAAAGGTTTCAAACAGCAAAAGTGACCTTCACGGTCATTCAAGGACATTGGCAATGTGCCTTTCAATTCACCACATATGATATTCTATTAGTGTTCCATTGCAACTAATGTCTCTATCTAGCACCATTTTTCAAAATATTGTCACTTATTTTCAAAACCCAGGGGTCACTTGACCCTGAACACATCCCTTTCGGCAATAATCTATCATTCATGCACTAGTACACCTCCATATCAATCAAGACACGAAATTTGAAGTGTCTAGTCTTACCGATTCCAAAGATATGATTGGGAGCAAAATTTAAGAAAACGGGTCACATGACCCGCCCCTCGCCTATTAGGGGGTAGTCTGTCATCCCAAGGTTAGCATGTAATAAATACTACCTGCATACAGAATTTGGCGACTTACACTTCAGTCGTTCCAGAGATATGATTGAGGGCATCAAAATTGAAAATGGGTCATATGACCATGACCATGCCCCTTTAGGGGTGGTTTGTCATCCATAGGCTAGGATTTGATACATTCTACCTGTGTGCACTGCAAAATTTGATGATTCTAGCTTAAAACGTTCCAGAGACATTGGGGGCCTCAGAATTTAAATCATTTGTTATTAGTATGCTCGGACTTGATATAGCCTACTTGTCTACAAAATTTGACCACTATAGCTTCAGCCGTTCCAGAGATGTGGTTGGTGCCCACCAGAATTTGAATGGTTCACGTGACCTGATCACGCCCCTTTCAGGGATAATTTGCCATCCGTGAGCTAGCACTTGCTACGATCGATCTGCCTACCATTTTGAACTCTCTGTCTCCACCCACTACAAAGATATGAAAGGTGATAGAAAATATCGAAAATAGGGTAGTTTGGGGTAGTTCAGTTACACTCAAGGTCACTGAAAATAGAGCCATTCCATAGAGCGCAGGCTGCGCAGCGCATACGAGTTCCTATTAGCATTCCGTATTAACTGCATCTGTATCTTGCATCATTTTTGAGATATAACGAGATATTGGTCAAAAATCGCTGATTTGAACCTACCCCACCTTTATTTGGTGCCCCCGTTGGGGGTGACCCGTCGGAATTTCGCCGAGATCTTTGGCATCAGAAAACTAAGAATCCCTGGGCTATGACGTTGTTTGCGGGATCCTGCATTTAGCCATTTTGGTACAGTGCCGGCATTTGTCAGACAGACGGACACATGATGGCAACATATACTGCGCTAGCATAGCGTCGCGTAGTAAAAGTTACTTGTGAACCTTTATGTAATATGTTTGTCACTTGTAAATACTAGTATACAGAGATGTCTTGCTCAAAACTGTAAATAAGGCGACCGATAGGTTGGGAATTAACACATTAACTGCTACCATTGTAGTTATTTGTTGCAACATTTTCAATTAGATATTATCTGTGCAGCAGTGCATATATTCTACCTGCATGTACTTCATTTGTTGTTTTATTCTGTGAGGGGTAAACTTAAATAGCCATTTGCTTTGTTTGGTTTGTGTTTGTTTTTATAACAACATGCAGACATCTTCTGATGCCACGATTGTGCACGTTGTTAGGTGTAAGCTGGTGCTGTTGGTGCATTCATTATGTCTGTTTGCCATGTTGTGTAACGGTGTCTGTATTTGTTCACTGTGATGGCTGTGTATTTTACAGTGCTAGTACAGTTCCTAAAGCACAGTGATTCTAGTTACACTCTGAAGTTTATGCTCCGTGTTAACTAAGGCCAGTTTGTGCTGGTGAGCACATTATGTTCTCTCCAGAGAAATTGTGGAATGAAGTAAGGTGGTCACTTATTTGGTTTTGGCCGAAATTTCTGTGTGTGAATGCAGGACTTAGATAACCTATACAACTACCTTCATCAGTTGGAGTCTTTCCGACACTTTCACGAGGTTGCGCTGAAACAGTTGTGTAAAGTTGCACGTTATGTATTGCACCCCGAGAACTCCATTGTCTACAAGTGAGATTTCATTCTATTTACTTTAACAGTAATTACATTGTTTATGACATGATGTCACATTAGCCAAGAGCTTCTGTATGAGAGGGAAGGCCATATGTCAGCCGCACTTTGATAGCATAGCTCTGTAAGCGTTAAGTTAACATGGTACCAGGTGATTTGATATCAAAGTACTTGATGATTGCATACGTGAGTAATTAATACTCCGCTGAAACCTTTCAGTCAAATACTAGTTTGAAAAATAAAATAATGATTTTGTAAGAGTCTTTGCCCCTACGTTGGAGACAGTCACACTCTTTACGTTCATTTAGCTTGGGTTGGCAGCTGTTATTGCAAGTTAGTTGGGGTCGTTAATGCAATGCACTGACGATGTTATGAACAGTTTGGTTGTCATAACGATAGTGTGGCTACAGCAGCTGCAATGTTATAAGACACCAGATAGTAATGGTAATATGATATTGTAGTGCTGATAGCAGTAGGTCCTATAGCAGTTAGTGGATGCTATAGTGATAGCATAATGAACACTGGTGTTCTTTTTCAGCCAATCAAGCAGATAACTCATGACGTCTAGAGGCGTCATCCATTAGGAACAGGCATATGCGTCCCACAGAGTTTGAGCTGTGGATGCCCGTGAATTCATACCCCAATATTGAATGATCTGGAATTATTAGGATTTTTGCCATAGCAACTGCTCAGTAGTATTGCTGACTACTTGTGTTTGAACATATGTGACATTTTTAATATCATCAAACGTCTTTATTTCAAGCCAAAAATGCACAAAAATCATAGGTGGTTGGGGCCGTGCCCCAGACCCAGAACTTAGAATGCTGTCGCGTACCTTGTAGTTGTCTCATTTGCATCTCACCCAGTGCATATTGATTGAGTCAACTGCTGACGACTCAATAAAACATTTCAGACGAGATGCTGTTAGTTTGTGCTGTTAACCGTAACGCATCGTGCAGTTTACACTAAATGTCAAATCGCCTAAGATGAAGGTAAAAATAAATTTTGAAAATTTTGTGGTATGAATGAATATGTATGAATCTGCATTCCCAAATTCAAATAATTTACTCCATTGGTAGACTGTTACTTTCCTTATTTTGTCTATCTGATACTGACTCAAATGTTGAGGCACAGTTGACTTTATATTACACATGTCATTGTTGAAATCATTGAATACAATATAATATATTTAATATCTCTAGTACCAGTCATGCAAGTCAATAAATCAGATGCACCGTGGTCCAACACAGTTTGTCAGTGTAATAAAATTTAAGTGTTCAAAATAGTCACCAACCACGTTAGCTGCAATGGAAAAGCAGTGGGTAGCGTCTGTCTGTCGGTTTCTTTCCACTCCGTCTTTTGAACCAACTGACCTTTGAACTTGAGTTGTTGTGTATTTTTGGGTCATGAACATAGCTCGCCTGGGATTGAAAGTAAGGTCAAGGTCAAAGCGCGCGTGAGCGCGGTAACGTGGTAACAAAGTCGGTCTGACCTCGATCATTGATCAAGGACAGTTTTTGTCTAGTTTGGCAAAAGGCCGCATCGCCATCTTGTCACCGCTTGCAGCTACGAATGGATTCGTTCGATCTTGACCCCTATCTAATATAATGCTTCCTTGGACCCACTTTAGTCCGCCCATGAAGCGGCATATTGATAGGTCTGACCGTTTTTTACACAACCCACCCGTGTGACCAGCAGTCAGACAGACACACTGACCACGCTACGTGCGACATCTGTAGCAGTAGGCCGCATCTCTGCACTGCGTGCAGGCGATGAGATGGTAAGAGCAGTTTTAAAACGACAGGTCATTGAAGCGTGCAGAGTTTGCGTTCGGTGAGGGATATGTTTGCACGGTGTCTTTGGTGAGAGACGAGGCGACGTTTGTGGCGTGACGTACATGTACAGATGCGGTGACGTAGCGACCTGCTGGTACGTTCTGCTGTCGGGCAGCGTCATCATCGACCAGCTTCTAGTAACCGCACGGCACTCGTAAGTGTCACGTCACTTCCGCCATTCATTTATTACCTGGTTAACACTAACGGCACGTAACACGACTGGCCCGCCGTGGAGCTGTAATTAGACTGGAGGCGGCATGATGTAATCGCCTGGCCTGCGCGAGTGAAGCCGCCTGCAGGCCCGCCGTGGAGTGTTACAGACCCCGACAGACGACGACGACAAACACCGACGACCGTTACTAGTCTGCCCCCTACATTATGTGTAGGCGGGCCAGTAATAAACAAGTACGTCAGTGTGGACTGACGTCTATCCACACATGCCGATCCTACGTCCACACGCCGCGCGATGTTCCACAAACGGCGTATCTGTAACGTGTCGTTTACGTCGGCGCATCACTACTGTAAATAGAACGTCGCTTTGACTTCAGTCAGACTAGGCCTGCAGGTTAGGCTAGGCTCTTTCCAGTTCTATTTATAGTTTATTGCGCGCGCTTGCCGACGGCCGATTTTGGGCTCCTGGGGGAGCAAAGTTCACAAAAATGAGAGATTCCCTGCCTTTGACGCCGATGAACCGCCGTGTGAAATTTGACACCGCTAGCTTTATCCTCGGGTGGAGAAATCCGTAACCGTACAAACAAACAAACACACACACGATCGGGGGGGGGGGAATACAGTAAACGATATATCCACACCTTGCCTATCGACATGTGTTGATAACAAGTAAGCATTATACATGCTTGGCCGATCGGTCAGTGGTAGGGCGCACGTCACTGCTGTTATAATGCGTAGAGTTGTTTACATGAATAGGCCTATGTGTGGCAGGCCACCGAGTGCAACGCACTGGAACTGTGTCTGTCTGTGTGTGTGTGTGTGTGTGTGTCCTGTGAACCTGATGTCCCGTCGGTGAACATAGTCATTTATCATTAGCAGGCGCTACGCCGGCTCAGCCGCAACTCTTAGCACCTGTATTATGAACGTCACGTAAAAAATTGTGTTTACCTGCGTACGTCATTACTACGCAGGTGTAAAAATCGTGGCGTGCAACGTAACGCGCCGCTCAGAGTATTCTTACCGGGTAAATGACGCTTGACTCTGAGCACTCAGACATGTAAATTGGTTGAACACCCGTCATCATCATCATCATCATCATGAGGATGAGAGAGAGAGAGAGAGAGAGAGAGTTTATTTGCCATGCAAGAAGTTCTAGGAAATAATGAGGAAATTTATAGTGCGCCTATTACAAAACATAGGTGCATTACAAAGTCAGTGCCTATGAGCTAAAAACGAATAAAATTAACAAATGTTAAAAGCAGCGCTAAAATAGTGTGATTTCAATAGTTTTCGGAACTTGGCAGGATCAGCCACGGCATGAACGTTATCTTGAAGTGAGTTCCAGGTGGAAGGGCCCGCATGCGAAAATGCACGCTGGCCGAACTTTATGCATAGCTGTGGTAGAGAGTAGTCCATGGAGGATGACCGTGGTCTGCTGGAGCTGATAGAGTTAACTGTTTCGGTCAGACCGTGGTGGATAGCGTGCATAAGGCAGCACAGTTTGAACTTTATTCTGTAGCTGACCGGCGGCCAGTGCAGCTGGGTTAGGCTCGGCGTGACATGGTCGAAGCGACGAATGTAGCAGAAATCATTGTCCAGACGAAGCTGCCTTGTTCGTTCGTTTGAGCGTTCAATTGATGCAAATCTATCACATAGATACATATAGTTAGTCTGTTTCGCCGATTGAAAAGTTCATCTCGCGTCGTCATCAACTACTATGCCGTCACAGTCCGCTCTGGCGTCGTTGCCGTGACCGTGCTGCTGATAGTCGGCACAGCTGACAAAAAGTACAGAGTAAACGATGCTGTATCCCATAGAGCAGTATTGGCGGAGTGCTTCATCTCCGTTTCTTAGGCTGTGGCTAACATGGTTAACATGTACTATTTCACGCACCAAAGATATTGCTCCTTTATTAGGTCGACTCCTCCGAGTCGACCTAATACAGTGGGTCTCAAATGTCTGTCCGCCCATCCATCCGTCCGTCCACAAAAAGTTCCTTTGATTTCACTGAAATTTGGTATGTAGGTAGAGGTCGAAGATTGATGCATGACGGTATGCAGTATGACCCGATACAAGGTCAAGGTCACGAGCGCATAAAAGTCGGAAATTCGGCCATTTTCAAAGGCTATCTCCTCCCTCATTTATAATGGGGGCTGGTAAATGACCACGGATTCTTAAATTTGACACAATGCCTAAAGCTTATCGGGGCCGTATTTGTGATTTTTTTCCTAGTTTTTATGTCACATGACTTTAAAGTTGGCAGTAAGTAGCCGTTCACAAAAAGTTTCTCCGATCTCAATGAAATTCGGTATGTAGGTAGAGGTCGATGACTGATGCATGACGGTGTGCAGTATGATCCAATCCAAGGTCAAGGTCACGAGCCCCTGAAAGTCGGAAATTCGGCCATTTTCAAAGGCTCTCTCCTCCCCCATTTATTACTGTGGCTGGCAAATGACCACGGATTCTTAAATTACGGCACAATACCAAAAGCTTACCGGATTTTTGAATTTTGTCCTAGTTTTTGTGTTACGTGATTTTGAAGTTGACAGTAAGTAGGAGTCGACCGTGAGTCCCGTATGGTGCTAATTTATTAATTACGCTTTAAATCATTACCAGGTATTACCCTCTAAGAACTAGTACGCTCAACTTTTCGTTTTGCTTCATATGTTTACTGTGTGTCTTGTTTATTCGTTGTTCTTAAAATTGTTATTTGGCCCTTGGCCGGAAGAATGTCAATAAAATATCTGTATGTATGAGGATGTAGGCCTACTGCCGAGTGTGGCACATGACCAGTAAGACTCTAGTCATGCGGTTACCTTCCCTGCCAAACAGCACTGCTACTACCTCGTGGTCAGTCTTCATTTCCCGTCCCGCCGAGGGTAGGAGGCTGAGTTGGTATAGCGGCGTCGAGTGACTTTGTTAACGGCGAGACGAGACGGGGAGTTAGGCCGGCCGGCGGGTGCAGATGTGAGTTGTCATACTCATACTGATGGCCGTGTGATGGCACGAGCCAGCTGGTCAGTCTCTGGTCATTATAGTGGTCATACATCATGGCGACTGGTTCACGTGCATTCGTTGCGTGACGAATGAACGGCCGGCTGGCCACGACAGCCTGTCGACGACGCCGGCGAATCTAGAAGCTGTGCAGGGAGTTTCGCAACGGGGGCATTTTTGTGTCCACTGAATGTGAATATATCGCCACTCGCCAGGTTCTCAGTTTCTCAGAACTGTTCAAGGGGCGTGGCAGTGTGGACGGACAGACATTGATGTCATCATACGTTGTGACCCGTGACACCCTGTCACCGCCACAGACGCTCACGGTCACGTGACGTTGATGGCCGCTAGCTGTGTGCTCCGCTCACGTGGCGCTCCGCTCGGCTATGCTATTCTCTGCGTAGACATGCCTCCCCTCCAGTAGACATCGTCTGAGCAATGGCCCGTTAATGGGCCCTAATTCATTTGTTGATTTCCGCGCTATATAAATTGTTTGTTTGTTTACTTAACTTCCTACCTTAGTTTCTTCTTTCCTTATACTTTCTTCCTTACTCGTTTACTTCCTGACTTATCTACTCCTTCCAGGCTGGAGGTCGTAGAAGGCGACCAAACCTGGCTTTAGTTTTTGAGGTTCATATTATGTTGTAGTCTATTTTGTTACGGATGCACGTTTGCTTTTGTTGTGTTTGTTTCAGTTTTTCAGTACTAAGCCAAGAGATTGGCTGGGAAGAACGTCTCCGAAATGACCCATTTTGTGTCTGGTGGGACATAAAACCTTAACTCAGTCAGTCAATAGATCATCTCAGCAATGATGAAAATCTAATCTAGGCAGCCTTCCAATTATCGTCAGCAGAACAGAAATAAAATTAAAACGAAGCATCAAAATGGGGCTATACCGAAACAGAAAGAGATTTCTCGATCATCTCCAGAGACTTGCTATCTTTCGACCAAGATCAGCTAGTGAGTTGCTACTGCTTAGCCCATTATTACTGGCCCGCCTAATGGGCCAGTATTGTTTTCCTCGATGACGTCTGTCGGCGTCTGCCGTCGTCTGTAACGCTGCCGGCGGGCGTGAGGCGGCCGACACTACACGGCGGGCCAGTCGTGTTACGTTCTGTTATGGCGACACCTTGCTACAGATGTCGCACGTAGCGTGGTCTGTGTGTTGGACACACGAGTGAGCTGTGCAAAAACGGCTGAACGGATCATGAGCCCGTTTGGGGGTCCAACTCTTGTGGGTCCAAGAAACCATGTATTAGATGGGGGTCCACATCCACCATGGGAGGGGGCCGCCGCGAGGGGTGACAAAGTGGCGATGCAGCTTTTTGCCAGATTACTTTGGACATTTGTGATTTTACCAGCTAGCAGTTTGTCTGCATTCATTTGAAGTGTTGCTGCCGTTGACATTAGGATCAATTATTACGCCAGTTGCATATCGTGATGCATATTTATGCAGATTTGGTGAGAAACAGTCGGGTGCAAAGTACCGAACAACCAAGTGCCTTACACTGGAGGCTTGCGAGATGATTGCTGTAAGCAGTTTTCTGCACTGTTCTTGCGTTTATTGACATACTTTATATGTTGGCCACATCTAGCAGAAACCGCAATGTAACGGCCTGGCGTCCGTCCATCCGTCTGTCCCGTCAGCATATTCACCGGGACTCACCAGGGGGCAGCATGCGACGCGGTCAGCGTACATTTCGGCCCGATGATAAGGAGAACTGACATACTTGTTCGTCTAGTATGGTACCATATGAATGTATTTATTTTGTTCCATTTTATTTTTAACGCCTCATGCATATGCATGTGTGTTTCCATGCTATTGTTTGCTGGCAGTAACGCTGTGCCTTTGTGAAAATGGAAGGATATTGGTGATATATTTGCATGCAGTTTTATAGCTCAGAGCTAAGGATATCTACATACCAAAGCGCATTCAGATACTCCGGTGAATCTAGCAACTATGAATGGCTTGTTGGTGGGTATAGTGTAATGAACATGTTTATTCGTCAATAATAACAGTAACAATAACACTGTGACTTATTGGCTCCACTGTGCATTGGTTCCGTGGTCGAATCAGTAATGAGCTGGCTTGCTGCACTATAGATTCTTAGTTCAAATCCTGCGGGTGCCAGTTTTTTACACTTATTTTTTCCCCCCACATTTTAGGTTTATTTGTGCCGGTGTTCTAGATTATAAGCTATGAACCTAATTATGCCATTGGAGGGTTGTGTGATCAGTGATTGCGCAGCAGTATGACACATTTTCTGTGCAATAGCTGAGGGTCTTGTATGCTATCTACATTGACTGGCCATTGAGGTATGTTGATAGAGGTATGATTATGTTTGTGAACAGTTTGACTATGAAGCAAGCCCGGTGCCTGCAGCCTCCAGTGAGTCAGATAGCCAGCAGTTGTTGTACTACAAGCGACTGTCTCGACATCTGTCTGATACAAGTATTGGACTGGTAAGTCACCATCACTCTGTAAATCAACAGATGAAACTTTAAACTTGTCTGCACTTCTGAGTTGATGTGCGATTAGCTGTGCCTTGGCGGGCAGTCTCACTTGTAGCTGTGACTTGCATTTCACCGATTACTTGAACGTTATAAACTAGAAATTGTGAGCAATGCTGAGTCGTTACAAACCCAGGAGGATATCTGTATATCTAAAATTTGAATTTTTGGGCTCCCATACTCAATGCCTCTTCACCAACGGGAAATTTGGCTCGCAGGACTGCACCCGTGGTTTGCTGTTTCCTGCCAAATTTCATTTCTGTGGCCACAAAGATGCGAGTGGTGAAGTAACTACTAATTACTTTTAACTTTTGTTAAATTGGTCTCTTTCAGAGTTACTCCAGCTGGGCATTGAAGAGACTTGATGGCAAACAGTCATGAAAATTAATTAACATTTTCCATTTAATTGAACATTTCAGCTTGCCATTACGTGTCCTGGCAGGGAGCCAGTGTAGAGTGTGTGGGAGTCAGTGGATCATGAAAGGATGAAGCTAGTTTGCCTGGCTGAAGTCAGTGATGAGGGTTGCCTTTGATGTTTTGACAAGTGACATTGTTAGTTACCCACCCACACCAATGGTAGTCGCGGGGGCAGGGTTTTAGCGGTGTTTGTCTGTCTGTCTGTCTGTTTTTCCTCACGATATCTCGAAAACGCTGCAGCTAGGATCACCAAACTTGACATAGAACTGTTCCTTCATGAGTCCTGGAAACCCATTTATTTCTGGGTCAAAAGGTCAAAGTTCAAGGTCACAAAGCACAGAAACAGTGCCGGCATGGGTTTTTGCACTTTTATGAGTGCCAGATTCTTCTAGTTGGACATTTTGCCTGTGAAAATCATGCTGTAATTATCCTTGAAGGTTCTGTTTTGGCGCCTCTGCAGTAACTGCAGAAGATAAGACCAGTTAAAACAAATCCAAATATGTTTGTGTGTGTGTGTGTGTCTTTTTGTGCATATCATATACCATATGTGTGTGTGTGTGTGTGTGTGTGTCTTGTCTG
>Ga0209363_1001611_pt1 | contig 11014 bp, 5 predicted proteins | sample WorMetexBAHAMAS3_FD_187385 | JGI IMG/M metagenome (GOLD analysis project Ga0209363, IMG submission 187385) | Marine gutless worms symbiont microbial communities from Max Planck institute for Marine Microbiology, Germany - Inanidrilus exumae... | ecosystem: Host-associated > Annelida > Digestive... | reverse complement strand
ACTAATATCTGAGGATATATTGCGTACTGCCAATTTAGATTTTTATCCCCGCGAGAGCGAGGGATATGTTTTTACCGGCGTTGGTTTGTGTGTGTGTGTGTCTGTCTGTGACCACGATAACTAAAATTGTGGACGGATTTGCACCAAATTTTATGCGAAGGTTCCTAGGGGGAAAAACGGCGAAATGACCTTTATTTTGCGTTATTTTACCGAATTTGGTAGTTTTCCGGAGCGCATTGCGTAAAAGTGGTTGACAAAGCCATAACTATTGACAATTTACGATTACTATAGCTATCGTCTGGATATAGGAAGCCGTATATGAGGTTTCAATCGGTATTAAAATCGGTGACCTTGAATGACCTTGAACGGGGAAATGACCTTTATTTTGCATTATTCTACTGAATTTGGTAGTTACCGGGGCGCATTGCGTAAAAGTGGTTGACAAAGCCATAACTATGGACAATTTACGGTTACTATGTCCAGTAGTAAACGGCTGCAGAGGGACCGCGCGACGCCATCGGTATAAATATTTTATAACTGCAAGGTGGAAATTTTGTACCAGATTCATAAATTCAAGACTTAATGCGCAGTACTTGCCTACCTATCGTCTAATTTGTTAAACGAAGTAAGTTCTCTTTTTGGTATTTTGATGTACGTGTGCGATATCGTCGTAAAAAAGTTCACGTTCGCTATCTCATCTTCTGATGAGTTCTTGTTCGTTTTGGGCCGTGCACTAGACTCAGCTGGCCATTTCGTCAGCACGTAAGTATATCGTATCGTATCGTACGCAGGGTTAGTCGAAACATGCCGCTCGTTGTTATGCGTCTCAGCACTACTAACATCAGAAACAAACTGCCAAATTTCATTTTAACATCGGACAAACATGTCACGACAGCCATGAATAAGTTTGTAGGAATTGTTTGTAATTCGTCAAATAAATCAAGATAATACAGTATTATATTCCGTGGGAAGCTGTTTTGTTTTGTTTTCTGGCTCACTATGTACTGTCATTTCACGCTGCCGTAGCGTGCGTTTTGACGCTTACATCGCAGCGGTAGACAGTAGCCTGAATATGCACGGAAAATGATAGCAAAGACTGACGCTGCTGTGTTCATCAACACCTCATAGTGAAATATTTATACGCCTTTCTTCACGCCACAGCCACTGTTCGGCTGCCTGTATCATTGCGCTAAGTGATCAGAGCTTCTATACGCCGGTCGCGTCCAGCAGAAAGCGTAATGTAACGGTTTACCGTCTGTCCCGTCGGCATACTCACCATGACTCACCAGGGGCAGCATGCGACGCGGCCAGCGTACATTTTGGCCCGACAGTTAGGAGGACCGACATACTTATCTTCTGCAGCAGACGTCATTTCTGCCGGGAGAATTTACCGTTTGCCGATTTCGCAAATGAGCAAGAGATTTACTTCGGATTTGCTACCGAATGGACATCCATATCCACCACATCGAGTTGCATGCCTGCCAAGCCTGGGGGTCTTTGTGCCGGAAGTTATCATCGAATGATTTTAGACAAACAACCAAGGTATCTGAAGTCATCAACCTTTACGATCGGGCCCGCATCAACGCTCAGTGTCACCGGTTCATGCACGCCAAGGTGCATTTAAACTACGTTAAATGTATAGTGTAATTCACACATCACACTAGAATTGTCTATAGGCTAGGTTAGTGCTGGCTAGCCTAGTATTGGAAACATTGTTAGCGGCCCTATAGGCCTAGGCTGGCATCGTATGGCCTATAGCCTTACTTATTTATTGCCAGAGAGTGACAGTTGACAGTAACAGTTTGAACGCTGATGGCGGCGGAGTTAGGGAATTTAAAACGTTGATGTTGAGAGAGAGAAAGAGAGAGAGAGAGAGTTCTAAGTCATCTGAGACTTCGTGAAACTTTAGACACTTCTATATTGAAGTTTATCTTCGGCCTACAGAGGCGAAGACAGTGGAGTTTGCTGCAGAGGACTCGTGGAGAGGCGCCTCAAATAACTTGAAGGTTATCGTCCCGGCGGCGCTGAGTCACGTCTGTAGAAACTCAAAATGGTCGCGAGAGTCGGCAACAAAGCAACTGCACGACAACGTTGGTGAAGTGGTCCGATTGTGAAGACCTTCTTGAGGTGAAGTCCGGAACGGCTGCAATCGCTGGAGGCGTTGTGTCGTCGATTGAACTGTTTTCGTACGCTGAACACCAGTCCGGGAGTCGTCGGTGGTCAACGAACGTCTGCGAACGCGACAAGTTGTTCGACAGCAGGCCTGCCGTCCTTTCCCCTTTTATAGCTTGTAGAACGGTGCCAGCACTTGTATTATTGTGTATATTCATATTCATCGATTTGTGTTCATTTATTAAACTGTCATTTCTATATTTTCCTCATTATATCACAGATTATGCACTCACTACAAGGCATCCGAACCATAGCTGTGGAACTATAGTTTTCGCAGACTAAAAAGGTAAATAGTTGCACGAACATCAGCAGTAACCTCACTGCACACCATGTATTCAGTCTTTGACCTGTTTATGGTTAACCCGACAAGGATGGCCGACTTCTCAACAGCAGTGAGTATCTTCTGTGCTGTACTCATGTTACGTGACAACAACGCTATGTCATCAGCGAAATCCAAGTCGCTGGGTTGCGAGAACTGCGGCACGGAGTCACACAGATTCCACATTCTGCGATTAACTCCGGTGTCAACGCACGACGCATCATCCAATCAACAGCCAACACAAACAGGAAAGGTGCCAAGGTGTCGCCTTGCAGAATGCCCTTGCTCACATGGAACTGATCAGTGTGTCCATCTGACGTCAGCAGTTGTATCAGTGTACAACGCCATGATGCCACATATCATAGCCAATGATACACCGTGGGCAACCAGCAAGGGTGGTTGGTTGCGTGACACAGTGGTAGAACGTCGGTCTTTGGCCGGCGAACTTCCCCTGTCCTGCGCTCGACCTGTTGTGGACGGGTAACCACTTATGTAGATAAACCGTCCGCTATAGGTCAACCAACCAGGCCAACTCAGCCTTTCATCCTTTCGGGGTCGATAGATGAGTAGTAAACTGCAATTAGATGTCTCTTACCTCAGTCAGAGGTGGTGCCATCTGGTGAACTCTTACGAAGGAAAGGCAGGCATGGTGTATTTGCAGGTAAAACCGTGTGATCCATGTCTGAGCGCATTTGAGGCGCTTTGCTTAAAAATGCGCTATACAAATCGACGTATAGTTTACTGTACTTCGGATCGAGGACGGCTAAAGAACAGAACCGATATATGTAACTTGTAAATGTTTGTTTACTGAACATTTACACGCAATATGGCGGCCATGGCAGTAGGGCTGCCTTCAATGACGTTAATTCGGGAGCGCTGAAATTACAGGACTGGACATTGACAGACTGAGTAAGTTAGTAAGTTAGTAAGTAAGTTGGCTAAATATACTTTATAAATGAAATTTATTAACGCGACGACGATGACGACGACACCCAAGATGGCGCCTACGACGACGTCTGCGGCGCCGGAACGCAGCGGCAGATGCGGCAGCCACAGAAGCCGACTGCTTTGAAGTTTGCCTCGTGGCACCATTTGAGGGTTACGCACTAGTCCGTGCGAAAACGCTCGCTTTTGTGAGAGTTGTGCGAACCGAGTGGCTACTGTCGACAGTGGTCGCTTGCAAACATCACCGTGGCCACGCTAACTGATACGTGCCATGGACCGCTAACAGTTACATTGCCTTTAATAATTTCTTTTATGGTTATGTTTCGATACTTAACGCGTTCAGCTTTAGTGAAGATTCACGAACTGGTTCTATTGATTGCTGTTAAATGTTAGCCAGAAAAGACTTGATGCAGTTTATATGTTTTTGATAGCAATAAGAATTTACAAACTCCGCAAATCTTATTACGTTGTCTGGCATTGCTATTAGTATGCTAAAGTTCTATAGAAATTTAGTGTCCTTATAGCAGCGTCAGACAATGTAACAAAAGTCATCAAGACTTGCACAGTTTGTCATGTTAGTCGCAAAGCAGTCACCTAACTGTCCTAGCGCCAGAAAGGGGAAATAACAATTTTGGACGTGCCTGAGTAATTTCATAACCGCACAGAATAAACTGCGCAGAGTGCAAATTGCATACAATTATACGGTGTTTTGTAAAAAAGCAGAATTAACGGTTTAAATATATTTAATGGCAAAATTAAGTTATCGCAATTTACGAACGCTTACGATATGCGATACAGCTCTTGAGCTGCCGCTCCGACTATATACGAGCATTATACGCCCTTCATGTCACCGTCCATGTTCAGTCCTGCAATTTCAGTCAATCCTTTCATTAATCCAATTGTCGTTTAATGTTGCAATAACTCGCAAAAAATCTCATGTCGTGCTATTGACTGTTTAGTTGATCATTAATTTCTCAGCACCGAATTTTAGTATTGCCGCCATATTAATTTACACTATCGATAGGAATGGACCCATCATAAGTAGACTTACGCGACAAAACTAGAAGGCCGTGTGGAATGACACAATGCACTATTCGCCCGAAGCGGTTTGCTTTCTGTGCACAAGCTGTTTACTTCATGCATTCGACGATGCCTAGTGTCACGTGTCTGCGACTGAGTGAGTACTATCAGTTTTAATACGCAGTATAAGATATCGGACGTCGCCGAGAATTTGAGTAGATACCTTTCTTGTGTGGAATGTATATCCCGGGAAAGGACATTGTATTGATTCTAACGGTAAAAATGGAAACTAGACATCCCGTAGAGGGTCAGTTTGGTAGTTAATTTCCGGTGATCTGTAATCATTGTGTAGTTATGATGGCATGAAGTCGCAAGACCTCGAAATATTGTGAGCATTTTTTCGATTTTTGGAAAAACGACTCCTTATAGTAAAATTTTCAAAATTCTGTTCCGAACGTTTCCACCGCCTCATCGATCGACATTGTTGTGTTGAAATTTCGTGAAGTTTATCCGACGGAAAATCGGCGAAAACAAAATTGCGGCTGCCTTTCAAACTCTCGCTGCTGCTCGGATCGCGCCCAAAATCTGCCAGGGCCAGCAGCCCCCAACAATTTACTTACAGTGTTGTCCAAATCGGTTTACTTTCGGCGGAGTTATAGCCGAACGCGTGAACGCTGTTTTTGCCCCGTAGAGTATTTCCATAATACGCTCGAAGCGAAGCATAGCTACGGGCGAATAACTAGCGCGTATAAAAACAAACTTCGGCCGTCGTTCTTATCGTATTTATGCATTTGCTGTCTATAATTTGCTTCCTCGGCAGTCTCTTGTTGACTTGCCTCGAATCTACTAATTATCTCGGAGCAACACATTTATGATCGATCAGCTTATTAATTACCACTGACGCATCTCACCTCATTTCTGTTAGGCTGATGAAAATATTGACGTTGAGAAACAAAGACATCATTGCTGTGGCAACGCTCTATGAGGAAATAAACGCAAGTGTCGGTCAGTTTTAACGAAATGATCAAATTATCTGTACTGTCCGCATCTATAAGCAAGAATAGTAAAAAATTAACAGCTGAGATATTCAGTTTGCTCTATGAGGACCCAAATTATATCGTTTCGGCACTCAAGGCGAACTTTCCCTGTCCTGAGCTCGACCTGAAGCTGACGGGTGGCCATAGTCCTATATTTCTTCTAGTTAATTGTTTTGAATTACGTCATTAGATCGGCGAACTTGTGAACAAATAACTTTTCCTCAACAAAGCTGGAATTATTAAGTCAGGCGTCAAGGGGCGGGCTTTCGCGGCTTTCGCCCCGCATTATCCGACTTGTGGGTTTGGCGGAGCGTCGTAAGCTCCCCCTGGGGGGGGGTCTGGGCGGAGCTCCAGCCGCAATCGCATTTTGCACAATTGTAGAGTGTAATCGTGACCACGTTATTGTCATAATATTAGCATCAGGTAACGGCGAGAACGGCGAAATTTTGCAGTAGACGAAATGAAGATGTCATACAGTGGCTCCTTTTACGCGGTTCCCCGCAAGTGAGGGGCTCTCGGCAAGGGCCGCTCTCGTCTTTGCCTAAGGCCGGCTCTGGGTACTGAGAAAGTAAGCAATCTGCTTTATTTTCCCACCTCACCTAACTAATGCTTCTGCACTACCTGGCAAAACACGAGAACACGAAAATCGCATCTTTTCACTCAAATACGTGTTACCCTTCTATACGAGAACAATTCTCATTCTTGACACAGCGACCGACACCGTGACAGACTTGATAATCATTGAGTGTGTATATTATAGACAGCAGCTTCATTGTTTGGTGCATTTGATGCATACAGCCGATTGTTTTGTAAATGAAGGTGGTTCAACTATACATAGGTTGACATTGACATAATTACTTCATTCCTGTCCATACCTGTTTGTTCTGGCCGACATAATGCAGGGCAAGGAAATGTAGACATTATGCAGCACTTGCAGTCAGATCCATGATCTGGCGCTAGCACTAAGCTTTTCTCACAGGTAAGCCTACAGATTGATTTATGTTTCCGCGCGACGCTATGCTAGCAGGTATATGCTGTCATCGTGTGTCTGTCCATCCGTCCGTCCGTCTGTCCATCCGTCACAAGCCGGAACTGTGCCAAAACACAGCCAAAACAGCTAAACGTTGGATCACGAAGATAGCACCATACGATAGCTCACGGAGAGTTTTTGATGCCAAAGATGTCGGCCAAATTCAAACGGGATCATCCCCAACGTGGGCGCCAAATAGAGGTGGGATAGGTTCAGATAGACGACTTTCAACCAATGTCTCGCTATATCAGAGAAACGGTGCAAGATAAGGACATTGTTACTATTGAAGGCTTTATCGAATGACGTTATTTTCATTGACCTTGAATGACCCAAGTACCCCAAACCACCCCATTTTGTATCGTCGTTTATATCTTCGTAACGGGTGGAGTTAGACTTCAAATTTGGTAGATTGGTTGAGCGTAGCAAGTCCTAGCCATCGAATGACAAATGATTCCTGAAAGGGTCGTGGTTAGGTCCCGTGAACCATTTAAATTTTGGTGGTCACTAACCATATCTGTGGAACGGCTGAAGCTAGAGTGATCAAATTTTATACACTGATAGGCTATATCAAGTTTCATTCAGCATACGGATGACAAAACTACCCAGAAAAAGGTCGTGGTTAGGGTCACGTGACCCATTTTAAGTTTTGCGGCCCACTATGATATATCTGTAACGACTGAAATTAGAGTTGTCAAACTTTGCATACAGGTAGATTACATCGAGTCCTAGCTTTCGCATAACAAACCACCCATTTTCTCAATTTTGATTCCCCTCAATGATATCTCCGGACGGCCGAAGCGATAATCGCCAAACTTTGTATTCCGGTAGACTATGTCAAGTGCTATCCTTGGGATGACAGACTCACCCGTATGGGCGTGGTCAGGGTCACATGACCCGTTTTTAATTGTGCCCCAATCATATCTTTGGAATTGGTGAAGTTAAGCACTACAAATTTTGTTTGTTGATTGATACACAGAAGTACTACTGCATGCGTGATATATTGCCTCCAAAGGGGATGTATTCGGAGTCACGTGACCTCTTTAAATTTTAAGAAATAAATGAATATATCTCGTTAATAATGCAAGATAGAGACAGTAGTTGCAATGGAAGCCTAATATGAAATCCTATGTGGCCAATCGAATGGCACAATTGCCAGTGATAATTTAAATGCATTTTTGTGCGTTTGTTCTGTTTCGTGATTCGCCACGCAGTGCAGAAGCGCCAGTTATTTGAGATGGGAAAACAAAGTATCTTTTGATTGTCTACTTTCTCATTAACCTTTCTGCCGAAAAATTATCAAAATCGGTCAGTGTCTGTCGCAGATATAAGAAGGCAAATGCTGGACATTTTTGAAACACTGCAGTGTATAGCCCATGAGCCGGAGGGGAAATTGGTGCTATATAAAGAGGTATTAAACGAAACGCATTTTCCCCAAAGATTAACGTGTTTAGTTTTCGAAAATATATAGGGTCGTTTAAGTTGCCGTCAAAATTTAGCTATAAGTTCGAAGAACCGTCGCATTAAATGGTAAAATTCAAGGTAGAAGTTACGGATTGAAAATATCCCATGATATCTTCGAAAAGTGGATATATTAAACTTTCAGAAAGCTGTGTTTCGTCTGATGCCGCTTTATGGTGCCAGTTTCCGAAATTCTGCAGGGGACTGGCTCATAGAAGTGTTGTGTTCATGGAACCGTGACTGAACTGAACTAAGCTAAACTAGCTGGCAGTTCGCAGTTCTGACTATGTTCACAACTAGTTTAGTTCCGTTGTGTCGTGTGCTGGGCGGTAAACCTCGTGCCTCCCTCGCTCCGTCAGAACTGGGCCAGATCGCGCACCGCTACTCGTTTAACTGCCATCGCACGTTTCTGGACTGATCCTTGATGTGCGGGTTTATGCTAGAGTGGAGCAATTCACGGAAATCCCCGTTGGTTGTAACGGATTCCCGTTGAATGGTGGGAATGTGAGTGGATGCCCGGTGTCGATGTGGTTGGCGGACTGTGATGCAGGTACGGCGGAGGTTGCCGGAGTCCACGTCGAACACTCGTCGCCGTCGATCAAACACGTCGTGACGTCGTCGTCGTCTTCGTTTGTCGCATTTCCGACAAGTTCGTTTACCTGACCCGCTTTCATCATGATGAACGACACTTCTTCAGTCATCAAGCGCAAGTGAGTCAATTCACATGGACTTGCTGATTAGAAATCAGTTACTTTAATAGTTCATTCGCTCTCGTTTTTTTTATTTCCATAGTTTATCCGTTCATAACAACCGTACTTCCAGTAAATTGATCACAATCATTCACAGAGTGTAGTTTCATGACCTAAGTGTAGGAAATTTTCCCTTGACGCTTCCTTAATTCTTCTCCCACGGCCCCACCTCTATGTGTATACGTCATTTCCACCAAACGTTTATTACACTCTCCGCGTCAATAGCGGATTATGCAGAATATGCACCGACATTATAGTGTAATGGTAGCACTGGCAATAATAATGCGCACATTCCACGAAACAACAACATGGGTACGTAGGAGAGTCAGGGAAATGTCGTGAATTTTCACAGCCCTGAAGAGTGATCACCCTGACAAGCATTGTTCTTACAACTTTGAAAAAAAGAAACATTCGTGCAGTTTGTTTGTTTTTGTACGACACATGCGGACATTCCAGGTTTGTTGTGACCTTGACCATTGCATGTGCGAGACTGCTCCACAGGATCCGCTGCAGTGAGCTCAGTAGACAATACATTGGGTCACTTGATCTTTCGCTAAAACCAAAGTCTAAAACCTTAGTCTAAAACCAAAGCTTAATCTGAACGGCTAAAACCTGGATTTAGACCGAGTTAAGATTAAGCGAAAGATAAAGTGATTTGGTTTTAGACCAAAGTCTTAACTCTAACGGATTAGTGATAACTGCCTATCCAAATTCATTAGGACGGTTTGGTTTGAGACGGGATTGCTCAGATTAAGTTCATTTTTAGACCAAACTTTGGTCTTAAACTTTGGTAAGTTTGGTTTTAGACTTTGAAAGACCAAAGTTTAGCGTCAATTCACGTTTTGCATTAATTAGGTCTTAAACCGGACTTTTGGTCTTAAACTAAGGTTTTAGACTTTGGTTTTAGCGAAAGATAAAGTGACCCACTGGAAGTGGTCAGATCCAGCGCCGTTACGTTAGATCTATGAGTTGTTTGCGCCAAGGAACGCATACGAAGGTTAACGGAGCATAAAAGATGAAGGATGAACCGCGTGTGTCACGACCGCCAGCTCGTTTGTGTGCACGGTGTACTGCTATAACACACCTGTCCCACTCATCACTGGCACCCCAGTGCCTATTCATACCGAAACTGCGTACGTTAACAGTGTCGACGAGCGATCGTATCCCTACTCACCAGCAAACGTTTTGTTTTTTTTTCGTCTGAGAAGCTGCTCTACACTACGCGCTTGCCTATTCTCACAACTGCAGAGTGGTAGCTTGCATTCTGCATCTCAGACTCTGTCGCGTAACAAGCTTGACACGCATACGACACTTCGGCTTCTAAGTATGTCAATGAAGATCACTTAGCCTAAACCAAATCACGTAAGTCCAAGTCCTGTCGCGATGTTGTAAACTAAGATGATGTCATGAACTTTAAATTTTCACGGAAACAACGCTGTAGGATAGCTTTGGAATTGGTGAAGGTACTTCAAATTTCGTTTGCTGATCGACGCACAGGAGTACTGGCGCATGCATGATGTATTACCCCCGAAAGGGATGTGTTATGTGTCATGTGACCTCTTTACATTTTGGGAAATAATTGATAACATCTCCTTAACGGTGCAAGATAGAGACATAAAGTTACAATGGGACACTAATAGGAAATCATATGTGACCTATCGAATGGCACCATTGCCAATACCTTTGAATGATGTTGAAGGTCACTTTTTCTGTTTGAAACCTTTCTAACTCCCATACCTCGTGAAACGTAACACAAATTTACTAATACAGCGCGTCGCGCGGTCTCTCTGCAGTGGCAGAGCTTCTTGTCTATAGTTTCCATTTGCGCCGAACAGCGTTAACATACGTCATCTGTGTTGTGTTGCGTGCACGCGGTGATAGAACGATCGTGACGTCATCTGGAGTTGGAAATCTAGATGACATGGAAGGTGGAACTGTAAAACACATTCGTCACTACCAAGTTTACCGCGGCATGTCGCCGTCCACGTCATCTCGTCTCGAGGTAAGCTGCTACTGAACGAATGCACACTGATCTGATAGCGACCGAATTCGGCTCTGGCGCGACATCTTCTGCTATGCATCTTCTGCCGCCAACTGGCGAACTGGTCGAAACGTACGCGGGATAGCTGAATTTGCAGGACTGGAATTTGCAGGACTGGAAAATGACGGACTGGAAATTGACGGACTGGAAAATGACGCACTGGAGTAGAACAAGAACAAACGTATGCATTCAAAGTTAACCCAGTATTGTTTGAGGGAACTGTGTGATCGACAGCGTTGACAC
>Ga0209363_1001610_pt1 | contig 11018 bp, 8 predicted proteins | sample WorMetexBAHAMAS3_FD_187385 | JGI IMG/M metagenome (GOLD analysis project Ga0209363, IMG submission 187385) | Marine gutless worms symbiont microbial communities from Max Planck institute for Marine Microbiology, Germany - Inanidrilus exumae... | ecosystem: Host-associated > Annelida > Digestive... | reverse complement strand
ACATAAAATGGTATAATAAATAACTTCTTATCTAATCTCAAACGCATAACAATGCAAACGAAACAAGCGTATCCTGGCATGACGTCACACATGACGGAAACAGCCAAAGAATAACTATACAAAAAACACCAATAAACATGTACTTTTTTAGCATTTTACGGCGTAATTTATCAAAATTTGTTACACAGACGGTTTATATTGCAGTAAGCAGCTAGAAACTACTTTTAATCAATTTGGTAAAAAAAATCGTTGCGTATCATCTTTAACGTCCCCTTTCAGCACAAATATGGCTATATTAGAGACAAAAACAACACAGTATCACATGTAAACAGCATACACACACCATGTCCAGAAAAAGGTGCCACTATATTTTTGCCTCTAACTTTGCCAAATGCTGACCATGTTCAAAATTATTTCACAGACAGACTTAGCAATAAACTTGTCCACCACACCTTACATGTCGCTACACTACCTTGTGAAATGTCTGCGCTCAAAAATCGCCATGCTCCGGAGCTCAGTGGAGCGAACAGTCATGCAAAACTCAGCCATTCGAGACAGATGGTGGAAAATATTCAATCATCGATGTTAGCACAGTTTCGTTCACTGACGAAAAAGGTATTTACAGTGTCGACAATGAAAACCTCTAAGAATCACCAATTGTATGCAACTGCAGCAGCAGGAAGAAAGACGTCACGACAAAACGCCTGCACGCATGATCAACGTTCAGACAGTCACTGATGGCATCAGTCGACGAGTCACAAGTGGTCGGGAAAACACCAGTTTGAAATTTGTCAATTACGGAATGTTATCGTAACGTGATGTTGCTATAACCGTTCCTGCCAGCCATACGCTAGATCTTAAGTTCTCCATCTTTCAGCAGAACAGTGCCCAGCATACATGGTGCTTGAGGCAATTAACTTTGTTACCCATGACTTCGCCAGATATAAACTGATTTTTAAAAATTCTTTCAAGGCACGCTTGGCAGTAAATTTGTAACAAAGTATTAGTAAAAGATCGTACCATTCCCAAATCACGTTGCTACACTACCTTGTGACGTATCATTAATCACCGTACACGTTTCAGGTTGTTGCTGTTTACCTGTCATTAATAAATACACAAGGTAGTGTAACGACACATTTACGGTGTAGTGGGATATTTTATTATAGCTTTATGACAAATTTACTGATAAGTCAGTGAAATAATTTTAAAAACCTGTCAGTATTTGGCATAGTTAGAGGCAAAAATATAGTGGCACTCCAAAGTTAAGTGTAACAACACCTACACCTTGTTGCACATAGCACTGGGATTGCATCTTCAGTTCCTTATGGACAAGGACCAGATTATGATTACGATATGATTACGATTTCACACAAGTAACAGTTTTTTACACAGAATTTGCGATACGTTAAAATAACTGTAAAATGCAGTAAATTGAACCATTGTTGATGACAACGGGGATTTCCCAGCGGCTGTAGAATTATTCAATTCGACTGTGCTACATCGTATGCTGGCGAGACCAATCTTCGGTAACGTGACTCCACACTTGTTACAGCAAGCCACGGGGTCTTGAATCCATGACTCCAGTAGCAGTTCACGTGACCATTCTGCAACAGAATGAAACAGCAGACTAACTGCTGAGTTTAGTTTAAGGCATGTATTTAATGACAAGGTAAAATATCCTACTAGACCCTCTTATGACATGGCATGAACAATCTCGTGAAATGCATGGCATCAGAAGGCGACTATTTTGTAACAGAATTTTTTTCATCAATCACACAAACGCCAACCAAGTTTGCTCTGGCCTGTAATATGCAATCCAAAGTCAACTTGTTTGTATCGTAACAGAATACAATGCAGAAAACAAAGTATGCTCAAACGCAGATGGAAATCAGCACAGCAGTAAACAGAAAACGGACAAAAAAGGAAGCATAAACAAAAAGGGGGCATACCATGGTTTCTCAGCAATGCTTCAGCAGTAAACAGCGGGACTCTCAACATGTCTGAAGTCTCAACTAGCAACTGATCTTTGGCTTCTTGAAGGTCCTGAGCCCCCAAGCCACAATATGCCTAATAAACAACAGCACGGAACGAATAAAAATTTCAACAATAACGAAAAACACGAACATTCATCATCAAAAGTAGAATCCAAAGTGACTACTCTGAAAGCTGTACGGAATTCCCAAAATTTTACAGTTTTCTGGCACTGGTCAACAATTGCTACGACTGACAAGAAACAGCCTTGAATTCTCATACTACTTTTCCTAACCCAACAATTTCCACAGCATTTTCATGACATGACCACCACCACATTTACATGAAAATAATAATTTATAATTCCCGATGTTTGAACTTTTTCCACATAAAAGGTCACTCACGTAGAAATTTCATTACTGATAACAGATTAACAGTGAATAATCTGAGAGACACAAAAACTACAGAAACCAAAATAACTCGTTTTAGAATGCACCAATGCTAACAAGACATAACCGGAGTCCAAAGCAAGCAGTGCTGACCTCATTTAAGTCCAACTGATTTAAAGAAATGTCAATGGGGTGCACTGACTGAACATCATCCTGCACATAACATCACACGACAGCATACCACCCCACATACGTACATAGGATCAATGGCAATGTTCCAGATGAACCTGTGTTAGCGGGTTAGTCCCTTGATCCAGATGGTAAATGGTGCAAAACTTTGACTGGCCAGATGACAGGTGTCATTTCAGTTTCTTGAATACAGTAAACAAGGTGCAGCAACCGTTAAAATGTTGATAAAAATTCAGGTATGAGTTAATCAGGAGTACTTCCACTCAGATAACTAATGACTTACTTCAAACAAAGACTTGCTAAAATGGTGACTTTACACTATTTCTAGATAAGCAATGGTTTATTTTTCACCGGAATAGATACCAGTCAAAAAAAAAGTTTTGCTTCTGATTAATTTATAGCACTCTGAGTAAGTCATGTTTTAGATGCACTTCAGTCATCAGTATCTGCTACACAGTATCTGACTCCATGCAAGATTTATTTCAACGTAGTGGTAAAACATATTCCAATGGTGCAATAAAAACTAGACATGACTAGTTAGTACTGGTAGTAACTAAAACCTGTAAGTACTGATAAGCAAATAATCAGTTTTAAACCAACTAATAATTTCAGCCACAGAAACACAAAGTTAAGTGAAATGCGAATGCAAAGAAAACTAAGCGCTTAGTGCTTTCTGCCATTACATCCAACAGCACTTAGCTAGCAACGTAAGTAGAAAAATTTTCCAATTAGTTGACTTTCAAAGAACTTTAGCACTCACAGTTGATTCTGTGAAGCTAACATATGTTGAGTTCAGTGGTAATCAAGTACGTTCAATTTGTAAAATATAACTATTTATTGTTTTTATGCTGCGTATGTTGCATAATAACAACGTATGCTTGCGGGTAGTTTATGAAACATTTACTGATGGGGTCACCTAATATTTATTACGTAAGCGCTTTCTTTGCTAGTTTCTGTTCAGTGACAGCTAAGCGCTTTTACTAAGCAGTTTTAAGCAGACTTAATGCAGCCACTGTGTAGACAGTTTGATCAACAGAAATAGGGCATTCTTTTGTCCACATTGGACTTGCGGAGACAGCAGAACAAACAGGTGTAAAATAGAAACTGTCCTATCCAAAAAAGGACATGTGGCCACCTGGTCATACCAGAAATCAGGTAAAGGTAAAACCTACCGAAGAAAACACCATGTTTGACTCAAGAAACAGTGCAATGTCACTATGTCCATTTTTCTCAGCACAATCACATGCTGTTTCATTGTCCTTGTTTTCAGTCTCCAGCGGAATTCCACTTTCAACTAGTCTCTGTAAAAATAATTTCACAAGTTATAAACTTAACTTAATAAACGAATATTACACACCAAAAATTGCAACTAACTAAGCGCATACAGCACTGTGCTATAACTACATTGCCTGCATGCAAATGCCATATTTATGCTCAATTTCCAAAAATATCAACAACAAAACACTTCATACAACAAAAGATTGGCATGAAAGAAATAACAGTAATGATCCAGTGGATGCGGGAACCAAAACTGAAATCATTCCATAGTAACAGTGACGACAGCTATAATAACTGTGATAATTCTGCAGTAACTGGTTGCACTTTGATGGAACTACTGTGTATGTGTGCTCTGTATGGGTGGTGTAAAAAGGTAAAGGCTTGCCATACTTATTACCAAGCATTGGGCCCAGAGCTGATCCCGGTATACAGGCAGTCAGCCCACAGGTGACTGCTAGTCATCCACCAGGCGGTAGGTTGGCATTACTTTCTGCCAGGACTGCAGTTACCTTCCCAGCCACAGAGCATGACCGCCCCTTGGCCGGTACCAAGTTATACTGCTTTGTGACAAAGGCACATAGGTGTAAACAACTTGCCAAAGGTTGTTAGACAGGTTTGTCCCCGAGTAGGATTTGAACCTACGACCTGTTGTTCGCAAGTCCAACGCTCTACCCATTGTGCCACCAGTCTACTTTTGGTTAATTCTGAGATATGCACATAATGTCAGTACATGTTAAGCATTCTTGCTGCCAGCATTTCACCCCAGTCAGCGTTGTCAACTGTTGGTGGCAGCAATGAAGACAGACAGTGCCAGCAGACGTGTGACATTATGGATAAGCAGATAGTTCTTTGCCGAGTTTAATGTTAAGTTTACGTAGCAGGTGAAATGACGCACTTTGAATGAATGTTGCTTTAATACTTTTGATATATTCAGCAGATTAACAGAAGAGGTTTATTGTGACATATTGCTGTCGACAGATAAACTGTTCTTTAGTTATGTAATTTTACTTAATCTGTTCCACTGAGTTGACTGGTTTAATGAACTGTTGTTTTCTGTGCTATTTCGCTGCCCAAAAGACACATTCTAAAATAGGCCAAACAATTTGACATTTTGAACTGATGTTAATCATGCAATTTTTCTAAAATATCATGCCGCTTTTGCCTTTGCAACCTCATCATTCATATTCTGTTTGACAGCAGACTTTTTATGTGGTAGGTGGACTATGCAAGTTCGAGGACTTATTTACTTACTTTGTTTATTTAATAAATCACACAAAGGACCAAAATGTCGCATTGTCTACTAGATTAAGTGATAAAGCATAACTAATATACATAAATATATACTCAAATACACAAAAGAAACAGGAAATGAGGATAATTATGTATAAGGACAATGACTATAACAACCGACACTTTATGCAGCTGCTTAATGTACCGATTTCACACGGACATTTTTAGTGAATCAATGAAACGTGTTCCTTCCATCAATAGATGGTGACAAAGAAACTGTCAAAGAAACCAATTTCACACTACTCACATAGAAATAGGTATATTGTGTCCATTATCATTAAGGCAGACATTCTTGCATTTTCTGTTAGTGTATCTTGTTGCTTCAACTGCTACAGTACTGTTCTGCATTGGGGGAGATAAACAATTACCTCCACAACTGCTTTCATGCCTCCGGTGGCTGCATAATGCAATGCCGTATTGCCCTTCTACAACAAAAATACATCCAATTACATCACGGACGTGAAAACACAGACTGGAACTATAACTTATGGTTCGGCAACACTAAACCTAGTTAACCTTGATATAAACGTAGACTATCGGTAGTTAAATCAACAGTTAACCAATAGCTAATGATATTTTTGTTGCACAATTTGGTTGCACGTTGCATCAGTTACTGAATAACCATAGCTAATTCTTGTTTCCTGTATTTATCCTTCACCTAAATCACACATTAAAAATAAAAAGGCAGAGAACGTTTCATGGTATGTGTCTGCTGATTATTTTTGCACTCAATCGCATCTCAGCAACTGAGCATCACACTCAACAATCCCGTTTGCCTGCGGTATTAATGTTTGTCAATCATCTGCAACCACTATTGTCCGACAGTCTCACATACAAACAAATTGTCAGTGACAGAGACAACGGCAGGTCACGTGACACACTATCCAACAACAGTGCAGGAAAGTGGGCAAGTATCCAGTTAACTGATTGTCATTGTTGCAATGCAAAACAGACTTAACCTTTGGTTAACAGCACTCATAACTAGCATATAGTTAACTCAAAACAGAATCACACTTAGTGCAACAGCCTGAACTGAGATCACAATATTTATCAGAAATATACACAAATCATATGGGTAGTATCATGAGCTTCGTTCGTTCGTTAGTTATTGCGGGCAGGGGTTCAACTTACTTTGGACCCCGGCGTTTAGACCTTATGTAGGTCTAATGTGCTACACAATAGAGGAGGGGAATTGGTTGGTGTATGCTTTTATATGTGACATGTAGGGTGAAGGAGGGCTAAGTAGAAGTGAACAGCTTGTCGGGTATTTCTATAATGCAGTTCTATAACTCTAGGCATGGCCTACTGTCTGGCTAAGCCCCGATGGTGCTTATGCAGTGCCAGCCAGTGAACTTGCCACGTCTATCTGCTTCAGCTCACGTCAGCATGGCTAACACCTTGACGCTGCTAATCAAGGCATCAGCAACAGTTACAGTTTATAGAGGACACTGTCGAACCCTGTATTTCCTGCCCCTTGGGTACCTCCCTGTTCATCATGTGCATAGGAATTATTAGAAAGTCAACACTGATTAATTTTAACTCTGTTTGGATTTTAGTGATGATACGTGGAAAAAAGGCAACCACAATCACGAAACTGCCAAAATTAAAAATTGCACACTTATAAAATCGAATATCTACTTCCAGTTTGTCTTAAAAACAATAGACGTTGAGTCGACCACATTACCAAGCCGCATGCAAAATTTGGTAAAAATTGGTAAAGAACTGCAGACGCAATTGTTCAAACACACACCGACACAAAATTAATTAATTAGATAATCTATGCCATGCATTGGACAGACAATTAAAGATCACAAGTTGCTGCTTAGTGCTTATATTTGCTCAAATTATGTTCAGAATTACCTGTCCTTCGGTTTTTTATCTCCAGCTGCAAACCAAAATTCTTGACAGAAGACCAATGATCCTACCAAAATTTTGTCTGGAAAATTGTATACAAATGAGAACTCAGAGGACCAAATTCTGATATGCTTCCTGTCATTATCAGACGACCATTCCACTTACTTCATCAACAGCAGCTAGATCAAGTTTCTCGTTCTGTCCAGTTGTCTGGTCAGCAGTTCCTGACCACTGCAACAGCTGATCCACACATGACAGCCGAACGTCCAGCTCCTCCACTGACAACTGTGATTGTGCTGAACACAGAATGTGAAGGCACGTCTCATCGCGAGCATTCCTCTTGTTAGGATTTCCATTCAGTTCAGTCAGAAACAACCTGCCAACAGCAGAACTCCCTTAGTAGTTCAGCAGGCTGAAATTACTCACCAAAATCACGTCTTGCAAGAGTTAAGTAAGTAAGAAAGAAAAACATTTAAAAGCAACATTAGTCACACAAATAAATAAATAATGTTATTCATCTTCTCTCTAGTCTGAATGTGCTAGCTGCCATACAGGCAGTAAACTTTGCTCCAACAAAATCCTCCAATACTCAACTAAAGATGCTGGAGGATAACACGAGCTGACATGTATACTGACCACATAACAGTTGTTGTTATGTTCAAGGTTGTTGAACTAATTAACAATTAACCACAAGTCTGTAATCAAAACGCTAATTCTCACCTTGTTAAGGATTTCATATTCTGACGACAGACAAAATGCAATGGTGTGTCACCATTGTGATTGCCTTTCAGCATAGCACTTGGACACAATGCTTTACGCAGTTCAACATTTGACATAAGCAGCTGAACAGCAGCTTCTTCTTCTCCATTCCGTATCAGTTTTTGAAATTTTGACGAACCTTTCCCCATCTAGCTGTCGTTGCTCAGGACCTATATATGCAAACATCAACAGAATAGGAAATAGCACAGTTAATGCTAAGCTGAGTTTACTGAACTGGATGCAGCAATTCTCTGCTAACATCAGTTTGGTTAATTCTAGTGTTGTTACGACCACCAAACTTTCACAGCCACCGCGGTGGTTGGCTACCACCGAACCAACACCGCCATCGCAGTGTTTTACAGTGTTCTCGGCAGTCTTTCTGGCCGCTGTTTCCTGAAAACTGCCCATCACTTCCGTAAAGCAGCAAAAGATAGTCATCTAAATGCCACGTCATTTGACACTGCCTGAACGCATGGCGAGTCCAGTCGGCAACATCGTCCACCCTCCCTACGTGTCTGCTTCCCCACTCGCAAACGACAGGACTGCCGAGACAGCAGGGACAGTCTAGGCACTGTACTTAGTGAGACTGTCGTGACGGTCTCACTTAGTGCACCCCCTACTGTCACGTGCAATGACTCATTGCTCATTGCGCAATTAATTTTTAGCACATTCCAGGACAGCTGGAACGATCTCTAAACCGTGACATCCACCTGTTTCCGATTAACAACCCTAGCTTTGACACCGACTGATATTTGCCACCACCACCGGCACCGGTGAATAATTTGCCGCTCACAAATATAACACAGGAAAAAGATCTTGGAATTACAGTCACGAGCGACTTGAAATCATCTCAGCAATGTTTACAGGCATTTAATAAAGCTAAAAAAATACTGGGTGTTATTAACCGATCTATAGTGTATAAGAAGAAAGATGTACTGGTCAAACTTTACATGTTGCTTGTTAGACCGCATTTGTAATATTGTACTGCAGCTTGGAGTCCTCATTACAGTAAAGATATAAAGATATTTTGGAAAGGATCCAGCACCGGTTTACACGTATGGTTCCTGGGTTGAAAAGTCTACCTTATGAGCAGCGGCTGATAAAGTTACATTTATGGCCCTTGGAAGAACGACGAGTTCGTGCAGACTTGATTGAAATTTACAAAATTGTGAATGGTATTTCTGGAATTAACTTTGATAGTTTCCTTGAATACGACACCAACGACAGAACACGAGGTCACTCCAGGAAGTTACGTAAAAAGAGATTTAATACGGATTTGAGAAAACATTTCTTCACAGATCACATTATCAACATCTGGAATGCTCTTGGCGACAGAACAGTTACATCTGCCACCTTAAACAGCTTCAAAAGTGGATTGGAAAGAATACGCAATTCCAAACAGATGGGTCTGTTATGGTCATCTGTGGCCAAAGACCCTTGAGGCCGACCCAGCCCCCTTCTGGTGAAGCCTCGTCGGTGAATTATCGGTGAGAAAGAGGAGAAGCCAGGAGGTGTTGGATCTCAATATTTTGCATAGTATGCAATTGAGGCTTACTTGTCTGTAATTATTAACGTCATCTTTTCCACCTTTTTATTAACAGGTGATATATTATTTTGCACATAGCAAGTATCTTAACAAAACCATCAATACAACATAAAATATCTCAATAAATAATCACATTAAAATCCTAGGAGGATAGAATAGTCCAAGAAGGAATAGTCGATGTTTATATAAAAGCCTATAAATACGATAAGCCAGGCAACTCGCTCCGGCGCCATGTTAATTTAGTGGACATGGCGCTACCTGGTGTTCCGGGGGCAGTGTTTATAGCGTCCATAGCAACGCCTTCAACGCAATAGTGCAGAGTCACACTGCAATATAGGCTGCTTGGTTGCAATGGTTGGTTGGTTGGTATCTTTTGCCTCGAAAACAGTTGGACTCCTGTGCCGAGTGCTGTCGAACTGTCGTTGCAAATCTTCAAGCAGACTCTGAAGCTAACATTTACTGTAACAAAATTTCTATTAATATCCGGTCCGTCTTACGTTAGATCATTGAACAGTTGCACTTTCCAGGCGCAAATACACTGAAACGTCGCTTTCCGATCCCAATTCGATCTTAGTTGAACGATTGCCGTTTTGCAGTACAGTGAACATATTCAACAAGTTGACATTTTTCCGAAATAATAGCCTAGACTCCACGAGAGATATTATGTGATCAGTTCTTCTTTTATCCAGTGACTACGCCGGTGGGAAACGGTCTCTACAACTACGCAGTACGGGGAACATCCCGGAACACCAGAGAGATCTGAGAATACCATGACACTTTTTCAGTTCAGTGCTTTAAGAAGAGGTGCAGAATGAGTATTACGAGCAGCTCCACAAATTATTCTATAAGCAATTTTCTGTACTGTATCAATTAGCTTTCTGAGCCGAACCTGCCGAGTTCGGTAAAATAACGCAAAATAAGGGCCATTTCGCCGTTTAAGGTCATTCAGGGTCACCGAATTTGGTACCAATCGATAGCTCATATACGACCTCCTATTAGTGATTAATACCTTACCTTCTATCTTGCACCGTTACCGAGATGTAGCCTTCGATAGCTCCAAAATGGCTGTATTTGGCTACCCCTCTTGCGTTTAAACCCCCAACGGAGGGGTTCCCCTGGGATGATCTGCGTAAAATTTTTCACTCTACCGAAACGGCTGTCCTGAAAGTGCTGACCGATATTTTGCTGGCTGTCGATAGCGGTGATCTGTCTGTACTCGCCTTACTGGACTTATCAGCGGCATTCGACACCGTTGACCATCACATCCTGCTTGCCCGTTTGAGGATCTCCTTTGGGATTGATGGCGCTGCACTCGCATGGCTTCAGTCATATCTGACTGGCAGAGTAGAAACCGTCCGGTGTGGCTCAACTCGGTCAACGACCACGACAGTCTGGTATGGCGTGCCGCAGGGGTCGGTTCTGGGTCCGCTGCTTTTTATTTTGTACACTGCCAGTGTCATGATGCATTAAGGACGTATATTGAGTGTGACTGGAACACAGAATTTGCTGCTGTTAACTTAGAAGAAGAAGGGATGTGGAATATCATAAAAAATAAAATTGACGATGGTGTTAAACGTTTTGTTCAATTAACCTCTAGATTTAATAACACAAAATGGAAAAGACCATTAAGTGGTGAAATTCGTAATCAAATCAGACGCAAAAAAGTCTCTGGAGGAATTAAATCAGAGATAAAAATACTACTAGCTGGTTGCAATACACAAAACAGAGAAATAAAGTAAAAC
>Ga0209363_1001609_pt1 | contig 11019 bp, 7 predicted proteins | sample WorMetexBAHAMAS3_FD_187385 | JGI IMG/M metagenome (GOLD analysis project Ga0209363, IMG submission 187385) | Marine gutless worms symbiont microbial communities from Max Planck institute for Marine Microbiology, Germany - Inanidrilus exumae... | ecosystem: Host-associated > Annelida > Digestive... | reverse complement strand
TGCAGCTTACTAGAAAACTTATTGGAGAGGTAAAATTTCATCTTTTTCATTAACTTTTGCATAGTTACATTGCACTTGTGACACAAAATTCTGGCTTTAGTGATGTGCTGAGCGGGTTGTTTTATTTGTTTTGCTTGTTTCATGAAACCTTCTCACCTTCGACTGCCTTTTTTCCTTCGGACTGCCTACACAGCCTAGTACTTGGACTGGATCTTCTGTGCTCAACATTTTCAATTTTGCACTTTTTTCATTATTTTTTCATTTTTGATTCCATATTGTTGATTAAGGTGGCTGTCTGTCAGTTTTTCGGCATACACACGTATATTGTGTGGTATTGTATGGCTTGATTTTACCATCCCACTTTTGTTAAACAGGAAATGGTTCTTCGGCTGTGCCAGCACATTCAGGAATTTCTTCGTGCCCACAATAAACCACCGTCAAAATCATTTTATGAAGAGATGCTTTATAATCGGCAGTTACGAGAGCAAAAACAAGCTCGTGAAGCGGAAAAACGACTTGAGCTAGAGAGACAACGGGAACATAAACAGGTTGCTGATAAGTTACTGATTGCACTAATTGATAAGTGTTGTTTTTAGTTTTTTTTTGTTTTTCCATTGCACTAATTGATAAGTGTTGTTTTTAGTTTTTTTTGTTTTTCCTGCAAATTTGAATAATCATTTACTGGATTTTTCTTTGTAGTATAACAGATATCAAATATTCGTACAAAGGATGAATACTTATCATTGCTAACACTTAAAGAAGTAAAGAAATGTTAATAATGAAGATGTGTTCTTAATAACTGTTATTTACTATATAGGAGAAAATCGTGAGATAAAATTTGCTCAAGGTAATCCACACACTGTTATTTAGTAGTTTAGTATTATTTTTGTCCTTGATGTCATTTGTCATAATAGCATATTATAACGTTTGAAATTTAGAACTAGAGTTAGTCTGTTGTGGCTATGTGACTTGCAGCTGCTTGAAATTGAGATGATTGAAATGGAAATCCAACGTAAAAAGGAGGAGTTGAAGAAAGATGATCGAAGGCAAAGGAATTTGGCTCGACAGGTAAATGTTACTCAGATATGTGAACGACAGTCTGTTGTAAGAAGTCCTCACAAAGTAGAGGTTGTTTTCAACATCTTTATAGTTCCCATTTTAATGACAATTTCAGAGTACTGAAGGCATTGTGAGTTGAATTTAGATTTAGAGAGCAAAATGTTTTAAATGATGTTGCAGGAGGAAAGAGAACAGGTTCGGTCTTCACGATCTTGTTCTCCAGCTCGCCAGTTTCCGCAAAGGAAGCGGTAGAGTTCTATGTTATAATTGTCTTCGTGGAACAATTCTCTTCTCTGTAGAGTAGAACTAAAAAACCATTAAAACAGTTAGCTTGCTGTTTTGGGCAGGATGAATGGAAGACAATTACAATTTATGTAATATAGCAAATGTAATAGCTGGAAAGATGTATCAAACTAATGCATGTCTCTTTTTCTACCCCTCATTATTGTGATGATAAGTTTAACACATACTTGTCATTTGTCATAACTCGAATAACTAGAGAAAACTGCCATTTTTGACTTACTCTTTTGATGTTCATTATGTTTATTAGCAGTGTGTATGATTTTATAGTTTGCAGCTTTATACAGTGCAAAGCTGCAAACTGTATAATCATGTACATTACACCTGTATATATTTTAATAACATGGTACTAATGCATACTTTATTGGGAATTGTTAACATTGCTAATATAATGCAGTATGCACAATAACCCTAACATATTTATTAAGTTGTGTTTTTCAACTTAGATTTGCATTTTGGCATTGAAGAAAAACTGTATGTGTGTGTTTACACTGTAGGCTGTGAATGAAATAGTTTAGTAGTCGGTTATCGTTATCACGACATACAAAGTAGCAAGTGCCAGTGTGCTTATGTTGAATGTTTTGATTTCATTGTCATTTGTCAGAATATATAGTTGAATGTGTGTTGAGTGGATTTAAGCCTGGCCGTTTATTTGATTTGTATTTAGCATTCGCTGCTCCGAGTTCTTCGTTATACTTTTACTGTCAATGTTGTGATGCTAATTGTTTAATGATGTCACCAGTGAGACCAGCTTTCCAGGCATTGTCGAGTCAAGTGATGGAACTGGTGATGCGGATCCCATGGTGTCTACTTCAGTGAAATTTAGAGGCAAAAGCGACATGATTATCCACAAGGGAAAATTGCTTGGTAAATTTACCATCACACTGTGTGCCTTATCAATCACAAGTTTTAGTTGTGTATAATTTGGCGTCTCTTTATTTACTGTAGATCTCAGATTCTTTCAAGACTGCAGTTGAAGCAATCCTCTAATGGCCCATTGGAGGATTGCTTCAACTGGTAATGAAACTTAAGCTGTAATATTGGCAGAAGTTGATGGCCATCTGCAAACAAGAGTAAGGAGAATTGGATAGTCAGTCCAGCCAAGCGGTGCTCGGTAGTTTTGAGCTGCTGAGCAGGAGACATGTAAACATCTATGTCTGTCATGCCAAGAATGGTTGAAGAAATGTTTGCAGATCATTTGAGATTGGGTAGCTGGCCAGTAAAAATCCCTATTTGGCTATTACCAAATGTTTTTTTCTTGCAAGATAGACTTTGCTGGACACGATCTTGTCTATCATGACCCAGGAATTGGCCGATTAAGCAACTGCCAAGATGGTTGCAGTATCTGGCAATGTTTTTGTAGTATGGACTAAGAGCATACACTGTGCTCAGTTGCACTTAAATTATAGATTGTAGTTGCTCTGTGACTATTGCTGCATTAATGGAATGTGTTGTAGTGGGTTTGTTATACAGGGTGTCACAGAACACACCGGGACATTAACCACTGCAGGTCAAAAAGATGCCACTGTAGCAACATGTTTAGCGTGTGGCAAGATTTTTAGTGAAGACGACTTTATTACAAATTTACGCCTTGAGTCACGTGATGAAAGAATTTAAAGAGCCAGCATAAAAGGAGCATGAGGAGTCTAGTTGTTGATGAAGAAAGGATGATGCCTGGCCACTGGTTAGGGTTAGTGGTTTATATTTCCTTCAGTTATATGACACTGATGGTTGGGTGGCAGGAAGAACGTTCGGCCAGTAAAAAACCCTCATCCCAGAGGTTCTGTTCCAGAACAGATGGAGGAGGAGGGCTGAGGAGTAACTGGCTGACCCAGGATCACCTGGTAGATGGCTGTTAAATGGAAGTAGTATTAGCTGAGAGTTTGAAAAATCAATTAGCATGTTGCAAATAGTATCCGTTTTTGTCTTTTTTTCACCGAGCTGTAATGCTGCAGCAGCGGTGCAGTGACAGCATTCAGGGCTTGTAAGATGCGACGGTCGCTTGTTGAATGTAGGAAGCAGCTCAACACGTGGTAGTCACGTGTATGTCGGCGTTGACGTCAGCTCCGGTGAGCTGGTTGCTGTGTCAGACTGGCTGATACCATCTTCCACTGGACCTGGCACACAACCAGACTGTCAAGCTGAACACACTGCAGACCGTCAAAGTCAGGTCGTGTCAACAGTGATGCAGAGTAGCTGCACTCTGCACTTGTTTTTCTTCTGTTAAAGTGTCGCAGTGGACACACGTGTGTGAAGTCTTCCTTACTGATGTTGCCCAGGCCTGTAAAAATAGGCCAAATCTGTTCTTAGGCTATGTGTCATACAGGGCAACCAAACCTGGCTTTAGTTATTCATGTTTACTTTGTATTATAGTATCTTTACTGGCATATGTCCACAGGGCATATGCCAGTATTTAGACTTGGGGGTACAGTTTTAACACCAGTGGGGAGAAATTTGTCAAGGAGGAGTTAACTTAAGGTCAACTTGACTCCTGCATGCTAAATTTCACCCCCCCCCCCACTCAGTAAAGGGGTGGAGTTGTAAGATTCTAAAAACTTTTTACAAAATTTGGGAATGCAAACGCCCTTCAGGGCGTTGTTCTTACAAATTTTTCAGAGTTTGTGGCAATTTCATGGTCAATCCGTAGTTTAAATTTTGTGAGATTTGCACAAGAGGTTCCAAAGTTATGGGGATGCATTTTCCCCGAAATTTTCATTGCCCCTGGCAACAAAAACCATATTTTGAATCCAAAAAAGGTGCAGAATTGGCACAGACCTCTGTTACCATGCTTGAGTATGGTGGGGCCTGGACTTTGGCATAATATTTGCCTTGCAGAGGCATCAGTATATACAAGTCAAGGTCAAATTTGGCATCAAAGAGAAGAACACACCAAAACTGGGGGTTGGTATAGGAACCCCAAAATGTAAAACTCTGGGAACATCCTACTGGTGTTGCAGTGACTTGAAGATGCTTATAATTTCTAGTCAGATGTTTTAATTTCTTCAGTATCATGCTAAGTGATTGGCTGGAAAGAACTTACGTGAAATACCTATATTTGTTTATAGAGTGGACCATAAAACCTTGACTCGGTTTATTTGTTCATTGATGTTCCTTGCGGTGACGATGTTGATGATTTTCTTTGTACTAATTATTGTTACATAAATGTATTTTTTTTAAAATTGTAAGTGCTAAGAACATCAGGCTCCGGTGCTGCAATGTGCCCTAGTTTATTTGTTGATTATGGCGTGGTATAAAATTATTTACTTACTTACTTACTTATTTACTCCTTATTTCTTTCTTAAGAATAGGCCCATTCCATTTCCAGACTGGAGGTCATAACAGGCGACCAAACCTGGCTTTAGTCTTTTGTGTTTATTTTGTCTTATAGTATATTTTGTTTTGTTATGGGGGCATATTTGCTTTTGTTGTAGTTAGATTTAGTTTTTCAGTACTAAGCCAACAAATTGGCTGGGAAGAACGTCTCCAAAGTTACCTATTTTGTGTCAGGTGGGACGTAAAAACTTAGTCAATCACTTTTTTCAAGTCTGTATAACGTTGCAGTATTTTTTTCTGTTTAGGTGTCAAGCATAGAGCACGGTCTACTGTCGCTGCTTCACTTGCAGCACGTTAATCTAGTCCGATATCTTGGTATCAGCTGCTCAGTCCAGCCAGCCTGTGCCCGGATATCTGTGAGATCTTTGTTGTGTCACTTTCTGTTACTAATTTGTTTGCACAGTAATATCGCATAAATTGTTGCAGTTGATTTGCATTTATATATGTAGCCTTAGCAGCTGTATATATTACTTTTATAGGACCCTGCCCACTGTAATAATAGCTGCTGGAGTAGTAAGTCCACTGTGTTTATGTGTTTGTGTGTGTGTGTCTGCATGTGTGGCTTTTTCTAGTTTATTTGTTTGTTAGTCATGTTAATTTCCCTTTGATGCTTTGCCAGTGTTGCTCATGTAACAGAAGGAACATGCATCGCACAAAATGTCCTGCGCTGGTTATAACTCAAAGGTTCTACCTTGGAACAAGTTTATGAAAATATTAAGGTAGCAGTTGGCAAAGCCGTATTCACCCGGGGTTGTAGCCAGTGTTTTGTATTGTGGGACTGTCCAATCAAACAAGGTACAGAGGGTCTATTTTTGTTTAACAGCCATTATTACAGGTGAACGTGGGTCAACTGATTCAGCTGATTCCCCTCAGATCCTCCTCCTCCTTCCACCTGTGCCCTAAAGAGAATATTTACAGATTGGTAGAACAGGTTCTTACGGGTTGAATGTCATTCCAACCATCATGAAACACAAAGCATTAACCCTAACCAGTGGTCTGGCCTTATCCTTTGTTCATCCACCATCTGACATTAGGGGAATTGCTCCATTTTGGTCAGTTCGGCTTAGAAACATTTATTTCCAATAAGAATATCAAAATATCTCAACATAACCCATTTATGGTATATTTCCAAAAAAGAGTCTCCTGGCAAATTAGGGAAAACCTTGGCACCGTAGATCTTCCTTAGCTATGACGGTGGGCTTATCTGGAATCTGCCCAGCAAAATAGTGTGTGTGTGTGTGTGTGTGTGTGTGTGTGTGTGAGTGTGTGTGCGTGCGTGCGTGTGCATGTGTGCATGTGTGTATTAGTGAATGCTTCTACTTATAATGGCAGGTGTTGTCCGAGTATGTTGGAGGTGGTACTCTGTTTACATGGTTGCAACGCCAAGTGCCAATGCCTCTGGACATGTTACGATATTGTGTCAAGGAAACACTAAATGGTCTTGCATATCTTCATAGTAACACTGTCGTTCATGAGGATCTCCGGGTGAATATCTGATTTCCTGTTCCATTTTTACTTCTGCCACTGTAGGGAAGGGATTCTGCTTTCAGTGCCGTTTGTTTGTTTGTTTGTTTGTCTGTTTGTGAACACGTTACTCAGAAAATTGTGGGTGGATTTTTGTGAAATTTGGAAAGTAGGTAGGTTATGGACCAGAGAAGAATTTATTATATCTTGGAAGGTTAGGGTTAAAGTAGGCAGTAATGACATAGTGGCAGAGGTGTGCACTCTGCTGATGGCCGTCTAGTTATTATCTTTACTGCTATTATTTATTGTCATTGGTTTCTTCATTGTCACTGTTTCCATCGATGTCACATTCTGTGAATTAGAAAGTTGTTTTACGTAACAAATTACAAGTTTGTTTATATATACATTAGTGCATAGTTGCTGTGGGAACTGCACACTGTTATCTTTACTGTCAGCTGGTTGCAGTTTACAACTAACAGTGTGCAGATGTATTTGTTCAGTTTTGTAAATTTAGTGTAAATTCTGCGCTCACAGCTGTCATAAAGTTACTTACTTATCTTTCTGCAGCGGTTGCAACGGTGGAGAGTGAGCATAGACGAAGAAACGGCGCTTCCATCAGGAGCCTGTAGTGGTAGATGAAGAAAGTCTGAGGCCAGGTCACTAGTTAGCATCAGTGCCATCTGTGTCCTTCAGTGCTTTGAAACTGTTGGCTGGGTGACAAGAAGAACATCCCGTGCATCTCATCCCCAAAGATTCTGTTCTGGAACAGGTGGAGGTAGAAAACTGAAAGATACTGGCTAAGTAAGTACGTAAGTAAGTAAGTAAAAGTGAATTTATATAGCGCATTATCGTGACATCTCTACTGCGCTGCATGCATTAGTAACGTGCGTATAAAAACGTCTTTAAGTGTTTCCTGAATGTGTCCTTGCCGACTGCCGGATCCCACAGGTCAGGTAGTCTGGCAGCAAGTTCCGCACATACCGAGGGGCCAGCCACAGCGAAAGCCCGCCTGTAGCGGGGTACTTCCAGCAGTCGTCGACTGGCAGATCTTAGATCTGGCTCACCCAGGTTCACCTGAAATTAACACAGAGGAAAGGAAAGGAAGAGTATTTATATAGCGCCATTTATACTACGTATAGTCTCAAAGCGCTCAGACATGGATCACACAGTTTTACCTGCAAATTACACCATTCCTGCCTTTCTCTCGTAAGCGTTTACCAGATGGCGCCACCCCTAACTGAGGTAGCAGACATCCAGTTGCAGCTTACTACTCATTTATCGACCCCTGAATGGATGAAAGGCAGAGTTGGCCTGGTTGGTTGACCTGTAGCGGACGGTTTGCCCACATAAATGGTCACCCGTCATCTACTGGACAGTAGGAGGTAGTTTGCAGCTGATATTGTGCTGATGGCCATACAGCTGATTTTTGATGAAAAAAGTATATTCGGTTGTCATATGACATGTTTTTGTTTGCTTGTTATGTGTGTATAATTCCTATGTTCTGTATAAATGCTTTTGTACAGTTAACAAGCTTGTATCTTGACGATGCTGGACACATTCGAATTGCCGACTTCAGAGTCAATGCACGGTATTGTTTGAAAACTGTATATGTTGAACATTGCTAGCAGCAGTTGAAGTACTTTGGTCAGTTTTCAGTTTTTACAGTTTTATGTTTATCCAGCCTTCTTTTTCTGGTGCCACTCTGTTGCTTGAGCAGGGTTTATACAAGTTTGATGCCCTAGTTGTTGCTCAGCCATCATTGTCAGGTCAGAATGATTGTATGCATCTTTCACAGCATTAGCATAGAGTTCAATGTTTGACTGTGTTACTCATAAAGACACTGCTGACCAGTGTTTATGCCTTTGTCAGTGAAGACATTATGTAATAAGCTGTCCCATTCATCCATTCATACCTCCATTTGTTTGTGGGTTCGTCCGGTCGGATATTGTTACCACGATATATCATGAACAGGTTTAACGATTTTGATAAAACTGACAGGGAATATTCACCTGTCCTTACTGATGACCTGATTAGATTCTGGAGGTCAAAGGTCAGGGTCACAGCAGGTCGCGAGGTCAACCCATATCTCATTAACTACTTGAGCAATCTCGATGAAACTTACAGCGAATAACCACTAGCCCCCTACTGATGACCTGGTTAGATGTTGGAGGTCAAAGGTTAAGATCACTCATTTGTTCAAGTATGTAGCAGCAAAGGCATCCTTGTCAATGCTGGGGTGTCAAAGTCCAACTTCTACTAAGAATTAGAAGATTCACTTCAATCAGTCTGTACAGATCATTCCTTCGCAAGACATCGCTTTATTGTGCCCTTTGTATAACGTTTGTGATACGCTGTTAGCAGGGATGTGGTCTCGGTCTCGACGTCTCGGTCTTGAGACGCACCAACATCTCGTCTTGACAAAAATTTACAATGTCTCGGTCTCCGGAGACTGACGTCTCAGTCTTGTCTCGGCTATTTGCGTCTCGTGCCCAAGATGTTATTTTGCCCAAATTTTGAAAGCCATATTAATAAAATGAGCTAAATCAGCAGTCGCTATTATGGCAGTGTTAACACAATAGGGAATAGGTTGGTGTATTACTTACTGACAGAAGTTTCAGGTTATTATCATTAATGGACGTGAAAATAAGGTTATGACTGCAGTCATTATAACATGTAGGTCTAGGCCTATTTTGGTGTCTCGGTGACGTCTCGTGACCTACAAACGTCTCGTCTCGGTTTTTTCTCGAAATTTGAACATCTTATCGTGGCTGATGAGGCCAACGTCTCGGTCTCGGGCTTTAACGACTTGTGCCCATCCTTGGCTGTTGGTTGTGCACTATGAATGCAACTGTGTTCACGCCATTGGTATTACTGTGTGACATTGTATGCAAGTGCCGTACATTTTGTCATTATTCTGTCTCTCTAGATGCCACACAGTTGATCTGTGTAAAACGGTTTTTACATTTTGTCAAACATTTTCACCATCTGGTAGTCCGGCCATTCTAACATTGTCATTCAAAACATTGCCGTGAAATTCGGACAGGTATTAAGTTGATTGTAGACCACAGGAGCTAATTAAAGTTTGTAAGTGATCTGGAACATATTCTTGATGTCGTAATTTTTCAAGTCGGTTTGCAAGTGCCACTACAGTGTGCTGTGCGGCTTCATGTAAGGTGGGGTCACTGCACATATGCGGCTGTACTGGTACAATGGTCAATATTAACCCACTTCACTTGCATGCACCTGCTGCTCGCCAGTAACAAAACTGGCGTGGTGGAGGTACGCTCTCTGTTGAGTGCCTTCTAGATGTGTTTGTTTGATGGGACAGAATTGTTGAACTGATGCACGATGGTGATAGACAGGAGCCAGTGAAGCTGCCCAACAAGAAGTCCGATGTCTACAGACTGGTATGTTTTTTTAATACCGTTCGTGAAGATTTGGCGTGAATTTAGAATTATAAAAACATTTCTATGTATGAAAGCAGTTGCAGGATGTTGTAGATTCTGTGATGTGTATTGACAGGGCCGCGTTGTTCTGTCTCTTGTTCGTGGTTGCTTTCTTGCTGAGAAAGATTCTGAAATTCCTGAAGGTTTGCCGCAAGACCTTCTGGACTTTCTTCAGAGGTTGGTCCCCTTTTACAGTGTGATGTTGTATATACAGGTGCCATAATTCTAATAATAATAATCATCATCGTCATCATTATCATCATCATCATAATCTTTATTTATTAAGATTGCAGTCAAACCGCACAATCATACAGTACAACATACACCACACAGGGCGAGAAACAACAGCCGCCACGCAGGGCAGCACTAGGCCTATATCCATCTGTAAAAATACATGAGAACATAGTAAATTTTTTCATGATCTGGTAGCACTGTCATTCTAGGCTTCTCATACCATGAAGATTATTTTGAAATTGCAATGGAGTTAGTGTTAGTACTCTCAGTGGGGGCTTAATTACTGGTGGAGTTTGAAAAATTTGCACCAGTATATCACAGTGTCTTAGAAACAACATAGAGTAGGGACACAGTTACTGTGGAGTGTTAATATGACGCCTCATGCAGTCTGTTGAATGGTGACTATAGTAGTTTCAATTTATAACGTTTGCACATTTTTCGTATGTTGCTAATTATACAAAAAATTTTGGGTCCAGTCACTTTTGCTGTTGTGTATTGTATGTTGTGCTTATTTGTGTCATTGTGGGTATAGAAATTTCTCAGTGTATTTTGCCCATAGCAGCCATCCATAGGTGGAGAGCCACAGTTCTAATGATATGTTCTGAATTTTGTTGTTAACTTGTTCTTAATGCTGTCACAGTAGTTATAGTACACTATGTTTTGATGTATTTATGCACATTCATGCCATGATATTTGAGTTCAGTTTTCTGATACTGGCGCATCAGGGATACTTTGTAAATGGAGCAACGGCTCCGTACAGGCTCCGGGGCAGTAATGCACCATGAGTCATATGTTGATTTTGGCGCAATATAAATTGTTTGTTTTGTGTGTTTACTTAGTTTCTTTGGGGATAATGTGCCCGACAAACAAGCCTTACACTCCTAATAATTGCGAATTGGACTGGTCCGTGCTGCTAGCAGCATGCACACGACAGGGGAAGATGCTTGATTGCAAGCATTGGACAAATATTATCAGCCGCAAACGGGGGTGGGATTGCATACCGTGGCCAAAGTCTGATATCTACGATAGCCTTTTGTTGTGTTTGTTTTTATTTGCAGTACTAAGCCAAGAGATTGGCTGAGAAGAACAGCCTCCTGAATGATTTATTTTGTGTCGAGTGGGACGTAAAACTTTAACTCAGTCAACTCAGTCGTAGTATTTGGATTCTGTTTGTCTTTTATAT